>Ga0207779_1000024_pt1 | contig 27953 bp, 23 predicted proteins | sample LuqExpMetageno44_FD_187802 | JGI IMG/M metagenome (GOLD analysis project Ga0207779, IMG submission 187802) | Tropical forest soil microbial communities from Luquillo Experimental Forest, Puerto Rico - Sample 44 (SPAdes) | ecosystem: Environmental > Terrestrial > Soil > Tropical forest ...
GAGGCATCGACGAAACGCTGCACGAGGTCAGGTTTTTTCTCGACCAGGTCGCGCCGAGTCTCGATCAGGGTCGAATAGCTGTTGAATCCGTAATCGGCGAGCAGGAAGACCGCCGGCTTGAACCCGGCCTGCTTCTCGACCGCATAAGGTTCGGACGTGACGTAACCCTCCATCGCGGAATTCTTGTCCGCGAGGAAAGGCTGCGCGTTGAAGGTGTAGGGCTTCACCTTCTTCTCATTGAATCCGTAATCCGCCCTCAGCCATTGGAAGTACGTCACCATGCCTTCCTTCGAGACGAACAGGGTCAAGTTCTTCAAATCCTCGAGCGCCTTCACACCGGGACGCGCGACGAGAACCTGCGGGTCCTTCTGAAAGCTCACCGCCACCGCGATCGTCGGGATGTTGTGCTCGACCGCATCGAAGGTCTGCAGCGAGTTCGCGCTCATGAAAAAATCAAGCTTACCGACCGGCAGCAGGATGCGGTTATTCACGTTCGGACCGCCGGGCACGATCGTGACGTCGAGCCCGTACTTCTTGTACGTGCCGTCCGCGAGCGCCTGGTAGAAGCCGCCGTGCTCGGCTTCCGCCACCCAGTTCGTGCCGAAACGCACCCGATCCAGCGCCGCGGCTTGCGTTGCCGCGAGCGCGGCTCCGGCCGCCACACCCATAAGGGCAATCAAACGCATCGAAACCTCGCAACTTTAATTCGCCGCTTCATTACGGACGATGGCCGCACCTTCGACCATCGCCTGCATCTTGCCGAAGGCGATGTCGCGCGGAAGATATTTCATTCCGCAATCCGGCGCGACGATGAGCCGTTCCGCCGAAACATGAGGCAACGCTTTGCGGATGCGGGCGGCGACAACCTCGGGCGTTTCGATAGCCGGGCTCGACAAATCGATCACGCCGAGAATGATCGATTTGGATGGCAACTGTTTTAATACGGCGAGATCGAGCTTCGGCTGCGCCGCCTCGATCGACACCTGCGCGGCTTTCGATCGCTCCAATTCAGGCAAGAAAGAATATCCGCTCGGCTTCTCGTGCACGACGGCCGCATAGCCGAAACACAAATGCACCGCGACCGTGCCCGTAACGCCGTCGAGCGCGCGGTCGAGCGCCTTGAGACCATAGGCACGCGCGGCGTCCGGATGCTGCTGCATCCAGGGTTCGTCGACCTGCACGATATCCGCGCCGGCCGCGAACAGATCCTTGATTTCCGCGTTGACCGCGACGGCGAAATCGAGCGCCATCTCTTCGTCGCTGGCGTAATAGTCGTTCTGCGCCTGCTTCGACATCGTGAAAGGCCCGGGCATCGTCATTTTCACCGGCTTTGATGTATTGACGCGCAGGAATTCGAGGTCGCGCACGAGGATGGGATGATGGCGCGCGACCTTACCGGTGATGCGCGGCACCGGGATCGGATTGCCGGAGCGATTGATCGTGGTGCCGGGATTATCGGTGTCGACACCGGCGAGTGCGGTGGCAAAGCGGTTTGAATAGCTCTCGCGCCGCTGCTCGCCGTCGCTGATGATGTCCAAACCTGCGCGCTCCTGGTCGCGGATCGCGAGCAGCGTCGCTTCGTCCTGTTTGGCCTGCAATTCGGCAACGGGCACGCGCCACAGATCGGCCATGCGCACGCGCGGCACCATTTTCGACAGCCGAGCGCGATCGATCAGCCAATCCGGCTGCGGATAGGAGCCGACGAGCGTGGTTGCAAATAGCTTGGCCGGAATTTCGCTGTCCTCCTCAGCAACAAACCGGAGGATGGCACAGGCTTACGTGTTGGCAATGCCCGCGGTGTCGAGGCTCATCTCCAGCAGTCGCGCCACATGCATTGCGCCGCGCGAGGCGCCGTCATGAATCTGATGCCGGCACGAGGTGCCGTCAGCGACGACGAGCGTGTCGCTCTCCGCCTTGCGCACGGCCGGCAACAGCGACAACTCGCCCATGGCGAAGGAGACGTCGATCGTGTCGGCATTGTAGCCGAAAGCTCCAGCCATGCCGCAGCAGCTCGAGTCCACGGTTTCGACCGCCAGCTCCGGAATCATCCGTAGCGTCGTTTCGACCGCGCTCATTGCGGCGAAAGCTTTCTGATGGCAATGGCCGTGCAGTAGCGCCTTCTGCGCGACGGGCTTGAGCGGGAGTTCGAAGCGCCCGGCGTTACGCTCGCGCGCGATGAATTCCTCAAACAGCAGCGTGTTCGAAGCGAAAGCCTCGACCGCTTCGCCCTGCATGAGCGCGGGAAGCTCGTCGCGGAAAGTCATCAGACAGCTCGGTTCGAGCCCCACGACAGGCACGCCGCGCGCAACAAACGGTGCGAGCGCATCGACCGTGCGCCGCATCTCCTGCCGCGCCTCCTCGACGGCGCCGACGGAGAGATACGTTCGTCCGCAGCACAAAGGCCGGCCGCCGTTCGGCGGAACGGCCGCACGCACGCGATAGCCGGCGGCCGTCAGCACGCGATGCGCCGCATCCAAATTCTCACGCTCGAAATAGCGGTTGAAGGTGTCGGCAAACAGCACGACCTCCTTCTCGCCGGCGGCGGCCGGGGCAACGCGATCCCGATAAATATCTGCGCGCCAAACGGGCAGACTTCGCTTCTCCGAAAGGCCCGCTATCTGCTCCAACGCGCGGCGCAAGAAGGCGCTGCGATTGCGCAAATTCATCAGCCAAGACGCGCGCGCGGCATGGGGCGCATAGCGCGGCAGCCAGCCGACAAACCGGTCGCGCAGTGAAAAGCCGTGCTTGCGCGCGCGCGCCGCCAGCACCTCGATCTTCATGCGCGCGACGTCGACGCCGGTGGGGCATTCGCGGCGGCAGCCTTTGCATGAGACGCAGAGTTTCAACGTCTCCAGCATCTCGTCGCTTGCGAGCGCATCCGAATCGAGCTGACCGGTGATGGCAAGGCGCAGCGTGTTCGCGCGTCCGCGCGTGACGTCGCGTTCATCGCGCGTCACGCGATAGCTTGGGCACATGACACCGCCGGCGAGCTTTCGGCAGGCACCATTGTTGTTGCACATCTCGGCCGCGCCCTGCAGCCCGCCGCCCGAGCCTGGATAGGCCGACCAGTCTAGCTCGGTCTTCACCTCGATGCCGCGATAGCCCGGCTTGAAACGAAACAGGCTGCGGTCGTCGAATTTCGGCGGACGCACGACCTTGCCCGGATTGAACAGGCCGTCCGGATCGAACCGGTCCTTCACTTCCTCGAATGCGCGCGCAAGCCGCGCACCGAACATCGGCTCGTTGAATTCGGAGCGCAAAAGCCCATCGCCGTGCTCGCCGGAATGCGAGCCTTTGTACTCGCGCACCATCGCGAACGCTTCTTCGGCGATGCCGCGCATAGCGTGCACGTCCTTTTCTAGCCGCAAATTTAAGATCGGCCGCACGTGCAGGCAGCCGGAGCCGGCGTGCGCGTACCAGGTGCCGCGCGTTCCATGCTTTTCGAACACTTCGGTCAGCCGCGCCGTGTATTCGGCGAGGTGCTCGAGCGGCACCGCGCAATCCTCGACGAAGGAGACGGGTTTCCCCTGCTCCTTCATCGACATCATGATGTTCAAGCCGGACGTTCGCAGATCGGTGATCGCGGTCTGCAAGGCAGGTTCGAGCACATCGACCACGCCGCCCCATTTCGCACCGCTCTGGTCCCAGCCGAAGCCGAGATCGCCCATGACCTCGTGCAGCCGCGCGAGCCGGCGCATGTTCTCGTCCTGCTCCTCCTCGCCGAATTCGACTAGCAGGATCGCCTCCGGCGCGCCGCGCACGAATTGGGTGAGCGTCGGCTGGAAGATCGGGATCGCGCCGGCGAGCTCGATCATGGTGCGGTCGATTAGTTCGACCGCGATCGGCTTGAGGCGCACGAGATGCTGCGCCGAACTCATCGCCTCGTAAAAGCTGCCGAAGTGGCATGCACCGACCGTGCGGCGACCGAGCACGGGCGAGAGCTTCAGCTCGATAGCTGTCGAAAAGGCGAGCGTGCCCTCCGAGCCCACCAGGAGATGGGCGAGATTGATGTCGTTCTTGCCAGGCGCGAGCGCGTCAAGATTGTAGCCACCGACCCGCCGCTGCACATTCGGGAACCGGGCGGCCACCTCGTCCGCCTCGCGCGCCCCTAGCGCGAGCAGGTCGTCGACCAGGGTCCGGATCGCGGGCGATAATTCGCTGCCGCCGAGCGGACCGAAGTGGGCCTTCGTACCGTCAGGCAGGACCGCGTCGATGGCGAGCACATTGTCCCGCATCGTCCCGTAGCGAAGCGAGCGGCCGCCGCAGGAGTTATTGCCGGCCATGCCGCCGATGGTCGCGCGCGATGCGGTTGAGATGTCGACCGGGAACCAGAGGCCGTGCGGTTTTAGCCGCCGGTTCAACTCGTCGAGCACGATGCCCGGCTCGACCACGCAGCGCCGGCCGGCGACATCGAGATCGACCAGGCGATTAACGTATTTTGAGCACTCGATCACCAGCGAGGCGCCGACGGTCTGGCCGCATTGCGAAGTTCCGCCGCCACGGGGGAGGACGGTAACCCCCTCCGCCCGCGCGATCGAGATAGCGCGATCGGCGTCTTCAGCGGTGTGCGGCGCGACCACCCCTAAAGGTTCGATCTGGTAATGCGAGGCGTCGGTCGAATAGCGGCCGCGGGTGAACCGGTCGAACCAGATGTCGCCCTTCACCTCCGCTCTGAGCCGGCGCTCCAGCCCGGGCATTACGACCGCCACTGCACCCTCTATTCGCGCGCGTTCGGGCCATGCCGAACCGAGGCATCTGATGCCCGCGAAAGCGCTTGACCGCAATATTGCATTCAGTGTTCAACCCGGGTCAGAACCGCCTGAGACGGGCGGCGCCGTGGTTTCGCCCATGGCCAAAACCCCCTTTTTCAGCCGTTTAGGAGCTCTGCCAATGGCTCAGAATTCGTCGCGCACGGTCGGACGTCATCTCCTCCACATCCCGGGGCCGTCGCCGCTGCCGGATCGCATCCTGCGGGCCATGGACACGCCCATTATCGACCACCGCGGGCCGGAGTTCTCGAAGCTGGCCAAGACATGCTTGGACGGCATCAAGACGATCTTCAAGACGACCAATCCGGTCGTCATCTATACGGCCACGGGAACCGGCGCGTGGGAAGCCGCGCTGGTCAACACGCTCAGCCCCGGCGACAAGGTCCTGTACGTCGAAACGGGGCAGTTCGGCTTACTGTGGAAGAAGATGGCCGAACGGCTCGGCCTCGTCGTCGAGGTCATTCCGACCGACTGGCGCACCGGCGTCGATCCGGCCACTGTCGAGGCGAAACTGAAGGAAGACAAGGCCAAGGAGATCAAGGCGGTCTGCTTCCTGCACAATGAAACGTCGACCGGCTGCCTCTCGCCCGTCGCGCCCGTGCGCAAGGCGATCGATAACGCCAACCACCCGGCGTTGCTGCTCGTCGACACGATTTCCTCGCTGGCCTCGGCCGACTACCGGCATGACGAATGGGGCGTCGACGTCACCGTCGGCGGTGCGCAGAAGGGCCTGATGTTGCCGCCGGGCATGTCCTTCAACGCGGTGAGCGACAAAGCGCTCGCCGCGAACAAGAACGCCAAGCTGCCAAAGTCGTTCTTCGCCTGGGACGAGATGCTGGCGATGAACAAGCAGGGCTATTTCCCCTACACCCCTGCGACGCAGATGCTGCAGGGCCTCGCGGTGGCGATCGACATGCTGCACGAGGAAGGCCTCGACAACGTGTTCGCCCGTCACGAGCGGCTGGCCGAAGGCACGCGCCGCGCGGTCAAGGCTTGGGGTCTCGAACTGATCTGCCGCGATCCGAAGTACTACTCGCCGACGCTCTCGGCGGTGTTGCTGCCGGAAGGGCATGACGCGGACGCGCTCCGCGCGCTGGCGCTGGAGAACTTCAATATCTCCTACGGCGCGAGCTTCGGCCGTTTCGCCGGCAAGATGTTCCGCATCGGCCATCTCGGCGATGTCAACGAGTCTGCGATGATCGCCGCCCTCGGCACGACCGAGATGGCAATGTCGCTCGCCGGCATTCCGTTCAAGAAGGGCGGCGTGCAGGCGGCGATGGACTATTTCGTCGGCCAGCGCGGCGCCGCGGCAAAACAGGCGGCGGAATAAGCCGCTTCGTCCAAACATAAATTGATACGTCATGGCCGGGCTCGTCCCGGCCATTTCGTTTTGGGAAGCACAGTGCACCCCTGAGCGGGATTTACGCCGCCTGCTCCCACTCGTTCAAGCGCAGCACATCGGCGACGAACCCCGCAATCGCCTTCAACGTCGCCGTGGGCGCATCGCGCTGCGGCGAGTGCTTCGCGCCGGGAAGCAGCGCGACCTCGACAGGGCAATAGCAATCGCGCTCCGCTTCTTCGATCTGCTTCACAGTGCCGTACTGATCGTCCTCGCCCTGCACGATCAGGATCGGTACGCGGATGTAGCCGAGTTGCTCGGTGATATCCCATTTGCGGAATTCGGGATCGAGCCACGCGCCATTCCAGCCGCGGAAGGCATTGTCGACGTCCTTGTGCCAGCGCGCGAGGCGCTGGCGCAGATCGCCGGTCTCGTACGCCTTGCGTGCCTCTTCGATCGACGCAATCCCCGAATCCTCGGTGAAGAAATGCGGCGCGATCAGCACCAGGCCGCCGACACGGTGATCCTGATGCGTTCCCGCGTAGATCGCTGCGATCGACGCGCCGTCGCTGTGACCGAGCAACAGTCCGCGGCGGAAGCCGATCGCATCGAGCAGCGCAGGAAGCATATCGCGCGCTTCGTCGTGCATGTAACTGAGCGGGCGCGGCAGTCCAACCGGGCTCGACTGTCCATAACCCGGGCGCGAATAAACGAACACGCCGCAGCGGGTCGCCTGTTGCAGTTTGTCGGGGAAGTCGTTCCAAAGCCCAACGCAGCCCAATCCCTCATGTAGCATGACGATGGTGGGCGCGCGGTCCGGACGCGGACCGATCATGCGGTATTCGAGACTGTGCGAGCCGATTTGGAGGAAGCCGGAATCTTTCAAATGCATGCACTCTCACCCCGTCGACCACCTCTCACGGCCTCATGATGAGGAGCGCTGCGAGAGGCGGCTTTCCGGCTACGCCTGCCCCTCCGCGCGCAATTTGAAACGCTGGATCTTGCCCGTCGCGGTCTTTGGCAGGTCGCTCCTGAATTCGATCCAGCGCGGATATTTGTAGGGCGCGAGCGTCAATTTCACGTGCTCCTGTAACGCTGTCACCAGTTCTTCGGTTGCCTTCTCAGGCACTTTCAGCACGACGAAGGCCTTCGGCTTGACCAGCCGTTCGTCGTCGAACCAGCCGACCACCGCAGCTTCCAGAACTTCCGGATGGGACGACAATGCCGCTTCCACTTCGAACGGCGAGACGTAAATACCGGAGACCTTCAGCATGTCGTCGGCGCGACCGCAGCAAACATAAAAGCCGTCTTCGTCCTGGATGTATTTGTCGCCGCAGCGCGTCCACTCGCCGCGGAATGTGTCGCGCGATTTCTCGCGGTTGTTCCAGTACATGACTGCGCTGGTCGGTCCACGCACGTAGAGTTCGCCCATTTCGCCCTGGCGCACCGGCATCCCGTCCTCGCCGCGCAATTGGATCTCATAGCCGGGCACACCCTTGCCGGTCGTGCCGTATTTGTTGTCGCCCGGCCGGTTGGTCAGGAAAACGTGCAGCATCTCGGTCGTGCCGAGACCGTCGGAAATCTCGACGCCGTGTCGTTCGTACCAGCGCAGCGCGATGTCTTTCGGCAGCGCCTCGCCGGCCGAGATGAAGCGGCGAATTTTCAATTCCTCGCGCCGCGGTGCATTCGAGCTCGCGAGAAACGCGGCGTAGAAGGTGGGCACCGCAAAGAACACCGTCACCGGATGTTGCCGCAACAACGCGGCCACTCCGTCCGGGGTCGGGCGCTCCGGATTGAGGATTACCGTAGCGCCGACACTCAGCGGAAACGTCATCGCATTTCCGAGACCGTAGGCGAAGAACAATTTCGCCACCGAGTGGACGACGTCGTCCTCTCTCAAACCTACGACCGGCGTACCGTACAGATCGGCGGTAAGCTTAAGGCTCGCATGCACATGCACAGCGCCCTTCGGCTTGCCCGTCGAGCCGGACGTGTAGAGCCAGAACGCTATGTCGTCGCAGGTCGTCGGTGCCGTGTAAGGCTCTGGTTCGTCCGCTCCGATCACGTCCTCGAACAGACGATAGCCGTGCGGATTCTCGCCCGAGACGATGACGTGCTCGAGATCTGGGCATTCCTTGATGATTCCGGCGAAGCGCGTAAAAAGCACTTCCGAGACGACGAGGCACTTCGCCCGGCTGTCCTGCAGCATAAAGCGATAATCGTCGTCGGTCAGCAATGTATTCACCGGAACGGCGATGACGCCGGCCTTCAGGCAGCCGAGAAACGCCGTCGGCCAGTCGATCGTATCGGTCAGCGCCAACAACACGCGCTCTTCGCGATGGATGCCTAGTCCGCGCAGCGCGGCCGCGAAGCGCGCCACGCGATCGGCCAGTTGCCTGTAGGTCAGCGTGCGGCGTCCGTCGATGTAAGCGGGCTTGTCGGCGCGGCCGGCCGCGAGATTGCGCGCGAGCACGTCGGCGGCGAAGTTGTAGTCGCGCGGGACGCTGCCCACACCGTGGGCCGCACCGTTCGCCGATACGCCGTTGGTCATTGTATTTCCTCCCAGGAGCGTGCGTATTATGCAGAGGCTGCGAGTGGCTCGCAATGACGGCCATTCGGCAATGACAAAAGACAAGCGGGGAGACACTCGATGCGCGCGAGCCTGGATCGCATCCTAACCACCCACGTCGGCAGCCTGCCGCGCAACGAGAAGCTGTCCGACCTGCTGGTACGGCGCGAAGCGGGCGAACCGTTCGATGCGGCCGAAATGGCGTCCGAGATAGACAAGGCCGTCGCGCATGTGATCGCGAAGCAGGCGTCTGCCGGCATCGACATCGGCAATGACGGCGAGCAGCAGCGGGTGGGGTTCCAAACCTACGTACCACAGCGCATGGCCGGTTTCGGCGGCGTCTCCAAACGGCGGCGCGGTCGCGAGTTCGAGGAATTCCCGGAACTGGTCGCCAGCCTGATGCGGCGCTTTCCGCACGTGAGCAAGCAGCAGAACGCGCCGGAATGCCAGGGCGAATTGAAATACCTGAATATCAAGCCGCTGGAGAGCGAGATCGGGCGCTTCAGGCGCCTTGCCGGCGACAAGTTCGCCGAATGCTTCATGACCGCACCGTCGCCGGGCATCGTCTCTTCGACCATGCTAGACGCCTATTACGGCTCGCAGGACAAATATCTGACCGCGCTCTCGCGCGAGATGAAGAACGAGTACCAGGCGATCCATAAAGCGGGGCTGATTCTGCAGATCGACGCGCCCGACCTCGCGATGGATCGCACGATGATGTACCGCGACCTCAGCGATTCCGATTTTGTAAAAGCGGTCGAGCGGCACGTGCAGGCGGTCAACGACAGCATCGCCGGCATCCCACGCGATCGCGTGCGTCTGCACATCTGCTACGGCAACTGGGAAGGCCCGCACATCCATGACATCCCGCTGGCGAAAATTTTGCCCGCGCTCTACCAGGCGAACGTCGGGGCGCTGTCGATCGAGTTCTCTAATCCGCGACATGCGCACGAATACCAGGCGTTCAAGACGCATCCGTTGCCGAAGGACATGCTGCTCGTCCCCGGCGTCATCGAAACGACGTCGAACTTCGTCGAGCATCCGGAGGTGGTCGCGCGCCGCATCGAAGACGCTGTGCGCGCGGTCGGCGAGCGCGAACGCGTGATCGCGTCGACCGATTGCGGCTTCGGCACCTTCACCAACCGCGAATGGGTGATCGAGCCGGCGGTGTGGCTGAAGCTGCGTTCCTTACGCGAAGGCGCCGATATCGCGTCCGCCCGGCTGTGGGGACGGAAAGTCGCCTAGACGCCGAGGTAGCGGTGCTGCACGTCAGGCGCCGCGGCGAGCGCGGCGGAATCGCCGGTCCACACCACGCGCCCGCGTTCGATCAGGAAATGCCGGTCGGCGACGCGCGTCAGCGCGCCGACGTTCTTGTCGATCACCAGAATTGACAATCCGGTCTGCTTCAGCCGCGCGAGACAGCGCCAGATGTCCTGCCGGATCAGCGGCGCGAGGCCTTCCGTCGCCTCGTCGAGCAGCAGAAGTTGCGGGTTTGTCATCAGCGCGCGGCCAATGGCGAGCATCTGCTGCTCGCCGCCCGAGAGCTGATTGCCCATGCTTGTTTCGCGTTCGGCGAGACGGGGGAACAGTTCGTACACGCGCGCGAGCGTCCACTCGCCGTCGTTGCGCGCGACGGCCGTCGCGGCCAGGTTTTCGCGCACTGTCAGATTTGGAAAAATCTGACGGCCTTCCGGCACCAGGCCGATGCCAAGTTGCGCGATCCGATACGCCGGCAGCCCGCGGATCTCCTCGCCGCGGAACCGGATGCGGCCTGCGCGCGCATGCGTCAGCCCCATGATCGAACGGATTGTAGTGGTCTTGCCCATACCGTTGCGGCCCATCAGCGTAACCATCTCGCCGGGCGCGATGGAGAGCGAGATGCCGAACAGCACCTGACTGAGGCCATAGCAGGTCTCGACTGTTTCGAGCTCGAGCACGGGGCTAGACATGCACGGCCCCTTCCGCGCTCTCGTCGCCGAGATAGGCTTCGCGCACCTGCGGATTGACGCGAATGTCGGCCGGGAGACCGGTCGCGATCGCGCGTCCGTAGACCAGGACGGTGATGCGGTCCGCGAGCGCGAACACGGCTTCCATGTCGTGCTCGACGAGTAGGATCGTGTACTGTCGCTTGAGTTCGGTCAGCATCGCGACCATGCGCGCGGATTCCTCCGGCCCGAGCCCTGCCATCGGCTCATCGAGCAGCAGCATCCGCGGCTGGCCGGCGAGCGCCATCGCCAGTTCAAGCAGCCGGTGCTCGCCGTGACTGAGCGCCGACGCACGCGCATGCGCCCGCGCGGCGAGGCCGACGCGCTGCAAAGCCGCGAGCGCCGGCTCGCGCAGTTCAGGGATGCTGCGCGCATTGCGCCAGAGCTTGAACGAATGCCCGGCATGTGCCTGCACAGCGAGCGCGACGTTGTCGAGCACGCTGAGGTCGAGAAACAGCGACGTGATCTGGAACGAGCGCGCGAGCCCAAGCCGGCTGCGCTGATAGGACGGCAGATGGGTGATCTCCGTCTGCGCAAACCGGATGTGGCCCTGATCGGGAAAAGACTGGCCGCTCAGTTGCGCGATCAGCGTCGTCTTGCCGGCACCGTTCGGACCGATGATGGCGTGCAGTTCTCCCTCGTTCACGGCCAGGGTGAGATCGTCGGTGGCGACGATGCCGACGAAGCGCTTGGCGAGATGCTCGATCTGCAGCAGCGGCGCGCTCATGAGGACAGCACCCGCGGCTTGCGCGTGAAGCGAACGCTCAGGTCCTGCAACAGCCCGTCGACGCCGCCACGCGCGAACAGCACGATGAGGAGAAGCAACGGGCCGAGGACGATCTGCCAATATTCGCCATAGACCGATGCGTTTACGCCGAGAAATGGGTAGAGCGCGGCTGCAATGACTGTCGGTAGCGCCTCCTCGAGCAGCAGCAGCGCCAGTGCTCCAAGCACCGGTCCCGCGACACTGCCCATCCCACCGAGCACGACCATCACGATGAGATCGCCCGAGCGAGTCCAGTACATCGTCGCCGGGCTGATGAACTCGTTGTGGTTCGCAAGCAGCGCGCCGGCAAGGCCGCACAGCATGCCGGCAATGACAAAGCAGGCGAGCTTATACCGATAGGTCGGAAACCCGATCGCGCGCATGCGCATATCGTTCGAGCGCGAGCCCTGAATGACCAGACCGAAGCGCGAATTGACGATGCGCCATGTGAGATAAACCGTGCCGCCGAGCAGCGCGAGGCAGAGATAATAGAACTGGACCTTGTCGCTGAGATTGAGCGGCGTGAAGAAGTGGCTGCGGTCGTAAATGGTCAACCCGTCGTCGCCGCCGTAGCGCGCGATGCCGGACACGACGTAATAGGCCATCTGCGCGAAGGCGAGCGTTATCATGATGAAGTAGACGCCGCGCGTGCGCAGGCTGAGCGCGCCGATCACCAGGGCGAACACAGCGCTCGCGAGCAGCGCGACCGGCCACTGGATAAAGCCGTTGAAGATGCCTTCGTGCGCGAGCATGCCGACCGCGTAGCCGCCGATGCCGAGATAGGCGGCGTGGCCGAAGCTCATCATACCGCCGAAGCCGAGAATGAGATTTAGGCTGACGGCAGCAAGGGCGAGGATGATGATACGCGTGAACAAGGTCAGCGCGAATCCGTCGCCCGCCAGCTTCGCATAAACGGGCAACAAAGCGAGCGCGATGAACAGAATGCTCAGTACAATGTTGCGGAAGGACAGACTCATCGATGACCCGGCGAGAACAGGCCTTCCGGCTTCACGACCAGCACGACGGCCATCAGCAGATAGATTAGCATCGACGAGAGAGCCGGCGCCGCGGTCGACGCCGCGTTCTGCGAGAGCAACATGCGCAAGATATCGGGGAAATAAGAACGGCCGAGCGTGTCGACCATGCCGACGAACAATGCGCCGATGAACGCGCCGCGGATCGAGCCGATGCCGCCGATCACGGTCACGACGAACGCGAGGATGAGAATGTTCTCGCCCATACCGATCTGCACGGTCAGGATCGGCGCCTGCATCAGGCCGGCAAGTCCGGCGAGCGCGGCGCCCAGCCCGAACACCAGCGTGTAGAGCAGTTTGATGTTGACGCCGAGCGCGCCGACCATTTCACGGTTAGACGCGCCGGCGCGGATCAACATGCCGATGCGCGTGCGCATGACGAGGAAATAAAGGCCGAGTGCGACGGCGAGCGTGACGGTGATCAGCGCCAAACGATATCCCGAATAGGTGATGCCGGGCAGGATCGGCACCGAGACGAGCAGCCAGGAGGGCAATGGCAATGACAGACCCGCCGGCCCCCAGATCAGCCGCACGCCCTCATCAAAAAACAGGATCAACCCGAAGGTGCCGAGCACGTGATCGAGATGGTCGCGACCGTAGAGCCGCCGCATGGCGATCACCTCCACCGCCATGCCGACGAGCAGTGTCAGGAAGAGCGCAATCAGCACGCCGAGAATGAAGCTGCCGGTCAGCGCGGCGAACGTCGCCGCGAAATAGGCCCCGACCATGTACAGCGAACCGTGCGCCAGATTGACGAGATCCATGATCCCGAACACGAGCGTTAGCCCCGCCGCGAGCAGGAACAGCAACAGACCGAACTGAAAGCCGTTCAGAACTTGCTCGATGAAGAGGGTCATGCTCGAAACTCGTGTCCCGGACGCGATGCATACGATGCCGCATCACCGGTCCGGGACAAAGGTCGATTTAAGAGAAGCGACGCCCCGGGACAGCAGCGGGTGCGCCCCGGGACGACCGACAATGCGCTCACTTCATCGGGCACTTGTCGTGGAACTTGTCCTGATCGTCTTTCACGATCGTCGCCACAGTCTTGAGCACGAACTCGCCCTTGTCGTTCTTGACCACGTCCTGCAGATAGAAGTTCTGGATTGGCAGGTGGTTGTTGCCGAATTTGAAGTTGCCGCGGACCGATTTGAAGTCCGCCTTCTTCAACTCCGCTTCGACGGCCTTCTTGTCGGACAGGTTACCCTTCAGCGCATTGACCGCCGACGCAATCAGATTGATCGCGTCATAGCTCTGGGCGCCGTAGAACGACGGCTTGTGGCTGGGATACTTCTTCTCGAAGTCGCTGACGAACTTCTTGTTTGTATCGTTCGGCAGGTCGTTCACCCACTCCTGCGCGCCGGGAACGCCAAGCGCCAATTCCTTTTGCAAGGGCAGCGACAGCTCGTCGATGGTGAAAGAGGTGTAAAGCGGGACTTTGTCTTTCAGTCCGGCCTGGGCGTACTGGCTGAGAAACTGAACGCCCGCCTTGCCCGGATAGAAGACGAAGATGGCGTCGGGATTGGCGGCCTTCGCCTTCGCAAGCTCGGCGGAGAAATCGAGCTGCGACGGCCATGTCGTCAATTCCTGACCGACCACCTTGCCCTTGAAGGTCGAGGCCACGCCCGCCAGCATGTCCTTGCCGGCCGCGTAATTCGGGCCGATCAGGAACACGGACTTGACGCCCTTCTGGTTCATGTATGTACCCATCGCCTGCGGCGTCTGATCGTTCTGCCACGAGGTCGAGAAGTAGAACGGATTACAGAGTTCGCCCGCGAGTTCGTGCGGACCGCCATTTGCGCTGATCAAGAAAGTCTGCGCGTCGAAGGCAGGCTTGGCCGACGCAAGCAGCACATTCGACCAGATGTAGCCGGTGATGAAGTCGACTTTATCGGACTCGATCAGTTTCTGCGTCTTCTGCCGGCCCACTTCCGGCTTCTGCTGATCGTCTTCGTAGATCACCTCGACTGGACGCCCGGCGATCTTACGGCCGATGTGATCGAGCGCGAGTTCAACCGATTCGCGCATGTTCTCGCCGATCACCGCGGTCGGGCCGCTGAACGTGGAGACGAATCCGATTTTGATCGGCTTGTCCTGCGCAGCAGCCGGAACGGCGGCAAGAATGATGGCGGCGCTGGCCGCCAGCAAAGTCCCTCTCATGCTATCCTCCCGCGGGCCGTCTGGACGCGGCCCATTCCCTTACCGGATACCAGTGTAACGGACCGGCGGGAAGGCTCCAAATCGCGACTACACATGGGCGCCGTCTCGCGGGATCCTGCCGCCGCGTTGACCGGCGGCGATGCATTTCGGCAGTGTGGGCCCCCGAGAGCGGAGCTGAAGCGTGCCCAAGACACTCGAAAAAGCCTACGACGGTATTGTAATCGGCGCGGGCCATCACGGCTTGATTTTAGCCAGCTATCTCGCGCGGGCCGGCCTGGACATCCTGCTGGTCGAACGACGGCTCACTTATGGCGGAGGTCTGTGTACGCGCGAAGTGACGTTGCCGGGCTTCTACCACAACCTACACTCGATTAATCATTTTCACATCAGCGAGGCGCCCTGGTTCACGGATTTGGGCTTGGACGAGCGCGTCACCTACATCACGCCGCGCTACGAGTTCGGCCAGGCGCATCATGACGGCAGCGCGCTCGTGCTCGGGCGCGACCTCGAGGAGTCCGTCACCAATATCGCCCGCTTTTCAAAGAAAGACGCCGAGACCTTCCGGGAGTGGAATCACAAGGCCGAGCGGATCACGGCCGAGATTTTTCTGCCGGAGCGTTATGCCGAGCCTTTGGCGCAGGCCGAGCGTGAAGCGCTGCTCTCACGCACCGCGCTGGGGCGCGAATTCCTCGACGTCTCGCGCCGCCAGCCGCTCGACGTCGTGCGCGAATTGTTCGAGAACGAGCACGTCCGTCTGCTCTTCCTGTTCAAAGTCTCGCTGTTCGGCACGTGGCTCGTCGACACGCTGTCCAAGACCTCGCCGATGGGCTCGGTGATCCGCGCCTTCGATCTCGAGAGCGGATATCAATTGTGTCAGGGCGGATCGTTCAACCTTGCGCGCGGGTTAATGGAGAGCTTCATTGCCTCCGGCGGGCGCTATCAGCCGCAGGTCGAGATCGACCGTATCGTCGTCGAAAACGGACGCGCGACCGGGATCGAAATCGCGAACGGCCGCACAGTGCGGGCACGGCAGTTCGTCGCCTCAACGCTCGACGTGCACCAGACCTTCGAGAAGCTGATCGGGCGCGACCAACTGTCGGCTACCTTCCTGAACAAGCTCGAAGGATTCCAATACACGACCTGGAGTCTGTTCGGCCTGCATCTGGCGCTCAACGAGAGCCCGCGCTTTGCCGCCGATCGTTTCGATCCGAATATCAATCGCGCGCTGAAGTGGAGCATTGGCGCGGAGACGATGGAGGACTTGTTCTCTGCGCATCAGGACGTGCAGGCCGGACGCGTGCCGAAGATCGTGCAGTTCGGCTCAGGTCCCTTGAGCCTGCTCGATCCGACGCAAGCGCCGACCGGCAAACACACGACCTATTGCTGGCACGTGATGCCGATGAATCCCGACATCGGCTCGCAAAGTTACGAAAGCTTCCAGGAAGAATTCGCGGATCGCATCGTCGAATGCTTCGCGCGTTATTGCCCGAACATGACGACAAAGAACATCCTCGGCCGCTATATCTACACCGGCCGCGAATACGTGCAGGAACTGATCAACATGCGCGGCGGCGACATCTTCATGGGCGCGTTCAACGCCGAGCAGGTGATGTACAACCACTTCGGCTATCGCTCGCCGATTCCGAACCTGTACAACGCAGGCTCGGCCGGACATCCGGGCGGAGCAATTTCCGGCGGCTCGGGTTATATCAGCGCCGGCATTATCGCGCGTGATCTCGGCTTGAAGCCGTGGTGGACGCCATGGGATGCGCGCACCGCCCTCGAACAACACGTCCGCACCGAAAGAGCCGCATGACCGCCGAACTGGACAACATCGTCTTCCCATCGCTGAAGGACCGCGTCGTCATCGTTACCGGGTCGGGACAGGGCATCGGCCGCGTCTTCGCCAAATCTTTCGCGAAGGCCGGCGCGCGCGTCGTCATCGCGGAAGTCAATGAGAAGCGCGCCGAAGCGGTGGCTGAGGAGATCCTGGCCTTCGACGGGCAGGTGCTAGCGGTCACCACAGACGTCGCTGATCCAGCATCGATCGAAGAGATGGTTCGGGTCGTCGTCGACGAATGGGGCCGCATCGACGTGCTGATCAACAATGCGGGCATCTTCTCCACGCTGGAGATGCGGCCGTTCGATCAGATCCCGCTCGATGAATGGGAACGCGTGCTGCGCGTGAACCTCACTGGCCCGTTCCTCTGCGCGCGTGCAGTGCTGCCGGCGATGCGGCGCGCGCATTGGGGGCGCATCATCAATGTCGCATCGGGCGCGGTGCGGCTCGGGCGCCCGAACTATCTGCACTACATCGCGAGCAAGGCGGCGCTCGCCGGGATGAGCCTCTCGATGGCGCGTGAACTCGGCGCTGACGGCATCACAGTGAACGCGATCCTGCCTGGCGCGACCTTCACCGAGATCGAGCGCAAGACCGTCACGCCGGAACAGAAGCAGCGCATCGTGTCGATGCAATGTATTCCGCGTCCGGAAGTGCCGGAGGATCTGGTCGGCGCTGTGCTGTTCCTTGCCTCCGACGCGTCGGCCTTCATCACCGGGCAGAGCATCAATCTCGACGGCGGAGTGACCGGATCATGAGCCTCACCGTGGCCATCGTAGCAGCGGGCAGCATGGGAAGCGGCGTCGCACAACGCCTCGCCGCGCACGGCGTGAACGTGCTGACCTCGCTTGCCGGACGCAGCGAGGCGAGCGCAAAACGCGCAAAAGCGGCCGGTATGCGCGCGGTCGACGATACGCAATTGATGCAGGCCGATCTGTTCCTGTCGATCGTGCCGCCGGGTGAAGCGCTCGCGCTCGCGCGCCGGTTCGCGCCGCTGCTTGAACGCGCCAACAAGAAGCCGGTCTATATCGACTGCAATGCCGTCAACCCGCAGACGATGGAGCGCATTGCGGAGGTCGTTACGGCAACGGGTGCGAAATTCGTCGCGGCCGGCATCATCGGCCCGCCGCCGAAGCCGGGCTCGACCAACACCAAACTCTACGTGTCCGGTCCCACCGCACGGGATGTCGCGGTCCTGAACGATTACGGGATGATCGTGCGTGTGCTGGACGGGCCGCTCACGGCAGCCGCCGCGCTGAAAATGTCCTATGCAGGGATCACCAAAGGTTTCACCGCGCTCGCGGCTGCGATGATGCTGGCAGCGACGCGCGGCGGTTCGGCCGAGGCGCTGAAGGCCGAGCTCGGCGAGAGCCAGGTACCGCTGCAGACTTGGCTCGACCGGCAAATCCCGTCGATGTACGGCAAGGCCTATCGCTGGGTCGCTGAACTCGACGAGATCGCCGGCTTTATCGGAGAAGAATTTCCGGAGCACGCGATGTTCAACGCCTCCGCGCGACTGTATGAACGCATCGCCGCGGACCTCGATGACCGCAAGGACGAGATCAAAATTCTGGACACGTTCGTACAAAAACCATGATCGAAAAATCACCTCTGCGCGTCGGCATCGCGGGCCTCGGCGCGGTCGGACTCGACGTCGCACGCCGGCTGATTGCCGGAGTGCCGGGCCTCACACTTGCCGCTGTAGCGGTTCGCGATCCGGAGAAGGCAAGGCGCGCGCTGCCGCAGGCCGGCGACACCGTCCCGCTGCGCAGTCTCGCCGACATCGCGGATGGCTGCGACGTCGTGGTCGAGGGCCTGCCGCCGGCGCTGTTTCGCGAGATCGCCATCCCGGTGATCGAGAAGGGCCGCATCTTCATGCCGCTCTCGGTCGCCCAATTGCTCAACAACGGCGACCTGATCGAGCGCGCCGAGAAGACGGGCGCGCGCATCGTCGTGCCGACCGGCGCGCTCCTCGGCCTCGACGCCGTGCGCGCGGCGGCCGAAAGCACGATCCACTCCGTCACGATGGTCACGCGCAAGCCTCCGGCCGGATTGGAAGGCGCTCCTTACTTGAAAGAGCGCGGCATCACGCTCGCCGGATTGACCGAAGCGCGCAAGGTTTTCGACGGCACTGCGCGCGAAGGCGCGCTCGGCTTTCCCGCCAACGTAAATGTCGCCGCAGCGCTCAGCCTCGCCGGCATCGGGCCTGACCGCACGCGGCTGGAAATCTGGGCCGATCCGGGCGTCACGCGCAACACGCACACAATCAAGGTCGATGCCGATACGATGCGCTTCACGATGACGATCGAGAACGTACCGTCGGAAAATCCGCGCACCGGACGCAACGTCGCACCGTCGACCGTCGCCGCGCTGCGCGGGCTCGTGTCGACCTTGAAAGTCGGCAGCTAGCTGTCGAGTACCGCTTTGGCCGCGGTGATGCCGGTGCGATAGGCGCCGTGCGCGGTCGAGAAATCGTGCACCGAGCAGGCCTCGCCGGCGAAGAACAGTCGTCCATCGACTGGCGCCGCAAGCACCGTGCGCTTGCCTTCTTGCCCCGGTAAAGCGAACGAATAAGACCCGCCCGCGAATGGATCGGCGCGCCAGCAGTGCAGGGCGAGGAAATCCAGACGTTTCGCGAAGGCGCTGCCCATACGCGCCGTCAGTTCGTGGACTGCATGCGCCACGAATGCCTTTTTCCCGCCGCGCTCGAGATCGGCGGCAAGGCCCGCGCCGAAATAGCATTCGATGAGCGGACGCCCGAACGAGCGCAGGCTGTAGGTCCCGGTGACCGCATCGGTGCGTCCGAAAACGCGCGTGTCCGGCTCGAACTCCTCGGCGTGCGCGAGCGAGAGAAAAAGCTTGTCGGCGAGCCCCAACGGGAGACCCGCAGCCGCGTCGATCTTCTCAGGCAGCGCGGGCGAAAACAGATCGTGCATCCCCGCAATCACGTCGGTCGGCAACGTGACGATCGCCTTCTCCGCTTCGACACTCCCCTGCGCGGTCTCGATCCGCAGCCGCTTTCCCCCGTGATCGATCCGCGTGACCGGACAATTGAGAATGACCTCGACACCGTCCGCATGCGCGACGATGGTGGTGCCGTAACCCTCCACCACACGCCAGTTCACCTCGTTGTCTTCGTAATTCTCGAAGTCCCGCACCGACAGGCGCTCGACGTCGGCTCCGCTGATATAGCCGATCACCGACCGGATCAGCGCATTCCAGCGGCCGCCCGAATCGAGCAGTTCGGACGCCGGCCTGTCCGGCTGATGCCGTGCCGCGTCGCTCAAGCGCGCGTAGAAATCTCCTAGCGCGTGCCGGTACATCTTGAACTCGGCTTGAGTCATGTCGAAACCGGCCGCCGGCCGTTGCCATGGCGCGAGCGAACGGTCGATTTCCCGGCCCTGCGTTTGGGCAATTTTCGTCCAGGGGTTACGGTCGGCGGAATGCAGCCAGCCGCAGCCGAGGTCGATCGTCTGGCCGCCGGCATTGATCGTCCAGCCGCGCCCACCTAGACGATCGCGCGCATCCAGCAACACGCACGCACGCCCGGCTTGGTGAAGATGGCTGGCGGCAGCAATGCCTGCGGCCCCGCCGCCTATGACGACGATTTCTGTCGAATCCATTCAAAAAGGTGCCTTGCCCTACGGATCAAACGTCCAAGGCATATAGGCGTTGTGACGGCGCTGCGCAGGAAAAATGCGGAATAGCTCAATGCCGGCGCGCGCGGCCCGGCCGGCGCCGTTGCCCGAAATCGGATGACGGCTCTAGCGGTTCGAGCCGAAGAAAGGCGACCCCACCAGCACGCAGATCCAAAGCACCGCAATGGACCCGAACGCATAGAGCAGGACGCTCATGCCACCCTCCTCTGCAGGCTATTTCCTCTTGTTATTTTGTACGATGCTAGCGCTATTTTGATCGAAACGCCAGAAGCCTCAGAAGCGGGCCGCCCGGCACCGCTCTTTCCAAATTGCGCGCGCCTCGGTTACTGTGATCGCGCGCGGCTTCGCGCCAACGAACGTATATAGGCCAAGGGGGAAACCAATGGCTGACCAGGCGGTCATCCCTGTCTCGCGCCTGCTCGACGAGCGCGGCGTCGGATCCTTCCAGATCACGCTGCTCGTGTGGTCTCTCTTTCTCGTCCTGATCGACGGCTACGATATCACAGCGATCGCCTTTGCCGCGCCGCAGCTGGTGAAGGAATGGGGCATTTCGCCCAGGGCGCTAGGGCCTGTGTTCAGCGCGAGCCTGGTCGGCATTCTGTTCGGCTCGGGTCTATTCGGCTGGGTCGGCGACCGCTACGGCCGCAAGGCCGCACTGATCGCGTCCAACCTGCTGTTCGGCATATTCACGTTGATCGCAGCTTATGCGACGGACCTCACGCAAATGTTCTGGCTGCGCCTGATTGCCGGCATCGGCATCGGCGGGGTGATCCCGAACGCGGTGGCGATCAATGCGGAATCAGCACCCCGCCGGCTGCGCGCGATCTTGGCGATCATCGCCGTCGGCTTCGTGCCGCTCGGCGGCGCGATCCCCGGCTTCGTCACCGCGACGCTAGTGCCCGCACACGGCTGGCAAATCCTGTTCCTGATCGGCGGCATCGTTCCGATCGTCATCGCAGTGGCCGGGATTTTCGGTCTGCCGGAGTCGATCAAGTTCATGGCGCTGCACGAGCGCTATCGAGCACGCATGCGCGAGGTCGTCCGCAGGATCAGCCCCTCCACGCAAATCGCCCCCGATGCGCGTTTCGTCATCGAGGACGAACAGCAGGTGCCGGGGCTCAACCCGAAATATTTGTTCGGCCAAGGCCTGCACCTGATCACGCCGCTGCTGTGGCTGTTGTTCGCGCTCAATCTGATGGGCTACTTCTTCCTGATCTCGTGGACGCCGACGCTGATGACCGCGGCGAAGCTGCCGCCGACCACGGTCGCGCTGTCCGGCGCGGTGCTGCAGATCGGCGGCACTGTCGGCGCGTTGCTCTTATGCTGGTGGCTGCAGAAACACCGCTTCCTCGCAATCTCGATCATGTTCGTCCTCGCCGTGCCAATCGTCGCAAGCATCGGTTATGCGGGTTTGCACTCGCAGGGGCTATTGCTGATCGCGACCTTCTTTGCCGGCTTCTTCGTGCTCGGCATCCAGTCCGGCATCAACGTCGTCGGCGCCCTGATCTATCCGACCTCGCTGCGCGCCAACGGCTCGGGCTGGGAGCTCGGCATCGGCCGCATTGGCTCGATCGTCGGCCCACTCGTCGGCGCGTTGTTCGTCGGCATGTCGGTCGAGAAGCTCTACGTCTGGTCCGCGCTGCCCTTCGCGGTCGGCGCGGTGGTATGCTTCGCTATCTACCGGCTCAACGAGCGCCGGCTGGCAAAGCATCCGGAGCTAAGGCAGGCGCAGTAGTTCGGAAGCGCCGCGACGAATGGCCACGAACGCCGCATTGGGCAGCGTGCGTGGATAGGCGTAATTGTCGAAATCGGACTCGTACGCGCGGTAGACGCGATTGGCGAGTTCGGGTGTGTAATACGTCGTCCAGTCGTTGTGGTGTGACTCGTTGATAGGCTTCGCAGCGTCGCGACGCACTTCGTGCGATACGTTCAGGAAATCCAGCACGCGCGCGAAATCGGCATCGAATGTTTCGACCCTACCGATGAATGTGTAGCGCAGTCTGGGAATGTCGAGAATCGCCGACTGCGCCTGGACATGACTGTCCCGCCGCGCGCTTGGCAGGTCGCCCACAAAGCGGACGAAATCGGCGAAGGTGAGCGAACGCCGCGGACCTAGCGGGAGCCGCGGATTGGCCGCATCCCGTTCGCGCAAGTAGTAATCGATAAAGGGGTCGCCCGGGACGAGCGGCTTGCCGGCAAACTTGTCCGCCCACGACGACACCATGCGTGCGTACGGATTTCTCACGAACGAGAAGCGCAGCGTCGCGGGACTCGCGACCATGTCATAGAACGAGATCATGGTCATGTTCCGCGGACCGTACGGACCGCGGTAATTGCATCGCTTGCTCGATCTCAGCGATCGTGAGAACCGACCTTCAATTCGGGCGAGCGTCATCCGGATTCGCGTCGATGCGGCTTTCGGAACAGCGACGTAGAGCAGGCCATGCTTCGGCAGCAGCTTGATGTGGTTTTCCGGCTGGTGGCCACCGCTCATCAGTTCGCGGCAGAAGCCCGCCGCCGTCGGATCGATCAATCCGGCAACGCACCTGCTCGCGAGCCAAGGTATCTCTTTGAAGGCAAGTTCCGTCCGCCTCAGAATGCGCATTGCTTCGACCTGTTTGGGTCGCCCCCGGCCCACTGTTTAAAACGCATGGTCCGTCGAAAACCTGCGTCGTAAAATTTCCGTATGCGCCTGCAACGATTCGTGCAGCGATTCCATAAGCGTGCCAGTGAGTTGCGATGACGATTCATACCAATTTGATGCGATCGTCATGTGGAATTCATCGCCCCGACATAAGCGACGCGAATGCAATCAGAAGGGTTCGTAATCTCGCAGCGCTGGCACTACCTGCTCACCGAAAAGTCGGATCGAGCGCAACACGTCCTCGATCGGCAGGTCGGAGAAATTGAACTCGCCAAGGAAGACATTGAACAGACCAGCCTCGGCGGTCGCACGCAGTTTTTCGGCGACCGTCTTCGGCGAGCCGACGAAGACGAGATCGTTGCGGCGCAGATAATCCGCGTCGAACAGGTTGGCCATGATCTCGGACGCCCCGGGCTCGCCGCGGCCGATGAACTTCTTTGCATGCGTGCGCACGCGGTCCTCGAACGTTTCGCCGGGCTGCGGCGGCGCGAGAAAGCCCTCATAGGCACGCGCGGCACGCGCGAGGGCGACGTCCATCGCCTTGTCGTCGCTCTCGTCGACATAGATCAACGTGCAATAGGCGATCTTCGGCTTGCGCGGCCAGTCGGCCTTCGCCCATTGCTCGAGGAATACGCGATAACGCGGCGCGGCATCGGCGCGCGGATAGATCAAAAAGTAACCCGGGTTAATGCCCTTCTGCGCGCAGAACTCGAGCGTGCGCGGATCGCGGCTCATCATCCACAACGGCGGGTGCGGTTGCTGCATCGGCAGCACCGAGAGTCGCGCATTGTCGGTGTGGAAATTCTCGCCATGCCAGTAGAACGGTTGCGTCTCGCCGTAGGCGGCGCGCAGATAATCGACGAATTCGAGCGTCGGCGTCTTGCGCAAATCGTAATCGAGGCCGAACGGACGGAAGTAATCGGCATTGATGCCGGGCACCAGCCCGCATTCCATGCGGCCGCCGAGCATCTGGTCGACGATCGCGATCTCCTCGGCGAGACGCAGCGGATGATAGAGCGGTACGATGTAGCCCATTGGGCCGATGCGCATGCGCTTGGTCCGCGCGCCGGCGCCGACGGCGTAGAGGCTCGGCGAGGAGATCCAGCTTTCGTCCGGGCGGAAATGGTGCTCGACGCAGAAGCTGTAGTCGTAGCCAAGCTCGTCGCATAACCGCAGTTCAGCCCACAGTTCCTCGTAGCGCTGGTGCGGCGTCATGCCCGGCTTGCACCAGACGTGCGAGAAATGCGCGAACTTCATTGCAAACGTCTCCGGAAGGCGCCTACACGTAGAACACCGGCAGGATCAGCCGCGACGGATATCGTATGCTGTGATGGATCGTGTCGGCTCCAATCTTGTCGGGCCGGTAATAATGCGTCCATAGCGCTTCCGTTGCGGGCGAGTCACCGTTGACGACCTCCAGCCGGATGCGATGGCCTGCCTTGAACAGATACGCCTGCGGCTCGAGGCTGATCTCGAATTGATAAATCTCGCCTGGCGTCAGCGGCTGCGGATCGCGGTGCGTGTGATACGGCACCATGTCGGTCGAGCGCTCCGGATCGAGGGCGCGATGCGAGGCGCGCAGCCAGCCGCGCGTGACAAGCTCGAAGCCCGGATTGAGTTGTTTCGCCCGTTCTTCCGCGCCTTGCGGGAATTGGTCCGACAGCTTCACAAAAAAGTCTGTATCCTTGCCGGTGGAGGCCGCAAACAGGACGAGCTTGATCGGGCCGGCGATCTCGAGGTCCTTCATCAGCGGCGTGGTCGTGAAGGTGAGCACTCGCCGCGCGGGATCGAATCCGCCAGCCGGTCCAGCGGGTCCAAAGCCGACGACGCCCGCCACCCAGCCGGACTGCGGATAGTTGTACGTCGTCTGCTCGAGGCCCGTCGGCGCGGCGATCGTCAGGCTGCCGTCATTGAGGGAAGTGACGCTCTCCGACCGTTCCGCGCTGAGATGCCAGCTCGTGTAGCGGACGGTCTTCGGCGGCCAGGTTTCCGAATGCCGCATGACCCCGGACCCGCGCACCGCATATTCGACGTTCGGCCGCGACGTGTAGTCCGTCTGCTCGCCTTTCAGGTAATGATCGTAGAACGGCTTGAGCACGCGCTCGTGGAATTCAACACTGGAGAATTCCGCCGCCGCCGCCCAGGCATTCGGCGCCGCCGACATACGCAGCTTCTTCTCGCCTTTGACTTTGACATAGGCATCGATGTTGCCGCGCGTATGCAGTTGATGCTTCATCCAAACGCCACTCGAATAGACCGGCACAGTGATGCGATCGAGGTGCTCCCATGCGCTGCGCTCGCGCCAGAAATCGTCGTAGGTCGGATGCGCGGCGACGACTGCGCTCAGATCGGTCGCCTGCTCGCGCGACGGGCCTGACGCGGGATGGCGATTGATGATCCGGTTCTGAAACCACCAGTACCCGGGAAAGAAGTCGCACGGGATTCCGCCGTGATAGCAGCCGGCGCGGTAGGCATCGGCAAGCCCGTCATGCGCGCCAATGCACGCCAATGACGGCGGCGCCTGCGCCGCCATGAACCATTGCAGCATGCAGAAGTAGGACTGGCCGATGCTGCCGACTTTCCCGGTGCACCACGGCTGACGCCCGACCCACTCGAGCGCATCGTAGAGGTCTTCCTGCTCCTTGCGGTCGAGAAAACCGAACTCGCCGCCGGAGCGGCCGGAGCCGCGCACGTCCAATTGCGCAAACGCATAACCGTTCTCGACGTAGAACTCGATCGGTCCGGTCTCGCGCCAAAGAAATTGCGGGCTAGCCGGCAGGCTGTTGTTATCAAAGCGGTACGGCGAAGCGCCGAACAGTGCGGGGAAGCGGCCGCTGCCTTCCGGCCGGTAGACGCGCAGGCCGAGTTTGGTCCCGTCGCGCGCTTCGATCGATACGACTTCGTCGATCATGGCCTTCCCCTTCACGTGGCTGTCCGCGCCATCTTCGACAGTCCACACGCGAAGGCAAGCCGCTCACATCGCCACGACCGGCGCGACGATGCGGCGATAGAGATGCCACGTCGTGTGTCCCAGCACCGGCAGCGTAACGAGCAGGCCGGTGAAGAACGGCAGCGCGGAGACAAGAAGCAGAACGACGATGCACGCCGCCCATCCGATCATCGGAACCGGGCTCATCACCACCGCGCGCACGCTGGTGATCATGGCGGTGACGAAATCGACGTCACGCTCGAGCAGCAGCGGAAACGAGATGACCGTCAGGGAAAACAGGATGAGCGACAGCACCGCACCCTCGATGTTGCCAACCGCAAGAAACACCAGTCCCTCGTTCGTGGTCGTCACCACGTTGATGAACTCGTGCAAACTAGCGAATGACGCATGCAGCCCCAGGAACAGCGCCATCAGAAAACGTACTTGATACATCCACATTACGAACACGAAGATGCTGACGAACGCCATCCAGCCGACCTCCGAGCGCGAGCGGAGCGTGCTCCAGATATCGCGTAGTTCGATCGCCTCGCCGCGCTCGCGCCGGCGGCTGACGTCGTAGAGGAAGATCGCCGCGAAAGGCCCAAGCAGCGCAAAGCCGGCGGCGAGCGGGTAAGCCAGATAGGACATGCCGAAAGCCGTCGCCGAGAGCACGACGATCAGCCCGCCTGCCGCGTAGAATGCGCCGACGGCCAGGCCGTAGAGCGGCAAAGCCTGGAAGTCGCGCAGGCCCGCGCTCAGCGCTTCGATGACGTCAGCCGCAGTAATGCGCAGCACGACGGGATCGGTCTTTCCCGAAACGGACGCCATAGTTTGCCCCCGAAGTCTGAAGCCGTTCAGTCTTGTTTTTCTGCACAGGCTAGAGACGCATACATTACGCGTCAAACGGCGCACGGAACGCGATTTGACAGGCTGCCGTGTCGCGCTATCGTTCTCGCTACATATCAAGGCGCAAGGAGAGGCCGAAAGTTGAAACCCGCTCCGTTCACGCGCCACGTACCCGAAACGATCGACGAAGCGGTCCGCATGCTGGCCGAAGTCGCACCGCAGGATGGGCGCGTGCTCGCCGGCGGCCAGAGCCTCGTGCCAATCATGGCTTTCCGGCTCGCCAAACCTGCGCATCTCGTCGACATTAACAACGTCGCGGGACTCGATCGCCTTGCAGTCGAGGATGGTTCGCTCGTCATTGGCGCGACCGTGCGGCACGCGGCGTTTCACAAGCAGGTCGCCGACAACCCGCTTGGGCCGCTGCTGAGCGCGGTGGCGCGCCATCTCGCGCATTATCCGATCCGTACGCGCGGCACTTTCTGCGGCAGCATCGCGCACGCCGATCCCGCGTCCGAATGGTGCCTCGTCGCTGCGACGCTTGGCGCGACGATGGTCGCGCGCAGCGTGCGCGGCGAACGTGCGATTGCTGCAAACGATTTTTTCGAAGGCCTGATGTCGACCGCGCTCAAGCAAGACGAACTGCTCGCGGAAGTGCGACTGCCGCTGCTCGCGAGCGACACGCGTTTCGGGTTTGTGGAGTTCAGCCGGCGCGCCGGTGATTTTGCGATGACGGCGGCACTCGTCACGTGGCGGTTCGAGAATGGCGCGATGTGCGACGTCCGCGTTGGCATCGGCGGCGCCGAGCCTTCGCCGCGGCGCATTGCCGAAGCGGAAGGCGTATTGAACGGCCAAGTGCCGGGAGACGCCACTTTCCGTGCAGCCGCCGAAGCGGCGGCGAACGCGATCGAGCCGATGGAGGACCATCAGACCAGCGCCGAATATCGTCGTGACCTGGTGCGCGCGATGGTGCGCCGCTCGCTGGAGCAGAGCGCGCAATGAGCGTGGCGACGAAAGGCTCGGGGCTGACCTGGGTCGGTCGCGCGATCCGGCGGCTGGAAGACCCTGCCCTGCTCACCGGACGAGGGCGTTTCACGGCCGATCTGCCCGCCGCGCATTGGGTGCGCTTCGTGCGCAGCCCCGCGGCCGCCGGCAAGATCGAGCGCATCGTTGCGCCCGACGACGCACTGGTCGTGACCGCCGCCGACCTCGCAGACGTGAAGCCGATCACGCCGATGCTGCACAAGTTCGAGTACAGGCCGGTCGGCCAGCCCATCCTTGCCGACGGCGAAGTGCGCTTCGTCGGTGAGGCGGTCGCGGCAGTGGTCGCGGCGAGCGAGGAGGAAGCCGAGGACATCGCCGATGCGGTCGAACTTTCGCTCGCGGTCGCAATCCCACTCATCGACGCGCGCGATG
>Ga0207779_1000029_pt1 | contig 26325 bp, 29 predicted proteins | sample LuqExpMetageno44_FD_187802 | JGI IMG/M metagenome (GOLD analysis project Ga0207779, IMG submission 187802) | Tropical forest soil microbial communities from Luquillo Experimental Forest, Puerto Rico - Sample 44 (SPAdes) | ecosystem: Environmental > Terrestrial > Soil > Tropical forest ...
TTTCACCATCAGCCTGAAGCGCAGCACCCAATTTCTTCAGCTATCCACAAGAACGCCGGCCGATTACCCCATCTATTTGAGGGTTTCGACCCACCCCACATTACCGATCAGCCGATGATCGCTCGTCCAGAACGGATGATATCGACCACCGAATGCGCGCTCGAACACGCGCGCCGCTACCTGGGCTGGACCGAACAACGTTCCGATGAGACGGGCAAGCCTCTCGATGGTGCGAACAAGTACACCCTTCACTTCGACAAAGGCCAAACGCCACCAGTAAGCGCCTTCTGGTCGGTGACGCTCTATGACGCAGACGGATTTCAAGTTGCAAACTCCTCGGGAGCATGGCCGAGCGGGTCCCGCGAAATGTATACTGCTCCAGCAGCGCGAAATTAAATTACCTGGACCCTTGCGTCTGAAGACCGCAAGTCGCTGACTACAGCTCTATCGGTTATACCTTCAGCCTGCTCCAAGGCTCGGCCGGACGCACGCGCACATCACATTGACGCAGCCGGCTTGCGTTGAGACCCCTTGTATGAGCGACTTCCCATGTCGTTTCACTCAAGCTGGCACGACGCTCTCAGCCAACGGATATCTATATCGACCCGGCTTCTCGTTCGAGTCGCTCTCTATCGAGTATTTCGATGCGATTAGAATTTTCGACGATAGCGATCGCGCCCTTCGTCCTAAAGCTTGTTATGACTCGCGAGACTGTCTCGACGGTCAGTCCCAGGTACTCCGATAGCTCGCGGCGAGTGATGGGCAGCTCAACAAGGCCGGACTGGCCGTAACGGTCGGCCATTGTTAAAAGAAAGCTTGCGACACGCTCTGTTGCCGAGCTACCGAGCCAGACAATGTGCTGCTCTTGCCTGAGGCGCTCTGAAATAATTTCCGACCAAAGCTTAGCGACAACCTGCTTATTATATTTTGTGGTAGATAGGATCGTTTCGCGGCTGAGCACAGCCACTTCCGCCGAGGTGATTGCTTGGCACGCCAGTTGATGGCGACCTCGAATTGCAATTCCGATTGACTGCCAGGCCGTATAGAAGTCAACGATCCTGCGATTGCCAGAACTTGTAATATAATAAGTAAGTACGAGGCCGCTTTTTAGTTCGAAAACGTATTCCGCCGGCGTGTTTTGTCTAAACAAATGGCTTCCGGCAGGATAGATGACGGCCTGCCCCAGGCCAATCAGATCGCTCAGGCTATCAGTCGGGGGAATTGAGTTAAAAATGCGATGAGCCGCGTTGATCTTTTGGCGAGAATTGGAGCGCGAGTTTTGTCCGGATCCGAGTTTAAGCGATCGAGGTGCAGCCTGGTCCAAAAATACGCCCCCCCTCTTGCTATTGCCAGCAGCGCCGGTTTCGCGCACCGACATTATGTCGACCCCGTATTGCTCGGCGCCGACGGCGAAGTTTATGATCACAGCCCGGTTGTTCCCAATGGCGACTTTGATAGTTTTCGCCTATGGCGCTCGGCCGATCCGGCCGTAGCCGAACTGGCTCCGTCAGCTCTTTTGTTTCGTGGCGATCGCGACGATTGTTTGCCGGCGGCCCAGCGCCACGGGACGCGCAGCCTTCATTGAGGCCGCCGCGAAGCCGGGACCCCTTTATTCACTCTTCGCCGTCGTGACGAAGTTCCGGCTAGCCTTTACAGCCGTCCCCGGCGACGCGTCGCCCCGATGTTATATCAAAGACATCTCCGCACAGGATTGCGGATTCCGCGGGGAAGAAAGACTTCGTTCGCGGAATGCACGCCTGTACTAGGCGAGATTATCGTCCCGACTTCTATTCAACGGTCCGTCGCTATAGCGGCAGCAAGTGGCCTTGCACATGCCCGCGCGCGGGTATGAAATCAGGCGCCCCGGACCGCATCTTGGGGACCCCTGACGAGTGGCCCGGCTTTGCTCAAACGGCGAAGGAGTGGCCTATGCACTACAAACCGAAAAACGTCGCGGCACTTCAAATAGCCCTCGGAAGTCTACCGGGGAAAACGCGGGTCGAAGTCGAACCCGACGTTAAATTGGAGGCAAAGTCGGTGGCCGAACTACGACGGCTGCAAAGCTGGCCTGAGAATCTTGCCTTAATCGTGCCCCCTGCAATCTATGTGGACAGCGTTGTTAAGGTGAGCAGTGTGCATTTCGCGAGCCGTACCTCGCCGAAGGCGTAGTCCCTACTGCGATTAAGAATCTCAACTCCCGGCTCACTGAAGGTGAGCCGGGATTCCAATCGGGGCGAATGCGCGAAACGGTCCAACTCGCGAGTGCACCGAAGAAAATGTGCCGATTTCAACACCGAGCTGCGAGGAAGAAGCCATGAAAATCGCATTCCGCTTGGTCATTCCGTTATTTCTGCTGCAATCCGCACAGGCAGCCGATCTCGATGCCGGAAAGCGGTTAGCCTCCGCTGTCTGCGCGGCGTGCCACGGCGAGACCGGTGTTAGCGTCAGTGAAAATGTCCCCAATCTGGCCGGGCAACGAGCGGTGTATATCGCGGCGCAACTTAAGTTTTTCAAAGACGGTACTCGCAAAGAGCCTGGGGCCGTCAGCCGGGCGGCCATAATGAATGCAATCGCCGCTCAGCTTAGTACAGAGGAAATCACCAACGTTGCGGCTTATTTTGCATCACAATCCGGCGCGGCGTCTGGTTCAACATCAGATTTTTTGCCCAATATTTCGACGACGCGGGTTGCATTTCCGGAAGATTACAAGACTTCGTTTCTCAAGTACCACACGATAAATTTTCCCGCTGCGAAAGAGGTGCGGTATTATTACGCAAACAATGTGGCTACTGATGCGGCGAAAATCAGAAAGCCTCTTCCGGATGGCTCGATCCTATTTGCGGAGGTGTACTCAGCGAAGCTCGACAGCAATAACAACCCGATCATCGGAAGCGACGGTCACTATGTGCCAGATAAACTTCTTCGATATACGGCTATGGAGCGTCAAGCGGGATGGGGAGATCGAATCCCAGAAATTTTGAGAAATGAGAATTGGAATTACGCGATCTTTACAACAGCAAAGCAGTACCAAAAAGGTGTGAACCAGGGGGAATGTCTGGCCTGTCACAAGCCGTTGTCCAATGTGAGCTACACATTTACGCTTGAGCAACTGCAAAGGGGGAAGTGACTTTCCCTCAGCACACTGCTGTCGAACATTCAAGAGTGGCCGACTTCGGCGATTGGCGGCCGTGTTGGGCTCGTTGGTTCGCCCGGTTTTCGCGGTCGGCTTCTTTATTTTCATTGTCGGCTATTACGCTGGGGCCAGCCAGGGCATCCATTCCGCGCGATAGGAGACCCTTGGATTTGAAAGCAAAAACCGGAGTGCCACATGCGGGGTTTGGCGGCATCGTAAAGCGCTACCACATGAAGGATACATGACGATGAATGCGGCGCCCGCCAGAATCTCCAAGCCGACACCGGCCCCGGTGACCGATGACCCGCGCTGGACACGTATCGTCGCGCGCGACAAATCGGCGGACGGGCAATTCTGGTATTCGGTGACGACAACCGGCGTCTACTGCCGCCCGTCCTGCCCCTCGCGCCTCGCCAATCCGTTGAACGTACAGATTCACGATACCCTGGCCAGCGCCAAGGCGACGGGATTCCGGCCCTGCAAACGCTGCAACCCGGACGGACCCTCGATCGAAACCGAGAACGCGGCGCTGGTAGCGAAGGCCTGCCGCCTCGTCGAGGAGAGCGAGGAAGAGCCGTCGCTCGACGAACTGGCCGAGGCGGTTCGGCGGAGCCCCGGCTATTTCCACCGCGTCTTCAAGGCTGCGACCGGACTCACGCCAAAAGACTATGCCGCCGCGCACCGAGCCAAAAAGGTGCGTGACGGATTGGCGTCAGGCAACCGTGTCACGGAGGCAATCTACGGCGCCGGGTTCAATTCGAGCGGACGCTTCTATGAGAAGTCGACCGGCTTGCTCGGCATGACGCCCTCGCAGTACCGCGCCGGCGGAGCCAATGAAGAGATCAGGTTCGCGGTCGGAGAGACCGCGCTCGGCGCCATTCTCGTCGCATCCAGCTGGAAGGGTGTGGCCGCGATCCTGCTCGGCGATGATCCGGATGAGCTTGTCCGCAATCTTCAGGACCGCTTTCCGAAGGCGCATCTAATTGGTGCGGACCGTAAGTATGAGGCGCTAGTGGCGCGGGTAGTCGGCTTCGTCGAGATGCCGGAGATCGGCCTCGATCTCCCGCTCGACGTGCGCGGCACGGCATTTCAGCAGCGCGTCTGGCAGGCCCTGCAGGAGATTCCAGTGGGCGAGACGGTCTCTTACGCCGAAATCGCGCGACGCATCGGATCTCCGAAATCGGTGCGAGCGGTTGCCGGGGCCTGCGCGGCGAATGCTCTGGCCGTAGCGATCCCCTGCCACCGCGTCGTCCGCAATGACGGCTCGCTCGCGGGTTACGCATGGGGAGTTGAACGCAAGCGCGCACTGCTCGGCCGCGAGGCCGGCCGGAAGACCTAAACGTCCTCGGGATTGTCATGTATGGCCGATTTATTTGACCTCATGGAGCCGGCAGAGGCGCGACAACAGTGGATGGCCGAAGGTGCCGTGCTGCTTCGTGGCGCGGCCCTGCCCCTCCAAGATCAATTGCTTGCGGCGCTAGGTGAGGTTACGGCCGCTTGTCCCTTTCGGCACATGGTCACGCCTGGCGGCTTCACGATGTCGGTCGCAATGACCAATTGCGGCACGGCCGGATGGATTACTGACCGGACCGGCTATCGTTATGACGCGATCGATCCCGAGAGCGGCACCCGTTGGCCGGCCATGCCGGCCTGCTTTCTCAATCTCGCGGACGCTGCCGCCACGAAAGCAGGCTATCCGGGTTTCACGCCGGATGCCTGCCTGATCAATCGTTACGATCCCGGTGCGCGACTGTCGCTGCACCAGGACAGAAACGAGCGCGACGTCGCCCATCCGATCGTCTCCGTCTCCCTAGGACTGCCGGCAATATTCCAGTTCGGCGGATTGCGGCGAAGCGACCCGGTCCAAAAATTCGCACTTCGACATGGAGACGTTGCCGTCTGGGGCGGGCCTTCTCGGCTTCACTATCATGGGGTGGCGGCCCTGAAGGAGGGTTCGCATGAGCGTCTGGGCCGCATGCGCATCAATCTGACCTTCCGGCGCGCCCTCTGACTATGCATTTCCGGTTTGAAAACATCATTCGGAGTGGCGAGGGTGCGCCGGAATGGCTGAATGATCCGTGATCCGGCTCGGCGGCATGTATGTGGTGCAGGTTGAAGGTGCACGTCGTAGCGGGCCAGATTGGATCAGAAAATGCCGTGCCCTCTCGCTTTGATGGCCGTACGTCGCGCGAACACCCGACGACGGCACTCCGGCAAAGCTTCGATGCACAGCGCGGAAGCTACCCCCGCCAAAACTCTCGTGCTGGCTGCGATCGGCAGGAGGGTCGCAGCCGGACATGCCGAGTGGAAGACCCTCGAAACCGGCGAGATAGAACTTCGCCTCTCTACCGGCGAAACCTTCCTCCTCGCCGAGGCGACGATCATCCGCCTCGCCTGATCGAGCCTCGATCTTAGCCCGTTGTTCACGCCGCGCACCAAAGCATTCCTTCGCCGCCGTGTCGGCGCGCGAAGTCTTCTCAATTTGAAAGCAAGGACCGGAGTTCGGGCATGCCCGCATCCGAATAGGTCTGGATCATGAGAGCGAACAAGGAGGTTTCCAATGAGTCTCATGATCTCAAGGATGGCCATGCGTCGGCCCCCTGAAGAGGCGCAAGACGGTACCGGAGACGAGACGATCGTTTACGGGACGAGCGGCTGTGCGCTCGGCCAGTTGCTCGTCGCGCGGAGCAATATCGGCGTCTGCGCCATCCTGCTCGGCGACGACCGCGACGGCCTGGAGGCCGATCTTGCCACGCGGTTTCCGAAGGCCCGACTCAGTGCGAACGACGCGGCCGTACGGGACGACCTCGCGAAAGCGGTCCGCTTCGTCGAGCATCCCGCCGAACGGCTGCATCTGCCGCTCGATCTGCGCGGCACGCCTTTCCAGTGCCGCGTCTGGGAGAAGTTGCGTGCAGTCTCGATCGGGCGAACCGTGAGCTATTCGGAGCTTGCCCGCTGGATAAGCCCCTATGCCTCGCCACGGGCGGTCGCGCGCGCCTGCGCCGCCAATCCGATCGCGCTCGCGATTCCCTGTCACGGGGTGGTGCACGGCGACGGCGACCTGGCCGGCTATCGCTGGGGTATAGAGCGCAAGCGCGAGCTACTCCGGAGGGAGGCGGCGATATGAAGCAGGGTACCTCCACGCAATCCTCGTCCTCTGCGGTTTCGGCCGCAGAGGCGCGCATCGCCGGATACGATTGGGCCTCAGTTACCGGAGACCTCGACGCCTATGGTTGTGCCGTTCTGCCGAAGCTTCTTTCGCCGGAGGAGTCGCGCGCGATCGCGGCGCTCTATCCTGAGGAAAACCACTTCCGCAGCCACATCCGTATGGCGCGCCACGGCTTCGGCAAAGGCGAGTACCGCTATTTCAAATATCCCCTGCCCGATCTGCTCGGCGGATTCAGAACCGCGCTCTATCCGCAGCTCGCGGGCGTTGCCAATGCCTGGAACGGCCGCATGGGCCTCGATGAGCGCTATCCCGAGGACCATGCCTCCTTCCTGAAGCGATGCCACAAAGCCGGCCAGACCCGTCCCACACCGCTCCTGCTGCAATACGCCACCGGCGACTTCAATTGCCTGCACCAGGATCTCTACGGCGAGCTCGCCTTCCCTATCCAGGTCGCGATCCTGCTGTCGCAGCCGGGCAGGGATTTCAGCGGAGGCGAGTTCGTCCTGACCGAACAGCGGCCGCGCATGCAAAGTCGCGCCGAAGTCGTGCCGCTCGCACAGGGCGATGCCGTGGTCTTCGCCGTGCATAATCGTCCCGTGCAGGGGGCGAAGGGCAATTACCGCGTCAACCTCCGCCACGGCGTGAGCCGAGTGCGGTCAGGCATGCGCCATACTGTAGGAATCATCTTCCATGATGCCACCTAAGTGGCTCGTCGCGGACCGTTGGTCCGTAATCAAAACGGGCCCGCACGTTCCAGCGTGCGGGCCCGTTATCAATTCACGCCAGCGTTAGCCGTTTAGCGCGGTGTTCCTGTCGTAGCGATTACCGCACTGCGCTCACTTTCCTCAATACCGGCGCGGAACCAGCGTCCGCCTCCCGGTCACGTAGCTGCGGTTGGCGTAGCCGCCGTAATACCCGCGGCCATAAGCGCCGTAATAGCCACCGCCGGGGTAAACGGGGTAAGCGGCATAAGCGCCGTAATAGGCACTAGGGTAGCCGCCATAAGCGCCGTAATAGCCGCCAGCGCCATACCCATAGTAGTTGCGGCGGACCGCGCGGCGTGTCTGCCGCCGCGCCACACCGGCGACGCTCCCCGGTGTCAACGGCTCTCCTATCCTTGCATCTGCCTGCGTGATCAGACTGGACCGTTCAGTCGTTGACATATTGATGAAGAGGCACACTGTTCCGGCGGCTGCTGCCAGCGCAAAGCGCAAAGCATTTCTTGCTAGCTTCGTCATGCGCGTTCTCCCGTCCTGCGCATTCGTGACAATGCGCATCTGCCCTTGACAATGCGCACCCGCGTTCTGTGTTCGAGGTCGAACTTACTTTCTTTTCGAACCAGATGTCTCGCCACCTGGGGTCCGTCACAGGGGGCAGAAACGCTCTTGCATGTCCCTCCAAGATCCCGATCTGCCGAAGCTTCGTAACAATCTGCTCGGCTCCTAACCGTCCTTTCGGCATGGCTCTCCTCCTTGCCATGCTAATTCTCTCACTTCGTCTGGTTCAGAAAAGGCAGGTCAGGTCACTAAAGTCACCGTTGGTTAAGTCGACCGGTGCTCCGTGTCAAAAAGAGCCCGTCAGCCGCGGCCGTTTTATCCTTTCAGTTGAGCGAGAACACCAGCAATATCGCCCATTCCCCAATGCTCTGCGATTTTGCCATCACGAGTTCGGAAAATATCGCAGGACGTAAAACGCAAGCGTTTTCCCGTCGGCGCCACGCCGAAGTAAACGTCTTGATGGGTACCCGTATAGACAAAGCTTGCTGCAGCCATCTCGCCGCTAGCGAGCGAGGCTTCTATCGCGACCGAAAGGTCGGGCATTCCTTTCAGGCGCGCGGCGAAGAATCCGACAGTGGCTTGTTTGGCTGTTACGTCGGCTGCTGGTTTCGGCGCCGCAGCGCTCACTTGGTGATTCACGTAGTCATCGGCAAACAGCGCAGCGAACGCATTCATGTCATGGGCACTTAGAGTCTTGGCGAAGGCGGCAAGCAACGGATTTTCAGTTCCCGATTGTGCAGCCGCTTCGGCAGCCAATGTGCCCAAGCCGGTAAGCGCGAGACCCATCGTGACTGTACGCCGATCCATGGCGATCTCCATCATTTGTGACTAAGAAGAACGGGCAGATATTATCTAATTTCCGCGGGAAGCGATCCATTCGGGTGGCCTTCTTGCGATTTGTGATGCGTATCTTGGAGCGCTTCTCGAGTTCGCTGTTCGTGCTCTATCGGTTTCGCTCGGCGTCGTCATTGTCGTCGGCGCGGCGGAGGACTGGCTCTGAGCGGCTAAGCAGACGTCAATGTGCGGTGATGCCGATTCCTTGATCACCGACCAGCGTCGGCAGCTTGTTCGTCAATGGGAGGCTTTCAACGAATGAGCAACAGCTCTAGGCCGAATACCGCCGCGGCCAAAATAGTGAGCGGAATGACAGAGATTGTGAGAACTTCCTTAGCGGACTGCATAAACGCAGACATGACACGACTCCTGCGTTTCATTTGGTACCACCGTATCCGTTCGTTATCTGTGACCTTAGTCACAGCTGTTTGCTTTCAGTACGCGTGAGATTCAGAAGCTGCGCAGGGAAAAAATGGTTTGACTGTTGCTTCCGGAGCACGAATTCGGTAAAGTTGCGTCGAATTGGTTCATCTGCATGCGGGAGGGGGCCGGCGTGCAACGACTTCTCGTAACGCTTTTATCTAACGCCACGTATCTGATCGGCATTTTTGGTCTGAGCTGCGTGCTCGGCAGCTTTGCGGGCTGGCTAGTTGGCAATTAGGTGCACGGCTCAGAGAGCACGCATTGAGATCACTCCAAGTCCGGGGGCTATCGTAGCTTCTTCAGAAAGAGGCAACGATTCAGCTGGATAGCTGAAATCCGACCCCAGTTCCAAGTGATACCGACTCGCGCAAGCCAACTAAGCCCGTTTACGCCTGATTTTTTCCACCGCGTTGATTAGCTGACACGCTGGAAATGGCCGGTTGCATTAAGGCAGTGGCCGCTTAGCGCGATCGATCTCGTCAGCTCGAACTGCTTGCCCATCTGGCGCGGAGTGATGACTCCGGTGAGCGGCGGAGCACACCCAGATATAACAGCCGGTATTTTACGTGATCCGTCCCCAAAACGTCGTGCTGTGCGGGCATCGACGCCAATCACACGGGCGAAGATAGCGTAAGTGAGACGGTTCTGGTCGATCGACTTGCGGTGTTCGACCGCCGACATCGGTTTGGTGTCGGCGAACAGTGCAGCGAACGCATTCATGTCACTAGCAAGACGGGGAGATGTTATCTAATTTCTGCAGAAAACGATCCATTCGGGTGGCCTTCTTTGCGATTTGTGATGCGTATATTGGACGTTATCGTGGCAATCAGCGTGGCTGTCGCTTGCGGCAAGGCTAGTATGGCCCGCTAAGTAGGCTACAATTACAGCGAGACCCTCTGGCGCGGAGCGGCGGATGAAGCGGATGTTAGCACTCATGGTGTTAGTGATCGGCCTGCTGTTTGCCGGGTCGGGTATTGCAAGCGAGATCCACGTCATGAGCGGCGGTGCACCGAAAGAAGTTTTTTCGGTTCTCGTGCCAAAGTTCGAACGACAGACCGGGCATAAGGTCAAATTGGATTACGCGGTGATTGCCGCTTTGCGCCAGAAAATAGCGGCCGGCGAACAAGCCGACGTCTTCGTCATGCCGGTGCCCGCGTTGGACGGATTGCAGAAAGAAGGCAAAGCGCAGAGCGAGGGACGCCGGACCTTCGGGACCGTCGGCGTAAGCGTAATCGTCAAGGATGGGGCCAAAGAGCCAGACGTTTCGAGCGAAGAGGAGTTCAGGGCAGCGATGCTGGCCGCCCGCTCTATTGTGCATGCCACGCCAGGACAAACGCCGAGTGGTGATCACATGGCGAAGGTGATGAACCAACTCGGCATTACGTCTCAAATAAAGAACAAGGTCATATTCCGACCTGCACTCGATGGCGGGGCGCAGCTTGTTGCCGCCGGTGATGCTGAAATCGGGATTTATCCAACAAGCGAAGTCGCGCATGTGAAAGGAATCAAGATTGTCGGCGCGTTACCGCGCGGCATCGCTTTGGACACTGTCTATGGCGGAGCGACGGCGGCCTCCAGTGAGAAGAAGGACGCGGCGATGGCTTTCGTCGCTTTTATGGCAGCACGCGAGAATCGCGCAGTGTGGAAGGAAGGCGGTTTCGAACCGCTGGAACCGTAGACGAGAGCGGTCGGAATTGCGCTCGAAATGCAAATTAAACCCTTCTCGTTTATCGGGCAGCGCGCAATCCTTCAGCTTCGCTCCGAAAGCGACCAAGCTATTGACCCATGCAACGGAAACGAAGGGTCAGAAGCTGCGCTCAAGGCACCGCGTCGCCCTCGGCCGGCTATCGTCCATCTCCTGACATGCGCCGGCTATTCCCAAACGTGAACGACTGGGGTTGGCACGCATATCGAGTGGGGTGCTAGAATTCACTCTCCAAGCAATAAAAGCCATTCTGGAGGGACACTCGATGCTAAGCCGACGCGCCATTCTCAAGACCGCTGCACTGGCCGGGAGCCAAGCCCTTGCGCTGCCGTACATCGCCCGAGAGGGTTTCGCCCAAACGCCCGCGCATACTCTCAAGCTCACAATGGCGGACACCCGGGTGCATCCGCTCTACCAGGTCCTGGTCGGGTTTGCCGACAATGTGAAAAAGAAGACGAATGGCGCGATTGAAGTTCAGGTCTATGGGACGGGAGAACTCGGCAGCCAACTCAACATCCTTACCGGACTGCAGACCGGTATCATCGACCTCTGCGCCCATACGTCCGGCTTCATCGATACGCTGTTTCCCCAGTTCCAGGTGATGGACCTGCCTTTCCTGTTTCCGGATCTCAGCAGCGGTGACAAGGTCCTCGACGGCCCTGTTGGCAAGCGGCTCGCAGACTTGATGCCCTCCAAAGGGATTTACGGACTGAGCTACGGCTATTGGGGCTGGCGCGTCACATCGACGATCGACCGCAAGGTGCCCGAGCCCAAGGATATGCAAGGACTGAAGATCCGCGTGCAACCGGGCCCAATTTTTGCCGCGACCTTCCGCGCTCTCGGAGCCAACCCGATCGCAATCGATTTCAGCGAGATCTACCTCGCGCTCTCGCAGGGTACCATCGAGGCGATCGAAACGCCGATCATCTCCCTCCCCGCGGCAAAGCACTACGAGGTAGTCAAAATCGTCAACCTCACCAACCATGTCTACAATGCGGGTGTGCTGATGGTCAGTAAACGCAAGTTCGATTCGCTGGCGCCCAACCTGCAAGCGAGCTTGCGAGAGGCGGCGGCCGAGCTGACGCCGGATTGGCGCAAGACCATGATCGAGAAGACGGCCGAGACCACCGAATTCCTTAAGCAAAAGGGTCTGAGCATCCTGGAAGTCGATCGGGCCGCATACCGAAAGCAGACGCAAGGCGTCTATGACGAATTCCGCAACATCATCGGAGCGGATCTATTCGATTCCGTCATCAAGCAAGTGGAAAAGGCTTAATCGGCGGATCGGGGCGGTGAAGGTCGCGCAAGAAGCTCAACTCGAATCTTTGCCGGATCATGCCGCCGCGCCCCCGGCTGGGCGCGGCGCGATATGGCGCAGCAAGACCGTCGCAACGGGATTGCGTAAGGGTATCGATATCCTCGATCTCGCCGGACGGACGGTGATTGTCATCGCCCTGTTGAGTGAGCTCACCGTCGTCCTCACCGACGTCACAATCCGGTTCGTTTCATCGAATTCGTTGCTGTGGTCGGAAGAGGCATCCAAACTGTGCCTGACTACAGTCGCATTTGTCGGGGGCGCGCTCGCCTATCGGGCGCGCCACCATACGGCGATCCAATTCGTGACGCGCTTCCTCGCGCCGACGGCGCGGGATGCGACCGCAACCGCGGTGGACGCATTCATTCTCTGCGTCGCGCTGATCACACTTTGGATTTCATTCGACTTGTTCGAGGTGGCGCTCACTGCATTTACACCGATCCTGCAGATCAGCACTGCGTGGATAGTCCTCCCGTTCATCATCGGCCTCGGTCTGATCACGCTGTTTTCGGCAGAGCGGCTGCTCTTCGAACATCCGGAACGGCTCACATTCGTCGTCGTGCCGGCGGTCGTCGCGGTCATCGCTCTCGTGGCGCTCGGCGCGGGATCGAGAACGGACCTCTCGACTGCGCTCAGCATCATGTTGCCGCTGTTCTTCGCGGCCGTGCTGCTCGGATTACCGGTCAGCTTCGCGATGCTGCTGGGCTCCTTGTTCTTTCTTCAAATCACGGACGCCGCACCGCTCATAGCCGCCGCTCAGAACACCGTTGACGGCACCAGCCACTTCATCCTGCTCACTCTGCCCTTCTTCATCTGGGCCGGCCTGATCATGGAAAAAGGCGGGATAAGCGTACGCCTTGTGCAGTTCGCGATGGCTCTGGTCGGTCACTTGCGCGGCGGCCTGCTGCAAGTCGTCGTCGTGACGATCTATCTCGTCTCCGGCATCTCGGGTTCGAAGGCCGCCGACGTTGTGGCCGTGGGTTCGGTTTTGCGCCGGGAACTCAAGCGGCAGGGATACCGCGCGGAGGAAGGCGCGGCAGTGCTGTCTGCAGCCGGCGCCATGTCGGAGACCATCCCACCGAGCATCGCCATGCTAGTCCTCGGGTCGGTGACGCCGATCTCGATCGGCACGTTGTTCGTCGCGGGCTTGCTGCCTGCGGCAGTCATCGCTGTCTTCCTGATGCTGGCGATCTACTTTCTCGCCTGGCGCCGAGGAACTCCCCGCGCACCGCGCGCGAGTGCGATCGAATTGTTGAATGCGAGCGGAGGCGCGATCCTGCCTTTGATCATGCCGGTAATCATGATCATCGGCATCAAGTTCGGCTATGCGACGCCGACGGAGGTGTCGGCCGTCGCAGTGTTCTATGGCATAGCGCTTTCGGCGCTCGTCTATCGCAGCATCGGTTTTCGGAGCTTCATTGCGATCGCCGTCGAATGCGGGCTTCTAGCCGGAATGGTGCTGTTCATCATCGCGTGCGCCGGCTCGTTTGCTTGGACACTGACGGCGGCGAATCTGCCATCGGTCCTCATCCGCCTGCTGCATCTGCTTGGCAACAGCCCGACGCTGTTCCTAATCGGCTCGATGATCTTGTTGATCGCGGTCGGCTCTCTTCTGGAGGGGCTGCCGGTGCTGATCATTCTCGGGCCGTTGCTGCTGCCGATTGCGGCGCAACTCGGGATCGACAGCATCCATTACGCGATGGTCATGCTGCTGGCGATGGGCATCGGCATCTTCATTCCTCCCATTGGCATCTGCTTTTACATCTCCTGTGCGGTCGCCGAAGCGGATGTTGAGGCCACTGCGAAGACCATGCTGCCGTATCTGGCCGTGCTGATTGCAGGCGTGCTCGCGGTGGCCTTCGTGCCCTGGTTCACGCACGTCGTGCCGACCCTGCTCGGCGGCCGCTGAGCGAAAGGAGAAATCATGGAATTGCTGACCAACGAAATGCTGCGGCGGATCCGTAGCGGCAAGATCAGTCTCGGCTTCGGCGTGCATACGCTGCGCGGCGCCGCCGTGCCGCTCCTTGCGAAGGCCGCCAATTACGAATGGCTGTTCATCGACAGCGAGCATGGCGCAATCTCGACGAGCGAGATCTCGCAAATCTGCCTCGCCGCGCTCGGCTGCGGCGTCGTGCCGCTGGTACGCGTCTGCCGCAACGCTCTCGACGAAGGCACGCGGGCGCTCGACAATGGCGCGCTCGGCATCATCGTGCCGCACGTCGACACTGCGGAGGAGGCGCGCCGCATCGTGCATGCATTCCGCTTCCATCCGTTAGGCGGACGCAGCACCGGTGGTCCCAGCGCGCAGTTCGGGTATCGGCCGCCCGCGGCGCTGGAAATGCAGCGCATCTTGAATGCGGAAGTCCTTGTCATCCCGATGATCGAAACGCCGCTCGCGGTCGAGAACGCTGAATCCATCGCGGCCGTGCAAGGCGTCGATGCGCTCCTGATCGGTACCAACGACCTATCGCTGGAAATGGGCATCGCTGGACAGATCGGTCATCCAAGCATCCAAAGCGCATACGAACAGGTCGGCGCTGCATGTCGGCGTCATGGCAAGATTTTCGCGATGGGCGGCGTGTACGATCAGGAGTGGTCGGCGCGATACATCGGAATCGGCGCGCGAATGGTGCTTGCTGGCAGCGATCATGGGCTCCTGCTGCAGGCGGCTTCCGCACGCAGCAGCTTCCTGCGCGGGCTCGTCCAGGAAGGCGTGTGATCCGGGCGAGCCGCAATTCAGCGCATCGGGGTCGGAAGCGTGACTGATCTGCCAAACCGCGAGCGGAGTAAGGCGCCACGCTGTCCGAGTCCGGACCTCGACCCTCTTCCACCGCGCCTGCAAGCGTCTCCCGGTGCGACCGACACGCACTTCCACATCTTCGGACCCGAGCAACGATATCCGTATGTGAGCGATCGGCGCTTCACGCCGCCGGAAGCATCGGTCCAAGCCTACGTTCATCTGCACCGGACGCTGGGCCTGTCACGTGCGGTGCTGGTCCAGCCGAGCAGCTATGGCACCGACAACCGGTGCCAGTTGGACGCCGCGCGCGAAATGCCGTTCCCCACGAGAGCCATTGTGGTGGTGCCGCCCGAAGTCAGCGACCGAGAACTCGACGAGCTCCACGCATCAGGAGCGCGAGCGGTACGCTTTATCCCGACGCAGCCGGGCGGGCTGCCGCTGAGCAAACTTGAGCACTTTGCTGCTCGGCTGGAGGAGCGCGGATGGCACATTCAGCTGATGCTGGCCCCCACACACCTGATCAATCTCGCTCCGCGGCTGGAGAAGTTGCGCAGCAATTTCGTCATCGATCATATGGGTGACATTCTAGCGCGCGACGGGGTTGCCCAGCCGGCATTGCAAGCTTTGCTGCGGCTGCTCCAAAACGGACGGTGCTGGACGAAACTGTCGGCCGGCTATCACGGCTCGCACGAGGCGCCTCCCTACCGCGACATGATCCCGCTGGTCGAAGCGCTGCTGAATGCTGGGCCCGATCGGCTTCTTTGGGGTACGGACTGGCCGCATATCAACATTCCCGGCCCAATGCCAAAATCGACGGCTTTTCTCGATCTCCTGCTCGACTGGGTGCCGGACGAACAGATGCGCAACCGCATTCTGGTCGACAATCCTGCGCGTCTTTATGGCTTCTGAGCTATCCCTCAAGCTAAGGGAACAGAACGAAATGGACCGGAAGCAGATTAGACTGGGGTTGATCGGATACGGCGAAGTGGGCAGCACGCTCGGGCAAGGATTGAGAGACGAAGGTCTCGTTTCGATCGCCTCCTATGACAAATACGCTTTCGACGGTCCGTTTTCCGATCTGATCCAAAGCCGCGCCGCCGCCGCTCGTGTACCACTCGTCAAATCGCCGCAGGAGCTGGCGGCTCGTTCGGACCTTCTTATAGGCGTTACGCCCGGCAGCGCCTCGGTCGAGAGCGCGCACACATTCGCGCCGCATCTGACAAGCAGCCATCTGTTCGTGGATTTCGCCTCGGCCACTCCCAATGTGAAGAAATCGGTCGGCCGTATTCTCGAAGCCAGCGGCGCCGGAGTCGCAGATGCGTCCATCATGGGCACACCGCACGTTGACGGCCATCGATTGCCCGTCCTGTCGAGCGGCATCGCAGCAGCAAGGATCAGTGATCTGCTGAATCCTTGGGGACTGAAGATCCAAATCGTGGACGGCGGTTTGGGCGCAGCCTCAGGCATAAAGATTATCAGGTCCGTCGTGATGAAAGGATTGGAGGCGCTGCTCATCGAATGCATACTCGGTGCGCGGCGCTACGGGATAGACAAGGCGGTCCTCAACTCCCTGGCTGATTTCCTGAACGGCAGGCCGTTTCAGGAGACCGCAAATTTTTTGCTCACGACCGACGTTATCCACGCCGCGCGCCGGGCCGAGGAGGCCCGAATGTCTCTGCAAGCGCTGGAAGAAGCCGGCGTGGATGCCGGTATGACGCGCGCAACGGCAGAGAAGCTTCAGTGGGTCGCTAGCTTGGATCCAAAATCTCGACTCGGCGGAGTGGCGCCACAAAATTACACCACCGCCTTGGAGAGCATCGAACAGCTCTTGGCCTGCAACGAGCCTTAGTGCGCAGCCATCCTCGCAGCCGCCGCCCAGAACGTGACCATCCGTGCCCTGGGCCAGGTCGCTTGCGCCTATTCAGGCCCGGGCCTCCGCGACAGTAATTATGTCTGTGCAGAACAGGTCTTTTCGAGATGACAAATTGAGCGCGATTTCAGCAACGACCTTGGTCAACTGGCGGGACCCGGTAGAAAGCACTGAACGATGCGATGGCCATCGGGATCCAGCCACCCGCCGTTTAACCAAACGACTGCATGGCCGATCCGGTTTGGGCCTTTGATGACTGCGGTGTCGGGCACCACGATCCAACTGTTATCAATCTTTACGCGATAATGGTTGCCCGCCATGTCCCAATCGACCGCCTCTGGGCGGTACCCATCGGCCGTTGCACAACAGGGATAGCCGAATTGGTTTCTAAGCGACTCTATCCAAGTTTTTATTTCGGGCGGCACAGCGTTGTATTGACCGTAATCTCTTGCGTGCGACACAGCTGAAAATGTCAGGACGAATAGCAAAATGCCTGCGCGACGGAAAGACATGATCCAACATCCTCCGCTCACTCGGAAAATCAGGCTTCCATGGTCATACTCAAGCTGTCAAATAAACTCCGGCACTCTCTCCGTCGAGTTCCACGAGCGACTACCGGGTGATGAATTTGGCCAATCGATCGGTTCGCGTTGAGTTTTAAACGCTGCGAGAATGTGATCGGCATGATCTTCCACGACATAATCATCTATGTGCGATCGTGCTAGTGCTAGATAATCATCTACCACCTTTGAGTAAGTGGCTGTTGCCGATCGAGCGCTTCGATGCTCAGGATAGTCGGGAGATGCCGCGCTATCTCATGCCAGCTCTCGCCCTCATCGACACTGGCAAATACTGAGCCGCTATTGGTCCCAAAATAGACTCCCACCGGCTCGCGTTCGTCACGCGCCATAGCCTGCCGGAGTACGGTGAAGTAGCAGGATTCCTGGGGCAATCCGTGGCGCATGGCTTGCCACGTCTCGCCGCCGTTTCTGGAGCGCCACACAGCGGCGGCGGCATCCGGCGGGAAACGGCCGGCCATGTCACCATTCAAAGGCATGGTCCAGATGGTTTCTGCGTCTCGCGGATGGACGCAGATCGGAAAACCGAACGTCGACGGAAGACCGCGAGTGATATCATCCCAACTCCGACCGCCATCGGCAGAGCGCCAGACGCCGTGATGATTTTGCTGATAAAGCAAGTCTGCGGTTCCTGGTGCTCGCATCACGTTATGGACGCAATGTCCAATTTCGCCGTCGCGGGGCCCCGCGGGATGGGCGTGTTCAGTGCACGGCGCCGTATTTGATAGCCGGTTGCGACGATCCCAGGTCCCGCCGCCATCTTCTGTCGCAAAGACCCCAGCCGCCGAAATCCCTACCCAGAGCTTTTCGGCGTTTCCTGGATCAAAAATTATCGTATGCAACACCAATCCGGCCCCACCAGGATTCCAAGTTTTGGCAGATGGGTGATCGCGCAAACCGTTGACTTCTTGCCAGCTCTTACCGCCGTCGGCGCTCGAAAGCAGTCTTGCGGGTTTCGCTCCGGCATATAGTGTGCCGTGGGCATAACCTAGCGACCAGATCTGCGAGAACTGATCTCCGAACGGCAATGGTTGATCGGTCCAGTTCATCATGGCGGCGAATTGCGGATCATTGGCCGCCCAATCATCAATTTTGCCCTTTGTGAGCTTTGCAAGTTGCCAGGTGGCACCCGCATCTTCAGAACGCCAAACGCCAGCACCGTGCCATTCGCCACCGCCACCGGCCCAAAGCAAGCCCGTGGCAGGATCCCCGACCACGTGGTTAATGGGCCAGCCATCGCAGAATGGCCCCTTCACTAGCCACGCCCCTCTTCCGCTGCCGCCGGATATCAAGAAAGCACCCTTCGTCGTGCCGACAAGTATGGTGAACTCGTCCTGACTCATCGCCATTATTTTCCGCCTATTCGACCACGCGTCATGGCATCACTCTTCCTTAAGTCTTGCAATGAGCCGACAGCGAGAAGAACTCGACTCTCACGGCTGCGTGATTAAGTCACAACGCTAAGGTTCCCTTGTTGGAGCAGACCTTGCCTCAACAGAGACCCAGCGGAAGTAGACGAACCTGCATCGCAGCTCAGCTTTACCCTGCATCGCGGATTTGGACGGGCGAGTGCGGCCACAAGGCGACACTCCGCAGTGTCAGGAAAATATCAATGAACATACGCACCTTTGCCGGGATGTGTTCGCCATGAGGGAACAGGGCGTCCACTGAGAACTGCTTTGGCAAAAAATCCGTGAGAACCGGTCACCTTTGTGCCTGGCAACCGCGGTCGTACCATAAGAGGCCGCGCCCCAGTTTGGGGCGCGGCCTTCGCAATCAGATGACGTGCCAGAGCCATCTAGCAGCTTTTGCCTGAGCATCGGCCTTGCCGAATGGCAGGTGGTAATCACCTGGTATCGTCAACTCGTTCCAGCCTTGGAGGCGACGACATTCCGCAATCCGTCCTGCGATAGCGACCCGGCTGGTCCAGTTCAAGAAGCTGTTAGACACCGACGCCTCCAATTCTGGAGTTGATCAGTCCGAATGGTCAGCCTGGACAGACCGACAGGCCGGTACAGGACCCAAGGGTGTAGTTCCCTGCGAGTTCATGCCCTCCTGCAGTTTCCAGTGCCTCATCGGAAACTTCGTAAGTGAAGAGGTCGTCCTCGTCGAAGGCGCTAGGACTCTTCATGAAGTTGCTTCTCCTGTGGTTGAGAACCATACGTGGAGAAGACTCCAAAACGGCCTGCACTATTCCCGATAGTTGAAAGCCAATGCATCACTTCTGGATAACGAAATCGAGAAGATGACCCCGGAATAAATATTCATCGACGCCTTGAGTTGCAGTGGAAGCGCGGCGCGTCGAATTCATATCGAACAGGGCCGAGCCAACGATAGCGACCGATCGAAAATCTGAATTAAGCGCCTGCCTCGCGCCGCGGGAGGGAGAGCCTCATTGCAATGGGATAGCCGCAACGACCGGTGTCCAATCTGGCTCACTAATAGATCCGAAGGCCGCTCCCATCCATGTGTCGAACTAGGCGGAACCTGCAGTGCTGTCTGCAATGTGGGCTCGACCCACTCTACTAGCTTGAGCTAGGCTTTCTCTCTCTAGCCCAGGGCGGCGTCGATGAGTGCGCCTGAAAAGGTCGGCATCGTAGTCCCGAAAGTCACTGCGCAGGTACTGGCACCGGCCGCGCTTGCCTGCATGGGCGTGGTGTTCGGCGATATCGGCACCAGCCCGCTCTATGCGTTCAGCGTCACGCTGAAAGCGGCAAACCCGGCTGGGACGGCTCCGGCGGAGACGATACTCGGAATCGTTTCGCTGATCTTCTGGTCGCTCATCGTTGTTATTTCCATAAAATATACAGTTCTCATCATGCGTGCCGACAATCATGGCGAGGGCGGCATTCTGGCGCTGCTTGCGCTGGTCAGCCCGCGGCGCGCGAGGCAAAGTCGCCGGCGCGCGGTAATGGTCATGATCGGGCTTATCGGGGCGGCGCTCCTCTACGGCGATGGCGCAATCACACCCGCGATCTCGGTGCTGAGCGCCATCGAGGGCATCAAAGTCTACGCCCCGCAGACAGAACACCTCATCGTGCCGCTCACGGTCGCGATCCTGCTCGTCCTATTCGTGGTTCAGCGGAAGGGGACGTCGTTCATCGGTGGAGTTTTTGGACCGGTCATGTTGATCTGGTTCGTGGCCATTGCCTTGCTGGGCATTGCCGGAATTGCCCGCGCACCCGCCATTCTTGCCGCACTCAATCCGGCGCACGCGGTGACTTACCTTTGGCACGCGGGGCCTGTCGCGTTCGCGGTCATCGGCGGCGCGTTCCTGGCGGTCACGGGCGGCGAAGCCCTGTATGCCGATATGGGGCATTTCGGGCCGCTGCCGATCCGTACGGCCTGGTTCGGCTGCGCACTCCCGGCGCTGACGCTCAACTATTTTGGTCAGGGTGGCTTGCTGCTCGCCGAACCGGAAGCCGTCGAAAGCCCATTCTATCAACTTGCTCCGCAATGGTCCCATTACGGGCTCATTGTGCTCGCGACACTCGCGACCGTCATCGCCTCGCAGGCCATCATCACCGGAGCCTATTCACTGACCCAGCAGGCGATCCAACTGGGCTTTCTTCCGCGTCTCAACGTCATTCATACCGCGGGACATGAACGTGGTCAGATCTACATCCCGTTCGTGAATTGGGCGCTCGCCATCACCACGCTGGCGGCCGTGGTCGGTTTCGGCTCGTCCGACGCGCTGGGCGGAGCCTACGGCATCGCGGTTTCGCTACTGATGGCGATCACCACGCTTCTGGCAACGTTCGTCGCGCTGCACTGGAAGCACAACCCGGTGATCGTCTATGGCGTGAACGGCAGCCTGTTTGTGATCGATCTGGCATTTTTTGGATCGACCTGCACGAAGTTCTTCGATGGCGGCTGGTTTCCGGTGCTCATTGCCGTCATCGTCGCATTCATCATGCTCACCTGGCGCAAAGGTGAGGAGATGATGGACAAGATTCGGCTCGAGGTTCGGCTTCGGTCTAAAGACCTGATAGCGCGAATCGACGCCGACCCGCCGTTGCGAATTCCGGGAACAGCGGTGGTCCTCGGCCGAATGACCACGGGCGTGCCGCTGCCTCTCACGCAGAACCTCAAACACAACCATGTCCTGCATGAAAAGGTGTTGCTCGTTGCAGTCACGATCACCGAGACGCCGCGCGTCGCCGAGCAGGATCGCGCGGTGGTGACGCCGATCTCGGACGACATGATGCGCGTCGAGCTGCGCTTCGGCTTCATGGAGCAGCCAAACGTACCCAAAGGTTTGGAGTGTGCAGTCGCGCGCGGCCAGATCGCGATGTGCGACCCGCAAAAAATAACATATTTCACGGGGCACGAGACGCTGGTCGCTTCCGGAAACAGGTTAGAAATGTCGCACTGGCGTGAACAGGTGTTTGCCTTCATGCATCACAACGCCCAGCGGCCGGGTGCCTATTTTAAAATCCCAAGCACACAGGTGATGGAAATCGGCGTCGAATTCGAAATGTAACCTATGTCAAGCCGCAGGATGTGCGACCCCCGTTCGGCAATCGATAACAGAATTTTGCACGGGAACGGCGTCAACATTGCCGCGTTCGAATCCGTCAGGCCGCAGAACGTGGACAGATCGCCGATGGGTACGCACCTTTGCTGGAATACCAGGAGCCTGCGACGTTATCAGCGAATGAGATGAGAACGGTGCGCTCGGCCACTCACGTACTTGTTACGAGCCGACGCATCGAACTTTTGCAAAGTGGGAATGCAGGCAATCACGGTTTAGGAGACTGCAATGAACTACACCACCCGCCGCGCCATATTCAAGGCCGGTGCACTCATTATCTTTAGCAGGTTCTTCCAGTCATCTCGGTCATGGGCCGAAAGCCCAGCCCGGATTGGCGTGATTGGTGCTGGCCATATCGGCGGGACAATTGGAGGGCTGTGGGTCAAGAAAGGTCATCAAGTTATATTTTCGTCGCGTCATCCAGATGAACTAAAGCCCTTGGTGATGAGTCTCGGTAGCCTTGCACAGGCTGGGTCAGTTGGGCAGGCGATCGAATTCGGCGATGCCCTATTTATCGCGGTACCTTACGGAGCGATACCACAGATCGGTCGAGATTATTCGGCTCTTCTGAAAGACAAAGTTATGCTTGACGCATGCAATGCGGCATTAGCACGCGACGGTCAGATTGCTGACGAGGTCGAGCAAAACGGGATCGGTGTCACCTCCCAGAAATATCTTGCAGGAGCGCGAATCGTGCGCGCGCTTAATACGCTGTCGTTTGCCACTTTTGCGAAAGAAGCGAACCGGCCCGATCCCAAGCTCGCCGTACCGATCGCCGGCGATGATCCGCAGGCGGTGCAAATCGCGGCCGATCTAGTACGCGATGCTGGTTTCGACCCAGTTGTAGTCGGGAAATTGGCTGATGCTCGACGATTCCAACGTGGGCAACCGGGATACGGACAGGCGGTGTCTGCGGAAGAACTGCGACGAAAATTGTCATTGCCATGAGTGTTTTTGTTCGGCTACGTCGAGTAATTCCTGCAACTCCACAAGAACAGAGGGCGGCATTATGGTCCTTTGTTTATTTCTTTGCGCTGCTCGCCAGTTACTACGTACTGCGTCCAATTCGCGATCAGATGGGCATCGCCGGCGGCGTGAAAAACCTGCCGTGGCTGTTCACGGCTACATTCATAACATTGCTTATAGCGCAACCTGTTTATGGCGCTTTGGTCGCGAGATTGCCGCGTACAAGATTTATCCCGGTGGTCTATCACTTCTTCGTCGTAAATCTGCTTGTGTTCTGGGTGCTACTGAATGGTGTTAGTAACACCGCTGTTGTTGCCCGAATATTCTTCGTTTGGCTCAGCGTTTTTAATCTATTCGCGGTTGCAGTGTTTTGGTCGGTAATGGCCGACTTATTCACTTCCGAACAGGGCAAACGGCTGTTCGGGTTCATCGGCGCTGGAGGCACAGCCGGTGCATTGTTGGGCCCGACAATAACGATCTGGCTTTCGGTCCCTTTAGGGCCGGTGAACCTTATGCTAGTGGCAGCCGCACTGCTGGAGGCAGCCGTGTTTTGCGTCCACCGCATCGAACACGCGCGACTAGGGCCCGTCGGCCCTCAAGAATCCGAACAAACGATCGGTGGCGGGGCGCTCGCCGCGATACCTGCGCTAGCGCGCTCGCCATACCTGATGGGCGTTGGGCTGTGGGTCGCCTTGCTGTCTTATGCGGCAACCATTGTTTATTTTGAACAGGCGCAACTCGTCTCTGCTTCTGTCGGCAGTGCCGGGCAACAGACGCGGATATTCGCGAGCATTGATCTCGCGGTCAGCGTGCTCACGTTGGCTACCCAGATTCTGATCACCGGGGAAGTACTTAAACGGCTGGGAACCGGTCTATCAGCAGCGGCCTTGCCGGCTGTCTACATTGTTGGCTTTGCGTTTCTTGGATTCGCACCAAGCTTGATCGTCGTAGTGATTGTTCAAGTGCTGCAGCGTTGGATGAATTTTGCAATCGCCAACCCTGCGCGGCAATTATACTTTACCGTTGTCTCACGGGAGGACAAGTACAAAGCGAAAAACTTGATTGATGTGGTTATCTATCGTGGAGCCGATGCCTTATCCGGTTGGATATTCGATACACTACAAGTACTAGGACTTAAGCTAGGTGCTATTGCCTTATATTCGATCCCTGTAGTTGCAGGTTGGTTTGTGCTTTCGTTGGCGTTAGGGCGTACCCAGGAAAAGCGATCGGCCGAGCTTGGCGAATCGCATTCTGTTGTGGAGGCGTAAAGATGAATTCTAGTATGACGCGGCGCCAGATCAGGTGACTCACAGCAAGGCCGCAGCCGTGCTTGCTTGGTGACTCACGGGTAACCGCCGTCATTCCGGGTACAGGCGATGTGAAACACTTAGCAGACAACCTTGGCGCCATGCGCGGCCGCCTACCGGACGCGACCGAACGTGCCAAAATGGTCGCATATATTGGGTCGCTATAAGCTTGCTGTGGGCCCACCATCATTTACGGCCGCAAAACGGCACGCGCCCGTGTAAACGTCGGCGCGGACAGCCAAACACTTAGGAACACGATTGATGAGCGACGTATGCACGCGCGGCCTCGACACAGGGTTCATCGCTTTAGGCTACGCGAAAGTGGCGGTTCTCGGCGTTCTTCAGGGCATCACCGAACTGATGCCGATTTCCTCTACAGCGCACATGCGCCTCGTTCCGGCGTTCTTCGGCTGGCCCGATCCGGGATCGGCATTTTCCGCGGCGATGCAACTAGCGGCTCTTGCCGCGGTAGTGAGTTATTTCTGGAAGGATGTTCGTGGACTGGCCGTCAACTCGCTCTCGGCACTCACGCGAGGCGCATTTGGCGATCAGTCGCTCCGCTTCGTCATCTGGGTGTTCCTCGCCACCATTCCGATCGGCATCGCGGGTCTGGCGCTCGCGCCCGTCCTTAACGCATGTAATTCGCCGCTGCGCCGCATCGAGGTAATTGGCTGGGCTTGCCTGGGACTCGCGGCACTTCTTGGCGTCGCAGAGGTCAAGGCGCAGCATCGCCGCAATATGCAGGCGGCGACTTTCTGGGATGCCCTGCTCGTAGGGATCGCACAGGTAGGGGCTCTGATCCCTGGTGTGTCGCGCTCGGGCTCGACACTTACCGCAGCACTCGCGCTTGGCTTCAAGCGTGAAGAAGCCGCCCGTTTCTCGTTCTTGCTCGGATTACCGGCGATTACGTTGGCGGGGCTGAAAGAGCTCTACGAGCTGCACAAAATCCATCTGAGCGGACACGGCTGGTCGGTGCTTGCCGTCGGATTGGTAGTGGCCTCGATCTCGGCCTTCTTTGCAATCTGGAGCCTTATGCGAATCCTCGAGCGGTTCTCAAGCTTCCCCTTCGTCGCCTACCGGTTCCTGCTCGGGCTCATCATTCTCGTCGGTGCGGCAGTGGGCTGGATCGGTTGAGCGGCCGTGATGAGGTCTCACGACCCTGTCTATCGAAAATGCAATTTTGTCGCGGCTGGCGTAGAATTGCGCGGCCAATCATGACTGGGTCAAGAACGGTCGGATAGTTAGTCATCGCCCTACGAAGGGAGGAGACAATGCGCAAAGCGGCTCTTCTGTTGTTGGTCGTCGCGTTCGCCCCGCAAGCTGCGGCCGCCAGAGGAGGGGGCATCAAGGTGCTTAACTCGATCCCCGAAGCTTACCGGGGAACGTGGGCGCCTAGCACGGGAGTTTGCAAGGACGGAGACAAGGCAGCCATTGTCCTGTCGGAGAAGGGATATACGGGTCCCCTGGGGAAGTGCGAGGTCGCTACGGTGAGCGAAACCGCAGGCCCGAAAGGGTCTATTTACTCAGCCCGGTTGCGCTGCGGCGACCAAGCGCAGCAAACGACGCCTGCCAATCTCATAATCCGGCCGGGCGACGCCAACCGGATCTCTGCCGGCTCCACATTCGAGAGCCTCAAGACCTATCAGCGCTGTTCCGAAAGCACCCCGGCCGCGAAGTAATGAACGTCGCTTGAGCCGCACGGTGGCGACGTGCGGCTCAATATCATCTCGCGTGCAATATTTGGTAAGAATGGCAATGTCCGTTCGCGGCACGATTCGGCAGCGGTCCGACCACGGCTTCAAGCACCTGCTCGCGACGGGTCGCGAAGGGCCACTTCCAGACTGAGACATCGCAGCGAACACCAACTTGGATTTGAACTGCAATTCATCGCAGGAAAGACGATAATGTTGCGTCTGACACTGGGAGGTGGCAATGGCTATGGAAGCTCCAGTTACAACCGCACTTGTCGCGGGCGTCGTTTCGCTCATAACATCCGGTGTCGTAACTGAGCTGCAAGTGCGACTGGAAAACAGGACCTTGTTTCAAGCGGAACGCGTTGCGCACGAACTTCTCATGACGCCCGGGTGGGACTTGCGCTCTTTCGACGCAATCAAACGCCGGTTAGGTGGGTTCGAGGATGACGAGATTAGGAAGGTCCTAATCCGTGCAGGAGCACTCCAATTCGAAGGGAAGCGCGGTCAGGAGAGGTGGGGGCTTCTTGAGCGCAACAGACACCGGCTCGAAGGAAAGCCCGGAGAGGGGGAGCAAACTGACACAGATTGAAGAGATATTCGGAAGATTTGGTATTCCTTGTTCAGCCGCATTGGCTCCAGTCGCTGCGTGCACACGGCTAGCGGCAACGAAGCCGCCGCCGCGCCGCAGACTAATACCAAGTCCCATTGATCAGAACCCGTGGGCCCATTGGCGCAATCCGAGGGACATGACGCGCCATGGTTGGTCGACGAGCTTGTTCC
>Ga0207779_1000030_pt1 | contig 26287 bp, 28 predicted proteins | sample LuqExpMetageno44_FD_187802 | JGI IMG/M metagenome (GOLD analysis project Ga0207779, IMG submission 187802) | Tropical forest soil microbial communities from Luquillo Experimental Forest, Puerto Rico - Sample 44 (SPAdes) | ecosystem: Environmental > Terrestrial > Soil > Tropical forest ...
GATGATGCAGCTAATGTAGAGCACGGTCACGATTGTGCCCGTCTCCATAATCGCTTCGCGCTCAAACTTGTCGATTTGATTTGCAAGAACCGCGCTCTCTTCGCTTCCTTTCCAGCATTCAAGCAAGCTGTGGGCCAATTCGGCCAGTCGGGAATATCCGATGCCGCGATTGGCGGCATTTTCCACAAGGTTCTAAATTGGATTGCTATGGTTCTGGACGGCCCAGGCTGTGGGCGCTGACAGCGGAACGGCTGAAACGCGCGAAGCTGCGATAGCGGAATTTAAGGCGCAGTGGACGCGGCTGGGTGGGTGAGCATCAAACGAAAGAGGCCGCCAACTAGGCGGCCGTCGATGACGGTGTATCTCAGCGACCGCACGGCCCTTACCCTGGAAACGAATGGGGACCACTATGCTCTCGAAATTGGCTATTCCAACTGCACTGGCGACAGTGCTAATGCTTCCGGTTTCTGCTAATACGCAATTCTACGGCCCTGGACGCTGGTGTGCTGTGGTCAGTACTGGCACTGGGGATGTGAATTGGGATTGTAGCTACGCCTCGATCGAACAGTGCCGTCCAAACGTGATCGCGGGCAACCGGGGCTTTTGTAATCTAAATCCGTCGTTCGCGAGCGAGGGGTCTGCATACGCGCCGTCTTGCAGGATCACTGTCGTTCGCGCCTGGCGACACGGCCAGCCTGTCGCCGTTCGACGGCGCGTATGTGACTAAGTGCACCTGCCACCCAGAGATTACGGGAGGTCCGCAATCCGGATTCGCCGGCGTACATGCGGATCATCGACGGGACGATCCAGCATCGCACCGGGCTTATTTAACTGTTCTTATTCCTGGTGATTGCTTCGAGCTCTTTGCTCGTTCGACGTAGTATGTCAGCACGGTTAAGCGCACCGCCGAAGATAAGTTCGTGTGCTGCTTCGAAAGTTCTGTAAGGATGTTGCGATTGGAAGTGCCTGTTTCACTCGCAATCATATTGAAGGCACTCCAAAACTCGTTCTCCAGTGATAGGGTCGTCTTCTTTCCATTGACGACGACAGATCGTTTCTTGATTATTGTCACGGTGTGGGCTCGTGGTGGTCTGCATCAGTTAGGCGTGTCGGATGAAACGATTTGAGTGCTTCGCCTGTCCGTGCCACCGGACGGTGCCAAGCAAATTACGCGCCAATATATAAAAGTTTAGGTATTTCAAGGTGGCGGCCTTTGCCGCCTCATCTCCGACCCTGCCAACTGCCAAGTTTTTCATCATTCGACTGAGTTGGATGGCGACTTTCAAATTGACCGTTGTCAAGTGTCGGGAATCTCTGGGAGTGGATTGGCGGAGGCGGAGTATTAGCTCGCTTTGCGCTTGCGGCGAGCAAGGAGGCCGAGGCCGAGCAGGGCAGAAGCGAACAGCGCGAGTGCCGGCGGCTCGGGGATGGGGTCAACGGTCAGGTCAAGCTCGACCTTCTGAATATTGTATCCCGTCGCGTTGACGAAACCACCCAAATATCCATTCCCGAGAAACTCCCCGTCCCACGGTGAGGGATTGGCGATGTCGCCAATGAAATTGTAGTAGATGGGAAAAGAGCCCGGCCCAGGGGGGATCGTCGCTGTCATGAGGGCCGATGTGAGCGTGACGGGCTCGCTCAGTTGCAAGGGAGACGTGCCCAGATACCAACTGCCCGCGCCGAGCGTGCTGCTTGGGAAAAGATCCTGGCTCGCGGAAATGATGATCGCGATTGTTTCGGCCCCGCCGCCGATCGGGGTGTCCGTTACAGTCACGCTGACCGGGACGCTGCCATAGAGGAAGGTGTCTGGCAGCCCGTTCGCGGTTATGAGTTGCGACTGCGTCGTGCCGGCCGTGTTATCCAGGGTCAGGGTGAATGTGCTGTTGCGCACCAGGAGCGTGGCGTGGGCTTGCGGGGCGCCGGCACCCGCCGCGAACGCCAACGACAGCAACAGAATGGGCATGAGTTTCAAGGCACATTTCTCCTTCGGATCATCACGGTATACTTAGAGCAAAACCCGGGCCGAAACTCTGACTTCAGCGAATTCAAGGGCTTGAGTTGAGCCCAATTTTGTAATTGTAGAAAATTCTGACAGTGCTAGCGCTTGCTGGCCCTATTCGAGTCCCCAGGGTAATGGTTCGCCTACGATCGGGCGGATCACAAATAATGTTTGGATAAAAATTGACGGTGGACGTCGGATTTTCACATTGTCGCAAGTGTCGAGAATCTCGCCGCTGCTTGCGAAAAGTCAAAGCAGCCTCCAAAGGCTACGATGCACATAGTTAACGGGGAGCCTCTCCATGACATATCTAGTAGCCGACGGTCTTCGTCCCTTTCTTTCACGGGCGTACGAAAATTTTGCATTCCGTATGTCACTTTGGATACTGGCCGGCGGTGTTGTCGGTAGCTTCGCGGTTTGGGTCTTGTTCCCGCCCGCGTAGGTGCAGTGAGTGCCAACGAATAAGGATTTACGAAGGACCAGCGAAGAAGTCCTGAGCTGGGGTTTGGGGTGCCTGGGGCCACGTCGCGCTGTTAAGTGGCAGCGGCGTGGTCCTTTCCTTTACGGGCGTCGAGTCTGGGTATTGCTGACCTCGGCAACCATGTAGATGCGCGCACCCTGGTCAGACGTGAAGGGTTTCTGCGCGCTCTAGTGGTCGCATTCCGCTTGGCGTCAGCTTCACGCCATTACGCTCAGACCCGCGTCTGCCTACGTTCGGCCCGGTGGGCAAATCTTTGGGCAAAACGAGACAAAACTAGACGAGACGATGCGGCACGAAGGAAATAGAGAGATAGAAAAAAAGGCCCGGATTTCCGGGCCTTTTGCTACTGGACGTGACGGGACGGCAGAATGCCTGTCGATCCACGAGATCGGCGAACGCTGGATCGCGAATTTCGAAAGAGGGCGGCTACAAGCCCCCAGCGACATGAAAAAAGCGTTGGAAGAAGGGACAGGAGAGTGACGATGAACAAGCCGAAATTCGTGTACGTCACCTACATTCGCACCACGCCGGAGAAGTTGTGGGCGGCGCTGACCAACCCGCAAACGATCAAAAAATACTGGTTCGGCATGACGGTCGAGACCGATTTCAAGGTCGGCTCGCCGTGGCGCCCCAAGTTCGAGGACGGACGCGCCGCTGACACCGGCGAGATTCTGGAGTCCGACCCTCCGAGGCAGTTGGTGATCCGTTGGCGCAATGAGTTCAAGCCGGAGCTAAAAGCGGAAGGCTATTCGCGCTGTACGATGGCGATCGAGATGGCCGACTACTATCCGGACGTTGGTGGAAAGGCGGTGAAGCTCACCGTTATGCACGAACTGGAAGGCGAGGGCGCGAAGTTCATCGAGGCTGTTTCCGGCGGCTGGCCTAAGGTCCTGTCGAACCTCAAGTCGTTGCTCGAGACCGGCGACGTCGCGTTTCGTGTTGAGGCGGCGTGATGGTGGAAATTGCGAAGTTCAAGCCGAACACGGTCTACGTTACGTACATCGCTGCTACGCCCGAGCAGGTCTGGCAGGCGCTGACCGATCCGGCGTTCACGCGGCAGTACATTTTTGGATTCGCCCTAGAGATCGAGCCGAGAGTCGGCGGCGCGTTCAAGCTGCTGACCGCGGACGGCAGCACGCATGTGAAGGGAGAAGTTCTGGACTTGTCTCCGCCGCGTCGACTTTCCTGCACCTGGGGCGTCAAAGGCATGCAGGATTTCGGCGAGCTGCCGGATTGCGTGGTGACCTACGAGATCGAGACTTCAGGCGAAACCATGAAGCTCACGCTGACGGAATCGCGTTCCTGGGACGTGCCCTCGGCCATCCTCGCCGGCGGGCGCGCCGGCTGGCCGAAGATCATCTCGGGGCTCAAGAGCGTGGTCGAAACCGGCAAGCGTCTGCGCATGGCTATGGAAGGTCCGCCACCAGGGATGATCGAGGCCGCGCAGCGGGCAATCGCCGAGAAGCCGTGGGAGAGGCGTTAGCCATCGTCATTGCGAAGAGAGAAGCGACAAGGCAATCCAGATTCTAAATATCTGGACTGCTTCGCTCACGATGACGGGAGCGTTGCCGGTTCTACCGCAAACTCGCGTTGATCTTGTCCAGCGCCGCCTGGCCGGGGCAGAGCTGCTTTTCCGATAAGGTGTTCAACGGCGCGTCGGTCGTGCGCAGGTGCGCGTGCAGGTCCTCTGGCTCGTCATCGACGTAGAGAAGCCCGGTGACGATCTGCCCCTTCGCCGCATGCTGCTGCAGGAAGCCGAGCGCGGCGGTGCGGTCGTGCACGTCGTAGTCGGCGGCGAGCTTGCGCAGCGCGAGCCTCGAACCGTCGTGCTGCTCGACGATCTCGACGGTGCCCGGGTCCTGCTTCACCTCGATCGGCATGCGCGAGGACATGAAGTCGAGCCGGTTCACCGCCTCATTGTGCTCGCGCACGAAATCGAAGCTCTTGGTCGAGCCCGCGTGGTTATTGAACGCGACGCACGGCGAGATCACGTCGATGAAGGCCGCGCCCTGGTGCGCGATCGCCGCCTTGATGATCGGCACAAGCTGCTGCTTGTCTCCAGAGAAGGAGCGGGCGACGAAGGTGGCGCCGAGCTGCAGTGCCATGGCGACGAGGTCGATCGAATTATCGGTATTGATCACGCCGCGCTTGGACTTCGAGCCGCGGTCGGCGGTCGCCGAGAACTGGCCTTTGGTCAGGCCATACACGCCGTTGTTCTCGACAATGTAGACCATGTTCACGCCGCGCCGCAGGCAGTGCGCAAATTGACCGAGGCCGATCGAGGCTGAGTCGCCGTCGCCGGACACGCCGAGATAGATCAAATCGCGGTTAGCAAGGTTGGCGCCGGTCAACACCGACGGCATGCGTCCGTGCACCGAATTGAAGCCGTGCGAATTGCCGAGGAAATACGTCGGCGTCTTCGACGAGCAGCCGATGCCGGAAATCTTCGCCACCTTGTGCGGCTCGATCGCGAGCTCGAAACAGGCCTGGATGATCGATGCGGTGATCGAGTCGTGCCCGCAGCCGGCGCACAGCGTCGAGACCGCGCCCTCGTAGTCGCGATGCGTATAGCCAAGCGTGTTCTTCGGCAGGCCGGGGTGGTGGAACTTGGGCTTGGCTAGATAGGTCATGACACCACTCTTAAGGGCGTGACTTTCAACGCATCGAGGTGATCGCCGATTGCCTGCGCGATGAAGCGCGCGGTGATCGGCGTGCCGTCGTAATGCAGGATCGGAACCAGCCGCACCGGGTCGATACCGCACTCGTTGACGATGATCGAGCGCATCTGCCCGTCGCGGTTCTGCTCTACGACGAACACGAAATCGTGGTCGGCGACGAACGAATTGACGCTCGAGTGGAAGGGGAAGGCGCGCACGCGCATGCGGTCGAGCGCGTGACCCTTCGCCTCGATCATCGCGATCGCTTCGTCCATCGATGGCGAAGTCGAGCCAAAATAGATCACGCCGTATTTGGTCGGCTTTGCCGAGTGGGCGATCAGCGGACGCGGCACGAGATCCTTGGCGGTGTCGAACTTTCGCAGCAGCCGCTGCATGTTGTCGACATAGGGCGCGCCTTCTTCCGTGTAGCGCGCGTAGCGGTCGCGCGACGTGCCGCGGGTAAAGAATGCACCACGCGTCGGATGTGTCCCCGGATAAGTGCGGAACGGGATGCCGTCGCCGTCGACGTCGAGATAGCGGCCGAAGTCCTTGCCGGCTTCCAACTCTTCCGCCGTCATCACCTTGCCGCGGTCGTAGACCCTGGCGTCGTCCCACGCAAAGGGACGGCAAAGGTGATGATTCATGCCGATGTCGAGATCGAGCATGACGAAGATCGGCGTCTGCAGGCGGTCGGCGAGGTCGAAGGCCTGCGCGCTAAACTCGAACGACTCGGTCGGATCCTCCGGCAGCAGCAGCACGTGCTTGGTGTCGCCGTGCGAGGCATAGGCGCAAGAGATGAGGTCGCACTGCTGCGTGCGAGTCGGCATGCCGGTGGACGGCCCGGCACGCTGCACGTTGATCAGCACGCCCGGGATTTCAGCGAAATAGGCGAGGCCGATGAACTCCTGCATCAGCGAGATGCCGGGGCCGGAGGTTGCGGTGAACGAGCGCGCGCCGTTCCAGCCCGCGCCGATTACCATACCGATGGACGCGAGTTCGTCCTCGGCCTGCACGATCGCGTATTTCGCTTTGCCGGTCTCCGTATCGACGCGCAGCTTGGCGCAATGCCGGGTGAACGCCTCGGCGACCGAAGAGGAGGGCGTGATCGGATACCAGGCGCACACGGTGGCGCCACCGTACACCGCTCCCAACGCCGCGGCCGAATTGCCCTCTACGAAGATCCGGTCGCCGACCTTGTCCGCCTTGCGCACACGCAGGCCGATCGGATGCTCCAGATTGAGCGTCACGTAATCGCGCCCGATATGCAGCGCCTTGACGTTCGGCTCGATCAGTCGGTCCTTGCCTTTGTACTGCTCGCCGATCAACTGCTCGACCACCTTCACATCCATGTCGAGCAACGCGGTCAGCGCGCCGACGTAGATGATGTTCTTGAACAGCTGTCGCTGACGCGCATCGGTATATTCGCGGTTGCAGATCGCCGTCAGCGGCACGCCGATGACGGTGATGTCCTCGCGGAATTTGGCTTTTGGCAGCGGCTTGGTGGAATCGTAGAAGAGGTAGCCGCCCGGCTCGATGGCTGCGATGTCCTTGTCGAAGGTCTGCGGGTTCATCGCCACCATAAAGTCGGTGCCACCCCGCGCACCCATGTGGCCTTCTTCCGAGATACGCACCTCGTACCAGGTAGGCAGGCCCTGGATGTTGGACGGGAAGATGTTGCGCGGCGCGACCGGGACGCCCATGCGCATGATCGCGCGGGCGAACATCTCGTTGGCGCTCGCCGAGCCGGAGCCGTTGACGTTGGCGAATCGGATGACGAAGTCGTTTACGCGGCTGAGCGGCGTTGCGGTCGGCATGACGGCCCTGCGTGAGTCATTTCAATTAAGAATTTTTGCATGTCCCAGGCGCCGGTCGGACACCGTTCGGCGCACAGCCCGCAGTGCAGGCAGACGTCCTCGTCCTTGACCATGGCGCGGCCGGTCTTCAGCCCGTCCTGGACGTAGAGGTCCTGGGTTAGATTACGCGCCGGCGCTTTCAGCCGGGTGCGCAGATCGGCTTCCTCGCCGTTGCCCGTGAAGCTGATGCAGTCCATCGGGCAGATGTCGACGCAGGCATCGCATTCGATGCACAGCGAGGACGAGAACACCGTCTGCACGTCGCAGTTCAGGCAGCGACTCGCTTCCTTCACCGCCAGCGCGACGTCGAAGCCTAGCTCGACCTCCGACTTGATGTCGCGCAGTGCGACCACCTTGTCGCGTAGCGGCACGCGGTGCCGCTGATCCGGCGCGATCTCGTTGTCGTAGGACCACTCGTGGATGCCCATCTTCTGGCTCATCACCGTAACAGCCGGAATTGGGCGCTCCTCGATGTCCTCGCCGTTGAGCATCTTGTCGATCGAGACCGCGGCCTCGTGGCCGTGCGCCACGGCCCAGATGATGTTCTTTGGGCCGAAGGCGGCATCGCCGCCGAAGAAGACCTTCGGATGGGTCGAGGCCATCGTCTTCTCGTCGACCTTCGGCATGTCCCACTTGTCGAACTCGATGCCGATGTCGCGCTCGATCCAGGGGAAGGCATTCTCCTGGCCCACCGCGACCAGCACGTCGTCGCAGGGGAAGTGCAGATCCGGCTCGCCGGTCGGCACCAGCTTGCGCCGGCCCTTCGCGTCGTACTCGGCCTTCACGATCTCGAACCACATGCCGGTGAGCTTGCCGTTCTCGTGCGTGACCGACTTCGGCACCATAAAATTGAAGATCGGGATGCCTTCGTGCATCGCGTCTTCTTTTTCCCACGGGCTCGCCTTCATCTCGTCGAAGCCGGAGCGGACGACGACCTTAACGTCCTCGCCGCCGAGACGGCGCGCCGAGCGGCAGCAGTCCATCGCGGTGTTGCCGCCGCCGAGGACGAGCACGCGCTTGCCGATCTTGTTGATGTGGCCGAATGACACCGACGACAACCAGTCGATGCCGATATGGATGTTGGCGGCCGCTTCCTGTCGGCCGAGAATGTCGAGATCGCGACCGCGCGGCGCGCCGGAGCCGACGAAGACCGCCTCCCAGCCTTCCGCCAGCAGGGCCTTCAGGCTGTCGACACGCTGGCCGGCGCGGAACTCGACGCCGAGATCGAGGATGTAGCCCGTCTCTTCGTCAATGACGGAGTCGGGCAGGCGGAATTTTGGAATCTGCGTACGGATCATGCCGCCGGCTTTCTTGTCGCCGTCGAACACGACGCAGTGGTAGCCGAGCGGGGCGAGGTCGCGCGCCACCGTAAGTGAGGCCGGCCCTGCGCCCACCAGCGCGATGCGCTTTCCGTTCTTATGTGCAACTGGTTTCGGCAGACGGGCCTTGACGTCGTCCTTGTAGTCGGCGGCGACACGCTTGAGCCGGCAGATCGCGACGGGCTCGTTTTCGACGCGCGTGCGCCGGCACGCAGGCTCGCACGGACGGTCGCAGGTGCGTCCGAGGATGCCGGGAAAAACGTTGGAGTACCAATTGACCATGTAGGCGTCGGAGTAACGCCCGTGCGCGATCAAGCGGATGTATTCGGGAACAGGCGTGTGCGCCGGGCACGCCCATTGGCAGTCGACCACTTTGTGAAAGTAGTCCGGCGCCGCAATGTTAGTGTTCTTCATTGACTCCTCAGGACGCGCCACCGCGAAGATGCTTCCAAGGGCAGTGCCGCGTCATTCCTCCCGCTCGAGACTTCGGCTCGATTCAGTCAAGCCATTGTATGGGGTTGGGGGATAGAAGGCTACCAACCCGGCCCTTGTCCTGAGTTAAATCAACTGATTGCGATTACCCATCTTGAAAAATGGCAAATTCGCGCCGTCTCGCTTCGGCAGCGCAGAATAGGCGGGCAGAGTTCCGTGCTGCGCCGCATAGCACCGCCAATGCGCGAGGCGGCGGATTGCTTGATCCGCCGCATGCTTCGTTTTCTGCACCGCACAAGTTATGCGGTAGGGCGCAAGTGCCAACGTCATCAATAGGAGTACTAGTATGCCGGCGAGCAGTAGCGCCGGACGATCCAATGATGATCGATGAGAACGCGCTCGTAATCGCAGGTCGGATAGTAGTCGTAGTAAGACGGGTAGTAACCGAATCCGCCTCCGATGAAGATGACGTTCCTGTCGTGGTGATGGTCTCCGCCGTGATGGCCGTGCCAGACCGTTCCGTGCCAAACGCCGGCTTAAGCCATTGCACGTCCTCCCGGTGTGAATGCGCCCATGGCGCCTGCGCTGAAGGCAACCGCAGGCCTCGGGCCTCCAACTCTGCCCGTAGCCATGCCGCCACCAGGATGACCGCCAAAGCCGCCGCCTCCGGACCAGCCATGGCCACCACCCCCAAATCCGCCACCGCCACCGCCGTGACCGCCACCTGGGCGAAGGCCGCGGATGCCGCGGCGACTACAACTGCACTCGCGAAGAGAAGGGCCGTCAGCGGCCTAAAAACTTTTTTGCGTTTGGCCATTGTGACCTCCGAAGTCGGGTACTGCTCCCAGCCTTGGGATTTCATGGCTCCCAGTGATGACGCGTCCTACCGCGAATTTGCACGAGGCTGGATCAAGACTTCGTGGAAGGTCGACGATGCGTCCCCATATTCTCGTGATCACCTAAAGTGTGTTGTCGAAACGATGCGAGACATCTTCAACGAGATCTTTGAGAACCAGCCGCTCGACCCGACGGAGGCCGCCCGCCGCAACACGCGGCTGAACCTGCGCAAGCGCTTCTACAAGAACGTAAGCGTCGGCGAGCCAAGCCAGAGTGGCTACCCCGTGCTGCTCGACGGCCGTCCCATCCGCACGCCGGCACGGCGTCCGCTGACTGCTCCGACGCCGGCGCTGGCAGATGCTCTGGCGGCGGAATGGGACGCACAGAAGGATGTCGTCGATCCCGCGCGGATGCCGCTCATCCGCCTCGCCAATGTGGTGATTGACGCCGTGACCGATCGTCGGCAGGCAGTGGCCGACGAGATCGCGAAATATCTCGGCAGCGATTTGCTGTTCTACCGCGCCGGGACTCCGGCCGGTCTGACCGCACGGCAGGCGGCGGCCTGGGACCCGGTGCTCGCCTGGGCGCGCGAGGAGCTTGGCGCGCACTTCGTGCAGATCGAAGGCGTTATGTACGCCGCCCAGCCGGAGCATGCGGTCAGTGCTGCGCGCGGCGGCATCCCGCAGGACGTCTGGCGGCTGGGCGCGGTCTCCTCGATCACGAGCCTCACGGGCTCGGCGCTGCTCGCGCTGGCCGTGGCGCAAGATGCGCTCTCATCCGATGCCGCCTGGGAGGCCACGCACGTAGACGAGGACTGGCAAATGGCGCAGTGGGGCCGCGACGAACTCGCGCTGCAGCGCCGGGCGCATCGTCGCACCGAGTTCGATGCCGCGGTCACGGTGCTGCGGCAGACGCGGGACGCCGCCGAGGTCTAATGCCCGGTCGGGTCGCCGCGCCGGCCGATCTCATACAGGAACCACACGCGCTTCTCGGCCTCGTCGATAAAGTTTTCCAGCAGGCTAGCGGTGGCGACGTCGTTGTGCTCGTCGCAGACGTCGTGCGCCTCGCGCATGGCCGTGACGACGCGTTGATTGTCGTCACGTAATTCGGCGATCATGTCGTCGGGCGACACGTAGTTCGCATCGTTATCGGCGATCCGGGTCCGCCGGGCAATGTCGCCGATCGAGCGCAGCGTATTCCCGCCGATCTTGCGGACGCGTTCGGCGATGATGTCGGTCGACGCGAAGAGCTGGTCGGCCTGTTCATCGAGCAGAAGATGATAGTCCCGGAAGTTCGGCCCACTGGCGTGCCAGTGGAAATTCTTGGTCTTGAGGTAGAGCGCGAAGGTATCGGCCAAAATCGCGTTCAACGCTGCGGAGATATCTTTGGTCGCATCGGCGCCGAGATCGGTCGGCGTCTGCAGGCGGGGGGTGGCGGACTTGGCGGTGGCCATCGGTCGCTGTCTCCTCGGGCTGTCCCCCGACCGTGCACCCCCGATGCACTATTATGCCCGAGGTTCGGGCTTTGAGAAGCCGCACTATTGCACCGGCGGCATGTCCGGGCTTGCTTGTGTCGGCCGGTATGCCATTGGTTTCGGCACGGGCGAACGGGGCAGGGCACAATGAAGGACATCCTCGACAAACTCGAAGACCGGCGCGCGAATGCGCGGCTCGGCGGTGGGCAGCCGCGCATTGAGGCGCAGCACAAGCGCGGCAAGCTCACCGCGCGCGAGCGCATCGAGTTGCTGCTCGACAAGGGCTCGTTCGAGGAGTTCGACATGTTCGTCGAGCACCGCTCCAACGAATTCGGCATGGAGAAGTCGAGGATCCCCGGTGACGGTGTCGTCACCGGCTGGGGCACGATCAACGGCCGCACGGTCTATATCTTCTCCAAGGACTTCACCGTGTTCGGCGGCTCGCTGTCCGAGACGCACGCGCAGAAGATAATCAAGGTGCAGGACATGGCGATGAAGGCGCGCGCGCCGATCATCGGCCTGTTCGACGCCGGCGGTGCACGCATCCAGGAGGGCGTGGCCGCGCTCGGCGGCTACGGCGAGGTGTTCAAGCGCAACGTCATCGCCTCCGGCGTGATCCCGCAGATCTCCGTCATCATGGGCCCGTGCGCGGGCGGAGACGTTTATTCGCCCGCGATGACCGACTTCATCTTCATGGTGCGCGACACGAGCTACATGTTCGTGACCGGCCCCGACGTGGTGAAGACGGTGACCAACGAGGTCGTCACCGCGGAGGAGCTCGGCGGCGCGAGTGTGCACACGGCGAAATCCGGCGTCGCCGACGGCTCATTTGAAAATGACGTCGAGTGCCTGCTGCAAATGCGCCGGCTGATCGACTTCCTTCCGGAGAACAACGAGGCGGGCGTGCCGGAATGGCCCTCGCTCGATCCCGCCGACCGGTTCGATGAATCGCTCGATACTCTGATCCCGGAGAATCCGAACAAGCCCTACGACATCAAGGAGCTGATTTTAAAGACGGTGGACGAGGGCGACTTCTTCGAGATCGCGCAAAACTACGCCAAGAACATCGTCGTCGGCTTCGGCCGCATCGAGGGACGCACCGTCGGGTTCGTTGCCAATCAGCCGATGGTGCTGGCTGGCGTGCTCGACAGTGACGCATCGCGGAAAGCGGCGCGCTTCGTGCGCTTCTGCGACGCGTTCAGAATTCCGATCGTCACTTTCGTGGACGTGCCCGGCTTCCTGCCCGGGACCGACCAGGAATACGGCGGTCTGATCAAGCACGGCGCCAAATTGCTGTTCGCCTATTCGCAATGCACGGTGCCGCTCGTCACGGTGATTACGCGCAAGGCGTTCGGCGGCGCCTACGATGTGATGGCTTCGAAACACGTCGGCGGCGATCTGAACTATGCCTGGCCGACGGCGCAGATCGCGGTGATGGGCGCGAAGGGCGCGGTCGAGATCATCTTCCGCGCCGACATGGGCGATCCGGACAAGATCGCCGCGCGCACCAAGGAATACGAGGACCGGTTTCTGTCGCCCTTCGTCGCCGCTGAGCGCGGCTATATCGACGACGTGATCATGCCGCACTCGACCCGCCGGCGCGTCGCGCGTGCGCTCGCGATGCTGCGCGACAAGCACGTCGAGATGCCGGCCAGGAAGCACGACAATTTGCCGGTGTAAAGGGCCGCTTCCCCCATGCGACGTCTGCTGACGCTCTGTTGTCTCCTCATGATCGCAACGCCGGCGTTCGCGCTCGAGAATGAGAACCTGCTCGTCAGGCTGCCGGACGGCTACAAGCAGGGCTTCAGCGATCGCAAGGACAATATGGTCATCAACGAGTTCGTGCCCGACGGCCAGACGGTCGAGGACTGGACCGAGATGGTGACCGTGCAGATCTTCTTCGGCATGAAAGGCGTCACGCCGGCTCAGTTCCGCGCTCGCGTCGAGCAGTTGTGGAGCAAGGCCTGCCCCGACGCGTCGTCGCATTCGATCGCGAGCGCGGTCGAGAAGGGCTACGCGACTGTGGTGTGGATGATGAACTGTCCGCGCAATGCGCAGACAGGCAAGCTGGAGATCACCTGGTTCAAGGCGTTGCAGGGCAATGACAGCTTCTACGTCGTGCAGAAGGCGTTCAAATTCGATCCGCCGAAGGAGCAGATCGTGCAGTGGACCTTATGGCTCAAGCGTGTCGCGCTCTGCGATACGCGCCTGCCGGAGCGCGCCTGTCCGGCCGGCATGCAGTGAGGCGCGAAGCGCGCGAAAAAGGGACTTTTGGGGGGCGATGCCGATGACAAGTCGGCCGAGGCGGTCGGCGCCAATCCCTATGCGGAGGAGACGGAATGTTCGGTCGATCGCCAGATCTCGACCAAGCGCGCGGGCACGACGTTCAGCCTGTCCTGCACCAAGACGGCCGCCGCCAGCGGCGCCGAGACAGTACTGTGCGCGCGCCCGTGCACGCTGGTCAAAATGGTCGACCCAAGGCGTCCTGCGTGAAGCCGCTCGCGACCACGGAGCTGGGCGCCGCGAAAGACAAAGACGATGATGACGACGATATGCCGGATCAGGCCGAGATCCTGAAGCGCATGCAGCGCGGCGAGCCGATGCAGAACTGAATGAAGAAGAAATAATGGGCGGGGCACCGCGGCGCTCGGCTGAGCGCCAATTCATGGACCCGATCGAGTTTTCCATGCGATAATTGACGTGCGTAGCGATGTCCTACAGGGACCGCACCATGTCCACGCTCTTCGCATTCCTCCACCACCTCGCGGCGTTCACGCTGGTCGGCGCGCTGGCAGTCGAGTTTGTGCTCGTCGGCATGATCGAACACTGAGCAGCTCTGTCACTGGCGAGCGCGCGGCGGCTTGCTGTGGCGGACGCCGTGCTCGGCGCGGCCGCCGGCATCCTGCTTGTCGTCGGCATGCTGCGCGTGTTCTTTTTCGAGAAGGGCGCGGACCATTATTTCCATAATCCCGCGTTCCTGATGAAGTTCAGCCTTTTCATCGTTGTGGCGCTGCTGTCGATCATTCCGATGCGCGAGTTTTTGGCGTGGCGCCGCGCGTTGAGAGCGGGGCAGGCAGCCGAACTCGATGCGAGGAGGCTGCGCAGGGTGCGCCTGATCGTTCACGGCGAGCTCGGCGCCGTTGTCGTCATCCTGCTCTGTGCGGCGATCTTGGCGCGTGTCGGGTGGATTTAATGCTTTGCATGCGGCGGTTCACCTCCATCCGCCGCCGCCGCTCACCCAGACCGTGTCCGCCGTCATGTAAAGGCACGCATCGGAGCACATGAACAGCACGACCTCGCCCATTTCTTCCGGCTCGGCGAAGCGCTTCATCGGCACGTCGGCTTCCATCTGTTTGATCATCTCCGGCGAGGTCGCGGCGGCCGCCTGGAAGGCGGTGCGCGTCGGTCCCGGCGAGATCGACAGGCAGCGGATGCCCTGCGTCGCGAATTCGCGCGCCACGCCCATCGTCATCGTGTTCACCGCGCCTTTGGCAGCCGCGTAATGCACCGAGGCGCCGGGCCCGCCGCGCTTCACCGCCATGCTGGCGACGTTCACGATCACGCCTGACTTGTGTTCGAGCATATGTGGCAGCACGGCCTGCATCGCGTAGAACGTGCCCTTCACGTTGAGATCGAAGGTGCGGTCGAACAGATCGTCGTCGATGTCGAGAAATTTGGACCGGCGCACCGCCGAACCGGCCGAATTGAATAAAAAATGCACGCGGCCGAATTCGCCGAGCGCCAGCTCGATCATGTCCTTGACCGCCGCGCGTTTGGTCACGTCGATCGTCAGCGCGAGCGCTTGCGCCCCGCGCGTCTGCACTGCTTCGGCGGTCTTCGCTACGCCGTCCTCGTCGATGTCGGCGCAGACGACGTTGGCGCCTTCGCGCGCGAAGATAAGCGCGGTGGCGCGGCCGATGCCGCTCGCCGCGCCGGTGATGACGATGGTCTTGCCTTTGAAATAATCGGGCGTCTTGGGCATGGCTTGCTCCCTCACGAAAGGTTAGCATAAGCGAAGCAGGGGCTTCTGGTAATTCCCCGTGCCGCGCGTTGTGCTTTGCGAACTAAAACAGGGGGAGACGCAATGTTGATGAAATCGATGCTCGTTGCTGCGGTTGCTGTGTTCGCGATTGGCGGCGCGGCTGTTGCGCAGCTGGAGAAGGCGCCGGTATCGCCGTCGCCGATCAAGCGCAACATCGTCGGCAAACTCGAAGTGCCGAATTCAAACTATGACGTGATCACCGCGATCGTGGAGATCGCGCCGGGTTTCAAGGCAGGCCGCCATTTCCATCCCGGTTTGGTGCAATCGGAGGTGCTGGACGGGCAATTCTGGCTGGCGATGGATGGCCAGCCGGAGAAAGTCTACAACGTTGGAGAGAAATTCGACTTTCCGATGAAGGCGATCCACAATGAGGGCGAGGTGGGCGACAAGTGGGCGAAGCTCATCGTCACCTATGTGGTGGAGCGCGGCCAGCCGCTCGTGCAGCCGGTTAAGTAATCGCGGCGTTTGAGGTCGCTGAAATTCCAATTGGAAATTGCGGGCAAACGTATTCTGCCCGCATCATTTTTGGTTGACGCCGCTCCGGCTTGACATCAGCGTGTCGCGTTGGTGGGCCGTGGATGAGCCACACCGCACGCGCTAAGGTTGGCGGACCGGACCCGGTCCGCAATCGAAGGCGAGGCCTCGGAATGCCGCAATACACGTCCGCTCTCATCGTCGGCGCGGGATCCGGGCTGTCCGCCTCGCTCGCGCGGCTGTTTGCGCAGGAAGGCATGCAGGTCGCGCTCGCCGCGCGCGCCGCCGCGAAGCTCGGGAAGCTGGTTCAGGAAACCGGCGCGCGCGCTTACGCCTGCGATGCCACGCAACGACCAGACGTCGACGCGCTCTTTGCCGCGCTCGACAGCGAACACACAACGCCGGACGTCGTCGTCTACAACGCGAGCTATCGCACGCGTGGGCCGCTGATCGGCCTTGATCCTACGGAAGTCGAGAGATCGATCGCGGTGAGCGCGTTCGGCGGCTTTCTCGTTGCACAGGCCGCGGCACGGCGCATGCTCAAGGAAGGCCGCGGCGCGATCCTGTTCACCGGCGCGTCGGCGAGCGTGAAGGGCTATGCGCAGTCGGCTCCCTTCGCGATGGGAAAGTTCGCGCTACGCGGCCTGGCGCAGAGCATGGCGCGCGAGCTTGGCCCGGGAGGCGTGCATGTTGCGCATGTCGTGATTGACGGCGGCATCCGTAGCGCCCGGCGCATCGACTCGGCGGACCGGCCAGACTCGCTGCTCGATCCCGACGCGATCGCGCGCACCTATTTGCATCTGCTCAGTCAGCCGCGCAGCGCATGGTCCTGGGAGATCGAGGTGCGGCCCTGGGTGGAGAGTTTTTGAGCGCGTAGCCATATGCTCTGTTAGGCGGCGGCAATACCAACCGCTCGTGCACGCGACAGATCGCAAGTAGCACGAGGGCGAGCCCGCTGGTGACACTGGCTTTTGCCGCCTCCCGCCTCGCGGCCGCGCGAAGAGCGTGCTAACCAGCGCGCATGACCGACGACATCAAACAACTCGCACCCGCCGGCCGCCTGCGCGGCGGCGTGGTGACCGCACCCGCCGCATCCGTTTTCTTCGCTACCCAGGACGACAAAGGCCCGCACGGCGTCACCGTCGACCTACTGCGCTTTTTCGCCGAGCAGCTTGCATTGCCGCTCGATCTCAACATCTTCCCGAACTCCGGCGAGGCGACCGACGCCGTCGCAAGCGGCGCCTGCGACGTCGCCTTCATGCCGCGTGACGCCGCCCGCGAAGCGCGGCTCGCCTTCGGCCCGGCCTATTTCATCATCCAGAGCACGTATCTCGTGCTGGCGGGCTCGACCATCCGCACGGTCGAGCAGGTGAACCGGCAAGGCGTGCGTATCGTCGCCATTGCCAACACCACGACCATGCGCAGCGCGCGGCGCACCGCGCCGCTCGCCTCCGTGCGCGAGGTGCGGAGCGTCGACGAGATGATGCAGCTCGCGGCGGCAGGCGAGAGCGACGCCTTCGCACTGTCGCATGACTCGCTCGCACCGCTGCTGGCGAGGCTGCCGGGCGCGCGCATCCTGCCGGGCGGTTTTCAGCAGACCGGCATCTCGGTTGCCGTCCCTCCGGCGCGGCCGAACGCGCTCGCGCTGGTCAGCGGCTTGCTGGAAGAAGCGAAGCGCAACGGCGTTGTGCGCCGGGCGCTCGATGTGGCTGGGTTCGCAGACGCCGAGATCGCGCCTTAGGGCTTCACTATGACATTGCCCAGCGCGCCGCGCTCGACCGCTTCGTGCGCCGCAGCGATGTTGTCGAGCGTGTAGGTGGGCTGCGCGATGCGGTGCTTGAGCCAGCTCGAAGCCTCGGCGATGCCGGCGAGGGCGGCGGCGCGTTCGGCCGCATCGAGCTCATAGACGAGAAAGAATTGCAGGCCGATCGTGTTGGTCAGGCAGAACGCGGACGGCAGCGTCGCCTCGGGCCCGGTGCCGTAAATGACGACGCGGCCCTTCGGCCGCAGCACGGCCGGAAGCAACTTCGCGTTCGCGCTCAGGTCCAGTTCGATGACGCAGTCCGCGAGCGCGCCACCGGTCACTTCGCGCATACGTGCACCGACATCCTCGCGCTTGTAGTCGATGCAGTGATCGGCACCCGCCTCGCTCGCGGCGCTCGCCTTTTCTGGCGAGGAGATGGTCGTGATCACGGCCGCGCCGCGCTTCTTTGCAAATTGGATCGCGTATTGGCTCACCGAGCCGCCGCCGCCGGAGATCAGCACGCGGCTCTGCGCTTCAATCTTGGCGAGCGCGACCGCGTGAAACGCGGTCGTCGCCGGAATGCCGAGACAAGCGCCGGCCTCGAAGCTAACATTGTCGGGTAGCTGCGCCGCCTGTTCGGACGGCAAAACGATGTATTCCGCCGCGGTGCCGAACGGACGCTTCCATTGTCCGTTCCAAATCCAGACGCGTTCGCCGAGACGGCTTTTCGGCACCCCCGCGCCAACTTCGTCGATCGTTCCTGCGCCGTCGCTTTGCGGGATGACGCGCGGCCAGGCGATCTTACGCGTGAGACCCTGGCGCGATTTCACGTCCGACGGATTGACGCCCGACACGGCCAGCTTGACGCGCACTTCGCCGGCCGTCGCGTGCGGCGTTTCGACGTCGCCGACGCGCATCACATCGCGGGCGGTGCCGTTACGTTCGTAGAAGGCAGCACGCATGCAAATTCTCCGTTACCGGAACTCTGGGTCAAAGCAGGGCGTTGCCCATCTTACGAGATGGGGGACAAGGGCACGAAGTTTCCTCCGGTTCGGAGTCGATGGAGGTGGACCCATGGGTTATCGCGTGTACAGCGGGCCGAAGGGCTCGGAAGACATCAAGCCGATGAACAAGTCGCAGACCCTGTTCAAGCAGTTCGAGGCACTCGACGAAGCGCTCGCATGGTCGCGGCATATCTGCCAGACCGGACGCGTGCCACTTCTGATAGAGGGCGACGACGGAACCCGGATGGACCGGCGCGACATCGGCGCGGCGCTCAGTATTGGCGAGCGTGAGCAGATCCGCGGCGGGGCGGCTGTCTAGGTGGTGCGACGGCGGTATCCCGACCCCGGGGGTATCCTGTGCTGGATTTCGGTCACTTTGGCGAAATTGGCACGCAAGTCCAATTCGGCCGAGAGGTTTCATCCTAAGTATTTGATATGACATATATATTTTGTTAAAAAAGTTCGTTCTCAAACGAAATTTGCTGTTATAATGACTAGTATGAGCAGAACAAGCACGAAGTCCGCCGGCCGGACCTCCAAAGCCACGGCGGTAACCAGGAAGAAAACAGCCAAATCCGCAAAATCCGCCCGTAAGTCGGTGAAAAAGCCGGCTGCGAGCAGTCGTCGTGCCGACAAACCGGCGCGCGGGGCGGCGCCCGCGAAAAGTGCGTCCATCAAGGTCGTTGCGACGAAGAGCGTTGCGGTCAAAATGGTCGAGATCGCTGCGGGACCGGCAGTAGCCGCGATCATGGCTGAAGCCTCGATCATGCGCACGGTCAGCCCCCCGGTGCAGCCAGTCGCGCCTGAGCCCGTGCATCCGCACAAGTACCGGGTCGGCGAGACGGTTTATTACACGTCGCCGAGCTTCGGCCGCGCCGCTGCCAGTGGCAGCTACACAGTGGTGAAGTTGCTGCCGTCGGATGGCGATGACTGCCAGTACCGGATCAAGAGTTCGGGTGAAGCCTTCGAGCGCGTTGCCAAGGAAAGCCAGCTCGACAGAGCTTGATGGCTGGGGTCCGCACGTAGGCGGGCATCAGACCGCTCAGCCTCTCTTCGCGTCATCTTTCGGGACTGCCGCTCCTCAGGATGAGGCGCGGTGTCGCGATTTCGCCGCCTCGCTCCCCTAGGCTGGATTCGCGTTTGCGGGTATCCACTTGCGGCAAAAGGGGAGCGCATGCCGACCTACATCACGCAGGGCCGTTACACGCGCGAAGCCATCAGGGGCATGATCGCTCCGCCGGAAGATAGCGCGGCCGACGTCGCGCGGCCGTTGGGTAAAGTCGGCGGGGCGGTCGCCTTGCTCGCTGCCGGAAGAGGCGGCGGTGTCACGGATCTGAAAACGACCCTTGCGCTCACATCGATTGAAGCCAAAAGCGCCTTTGCCGCCGCCAGCGATCTCGCATCCAGCTTCAAGTCGGCCGCAGGCGCGTTAGAGGCACGCTAATCAACAAGAAAACCTGATCATTTAGAGGAACCACATGCGCGTATTTCTTCGTCTGGCCGCTTTGGCGGCACCGCTGCTGCTGCTCACGCTGCCGGTCTCTGCCGCGGATTATCCGGATCGTCCGGTGAAGCTGATCGTGCCGTTCGGCGCGGGCGGCCCGGCCGACGTCTATGCGCGCTTCCTCGCGAAGTATCTGTCCGAGGAGACCAAGCAGTCCTTCGTCGTCGAAGACCGGCCCGGCGCGGGCTCGGTCATCGGGACCGATCAGGTCGCTAAGTCCAAGCCCGACGGTTACACGCTGCTTGTGATGTCCAACACGCACACCGTGAACGAGACGCTGCTGCCAAATAAGCCATTCGAACTGATGCGCGATTTCGTGGCGGTGGCAAGCATCAATGAGTCCGATCTGCTGATGGTTGTGCATCCATCGGTGCCCGCGAAGACCGTCCAGGAGTTCATTGATCTGGCGAAGAAGGAGCCGGGCAAGCTCAATTATGCCTCGTCTGGGCCCGGCACGCCGTATCACATGGCCGGCGAGTTGTTTAAATCGCTGGCCGGAGTCGACATCGTGCACGTGCCGCACCGCGCTTCGGGCGATGCGCGCAACAGCGTCGTCTCAGGCACCGTACAGATGATGTTCGATGCGGTGCCGACGATGCTTGCGCTGTCCAAGGCGGGCCAAGTGCGCGCGCTCGCAACATCCGGCTCGAAGCGCAATCCGCTGACGCCCGATCTGCCGACCGTTGCCGAGACCGTTCCGGGCTACGACGCCACCATCTGGCTCGGGGTCATGGCGCCGAAAGGCACGCCGAAGGAGGTCGCCGATTTCCTCAACCAGCACATCAACAAAGTAATCCAATTGCCCGAGGTGAAAGAGGCCTGGCTGAAGCAGGGCGCGGTGCCGATGGTGATGTCGGCGTCCGAATTCGATGCCTTCCTGCGCAAGGACATCGACAAGTGGGGTAAGCTCATCAAGAGCGCGAACATCACGGTGCAATAGGCATGGCGCGCGGCCTTATCCTCATTGTTGCGACAGGTGTTCTCGCCGCAGCAGGGCTGTTGGCGTACGACCGTATTTTGGCCGAGCAAGCGACGGAGCGTCGTGCGCTGATCGCGCGCAACGCCGAACTGACCAACCAGGCGCTGGCGCCCGGCTCGGCATTGGCCTGCCTCGAAACGGAAGCCGGTTCGAGCATTGCCAAGGCGTGCGAGGTCGGCGTGTTCGCAACGCCGCAAGCGCTCTCAGCCGCGGTCGCATTCGTTGGCGAACGGCTGAAGCTGATCGAGGCGGCGCAGGCGCTCACGGCAGGCCAACGCGATTTCTTCGCGGCGGAGCGGCGCGCGATCGAGCGCGACCGGTTCGGCATTGCCGCGCATGTGCTCGCGCAAACCTATGGCTGCACGGTGGAGAAGTGCGCGGTCTTCGCGCTGCTGAACGACACCCGCACACTCAAGGCCGATCTCGCCGCGCAGCCCTTCGCGACGCTTGTCGCGCGTTATGAGGGCGTCTGGGACAAGCCGGTTGACGAACGCGTGCCGGTTGCGACGCTTCCCGGCGCCCCGGCCGAAGTGAAGGCGCAGGCCGCGCCGTCTGCTGCCGAGGCGCTGGCCAAGGCCGAGCCGCCGGCGAACGCGCCGCATCCGCTCGACAAGAAATGGACGCTGCCGTCGTCCGACTCTATTCCCGCGGTCAGCATCATGACGCCTGAGCCGAGGCTGCTGAAGGGCGAGGCGCCGCCCGAGCCTAAGCAGGCGGAGCAGAAAGCCGCCGAGCAGAAGCCTGAAGCTCCCGCACCGCTGCCGCCGAAGCGTCCACAGGTCAAGGCCGTCCAGCCAACGCAGGCAGCACAACCGGCGGAAGCACGCTAGGATCGGCCGACCGCTCAGGCCTGCCGATGTTCAAGTCCGTCCTCATTGCCAATCGCGGCGAGATCGCCACCCGCATCATCCGTACCGCGCGCCGCTTAGGGCTGCGCGTGATTGCGGTCTATTCGGAGGCGGACGCGCGCGCGCTGCACGTGCGCATGGCGGACGAGGCGCACCCGATCGGCCCGGCGGAAGCGGCGCGCAGCTATCTCAATGCCGGGCGGATCATCGCCGCGGCGAAGGCGTCCGGCGCCGACTGCATCCATCCGGGTTACGGTTTTCTGTCGGAGAATGCTGACTTCGCGCAGACCTGCGCCGATGCGGGCATCGTCTTCGTCGGCCCGCCGCCGGATGCGATCCGCGCGATGGGCCTGAAAGGCAGCGCCAAGGCGCTGATGGAAAAAGCCAGTGTGCCGGTCGTGCCCGGCTATCACGGGGAAGAGCAAAGCCTCGACCTGCTCAGGCGTAAGGCCGACGAGATCGGCTATCCCGTGCTGATCAAGGCGGTTGCCGGCGGCGGCGGCAAAGGCATGCGCAAGGTCAAGCAACCGGCCGATTTCGATGCCGCGCTCGCCAGCGCGCAGCGTGAGGCGCAGGCCGCCTTCGGCGATCCGCGCGTGCTGATTGAAAAATACGTCACCGCGCCTCGGCACATCGAGATCCAGGTTTTCGCCGACCGGCACGGCAACGTCATCCATCTCAACGAGCGCGACTGCTCTCTGCAGCGCCGGCACCAGAAAGTCATCGAGGAGGCGCCAGCGCCCGGCATGAGCGCGGCCTTGCGCGCGGCGATCGGCGCGGCCGCCGTGAAGGCCGCGCAGGCGGTCGGCTACGTCGGCGCAGGGACCGTCGAATTCATCGCCGACGGGACGGGTGGGCTGAAGCAAAATGGCTTCTGGTTCATGGAGATGAACACGCGTCTTCAAGTGGAGCATCCGGTGACGGAGGTGGTGACCGGCCTCGACCTTGTGGAGTGGCAATTCCGCGTCGCCGCCGGCGAGAGATTGCCGCTCACGCAAGAGCGGGTGCCGCTCAAAGGTCACGCGGTCGAAGCACGGGTCTATGCCGAGGATCCGGAACACGGCTTCCTGCCATCGACAGGCAAGCTGCTGGCGCTGCGCTTTCCCGAGGCGCAAGGCGTGCGCATCGACACCGGTGTAGAGGAGGGCGATGCCGTCACGCCCTATTACGATCCGATGATCGCGAAAATGATCGCACACGGGGGCTCGCGCGATCAAGCGCTCGACCGTCTGGCGGATGCGCTGGAGCTCACGGTCGTCATCGGACCGCACAGCAATGCGGGCTTCCTCGCCGCGCTCGTGCGGGCGCCGGAGTTTCGCCGCGGCGCATTCGACACCGGCTTCATTGACGCGCACCTGGCGGAGCTCGGAGCGGTGCCGCAGCCGCTCGATAAGGCCGCCGCCGCGCTCGGCGCACGCGAATGGCTCACGCGCGAGCAGACGCGCATTGCCGCGCTCGAACCGGGTTCACCGTGGGACGCGGAGGACGGGTTCCAGCTCTCCGGAGAGCGGCGTCTCGAACTGCCGTTGATCGCCGAAGGCGAGGGCGTCATCGCGCACGCGGTGTATGGGCGCGCCGCAGTGAGCGTGACCGTCGACGGCGAGCAACCCGCCGGCATTGCCGTCGCGGATGCCGACGCGATCTACGTCGTCCATCGCGGTCGGCAGACGCGCGTCGGCCTGCGTGACGTCGCACTCGACCGGGCCGGGGATTCCGATACCGGCGGCGTCGTGCGCGCGCCGATGCACGGCAAGGTGCTGGCGGTGACGGTGGAGAAGGGCGAGCGCGTGCATCGCGGCCAACGTCTCGCCATCATCGAAGCCATGAAGATGGAGCATGCGCTGACCGCGCCGAACGACGGCATTGTTGCCGAGATCGCGGTCGCGGCGGGCGCGCAGGTGGACGAAAGCGCGGCGGTCATGCGCATCGAGGCAGTAAAGGACTAAGTCGCGGATGGCGTTGCATCTCATCAAGCTCTGCGTCGGCGCGGACTCGGTCGCCGACCTCGAGGCCTGGATCAAGCAGAAGTTCAAGGCGAAGAAGAACGGCCAAAAGCCTGAGCGCTTTCACACCACCCGCATGGTGCCAAAGCGCGCGGAGGAATTGATAGGCGGCTCGCTGTACTGGGTCATCCGCGGCCAGATCACCTGTCGCGAGCGCATCCTCGGCATTCGTCCATTCAAGGACAAAGACGGCGTCGGCCGGTGCCGTATCGTGCTCGACGGCAAGGTCACTCTCGTCGAGCCGCGCCCGCGTGCCGCCTTCCAGGGCTGGCGCTATCTGGACGCGAAGGACGCGCCGCGCGATCTCGCTCGCGCCGCACCCGGCGCTGCCCGCATGCCCGAGGCGATGCGGCGGGAATTGCAGGAACTGGGATTGTTGTGACTTTGTCGTTCCCGCTTTCGCGGGGACGACAGCTGAAAGTCACACCCCCACATTATCGATCAGCCTCGTCGTCCCGAGCTTCGCCGCGACCAGCAGGCGAATTGGGCCGTCGTTTGGCGTCGCAATCGGCGCCAGCGTTAGCGCGTGGCGCGCCTCGAGGTAATCAATAGCAAATCCGGTTCGCGTGATTTCCGAGCGGCCGTCGGCGAGCACTGCGTCGATCGTCTCGCCGGCCTTGATCATCGCCGCACAATCCTTCAGCACCCGATGCAAGGCCGGCGCCGCCGCGCGCTGCTCCGCCGAGAGATACGCGTTGCGCGAGGAGAGGGCCAGGCCGTCGCGCTCGCGGACGGTCGGCACACCGATGATCTTCAGCGGCAGGTCCAGATCCTTCGCCATCTGCGTGATGACGCGAAGCTGTTGGTAGTCTTTCTGGCCGAACAGCGCGAGGTCGGGCTGTGTCTGCGTGAACAATTTCGCGACGACCGTTGTCACGCCGCCGAAGAAATGTGGACGGAACTTGTCTTCCAGCCCCGCCTTAGCGACGCCGGAAGGCTCGATCCGCGTCGCAAAGCCGTCCGGATACATCACGTCCGCCGTCGGCGCCCAGACGAGGTCGGCCTTTGCTTCGGTTAACGCGGCGATGTCGCGTTCGAACATGCGGGGATAGCTGCCGAAGTCCTCATGCGGGGCGAACTGGGTCGGATTAACGAAGACCGACACAATCACCCGGTCGGCACGGCGGCGCGCCGCCTTAACCAAGACCAGATGGCCACGATGCAGGGCGCCCATGGTCGGCACAAGAGCAACGGACTTCCGACCGAAGCCCTCTCTGGCCTTGCGCAGGTTCGTTAACGTGCGGGATATGGAAATATGGCGCGGCATAATGCGGCCCTGTTGGCAAACCGTCGTAGCAAGCAATTAGGCGCGGGACCACATGGATTAATGGTTAAGCGCCCTGCAACTTGACTAAACAACAATATAATTTGAGAATCCGTGCCTCTCCCAATTCGGCTCGCGCAACAAGAAACTGGTCGGCGACAGACGAGCTCTCCCGCGCATGGGTTTCCGCTGCATCGACAGTTTTGCGAAGCGCGTCGTCTACGCGAGTTCTTCCCGCGTAGGCTGACCGCGCTCGACGATCTTGACGAGCTGACGCTCGGGACCGCTGCAGGTTCACGACATCGTCGCGGTGCAGGACGAAGTAATGGGCCGCAGACCCGCGACCTCGGTTTCAATCTCCAGCGATCATCACAGCACCGAGGTCTCGGATCAGTGCTGCATCACTGCGCTGCGCTTGTGCAGCAGCGCGTCCGCAATTCTGGCCGAGAAACAGCCTCGAACTCGGTGTAAACTCCGGCGCATGAGTAAGGACAAAACCCCCGCGCCTGCATCCGCGCGGCCTGAGATCGAAGCCTTCCTCGAGAAGGTGAAGGCGCTCGGCCCGGCGTCGACGGCCGGACGGCGCGGGCGGCTGGTGTTTGCGCTCGACGCGACCATGAGCCGGCAGCCGACCTGGGACACGGCCTGCATGCTGCAGGCGGACATGTTCCGGGAGGCGGCGAGCGTCGGCGGGCTCGATATCCAGCTCGTCTATTTCCGCGGCTTGAATGAATGCCGCGCGTCCGGCTGGGTCGCCTCGGGCGAGAAGCTCGCGACACTGATGAGTCGTATCTCATGCGTCGGCGGGCATACGCAGATCGGCAAGGTGCTCGAGCATGCTCGGCAGGAGCACGCGCGCCAGCGCGTGCAGGCGCTGGTCTTTGTCGGCGACGCGATGGAAGAGGGTATCGACGATCTCTGCGCGACGGCAGGCGAGCTGGGATTGCTCGGTGTGCCGGCGTTCATGTTCCAGGAGGGACACGATCCGATCGCGGAGAACGCCTATCGCGCGATCGCGCGCCTTTCGGGCGGCGCGTACAGCCGCTTCGATGCCGGTTCGGCGCACCAACTCGGCGAGCTGCTGCGCGCCGTCGCAGCCTATGCGGCGGGCGGACGGAAGGCGCTCGCGGCCCTGAAACAGTCGGCGGGAGCGCGCGCGCTGCTCGCGCAATTGAAATAGCCATGCCTGTCATTTTCGGCCTCGTTGCGCTCGTGGTTGCCCTCTGGGTACTGAACGTCATCTCCAAGGCCGACCCGAAGACCGGGGCGCGGGTCGTAAAGGTGGCCGGCGGACTGGTCGCACTCGGGCTGGCGGTCTTTCTCGGGCTGCGTGGCGAGATCGGCATCGCGATCCCGCTGGGGATCTTTGCGCT
>Ga0207779_1000035_pt1 | contig 25401 bp, 23 predicted proteins | sample LuqExpMetageno44_FD_187802 | JGI IMG/M metagenome (GOLD analysis project Ga0207779, IMG submission 187802) | Tropical forest soil microbial communities from Luquillo Experimental Forest, Puerto Rico - Sample 44 (SPAdes) | ecosystem: Environmental > Terrestrial > Soil > Tropical forest ...
GGCGGCAATCTCGGCGGTGCGTTTGGTGACGCCAGCCTCAGCGGGCCAGCCGGAACGGTTTCAACAAACGGGTCAGGTTTCGCTGGTGGCGGTCAGATCGGTTGTGACTATCAGTTCGGGAGTGGCTGGGTCATCGGCTTCCGCAATATGTTTGATGGGACCAACAACAGCCGAAGCGGGACTATAGGGGGCGGGCTTCTCCCGGCCGCGGTTGTCAATTTTAACAACCAATGGTTTGACACGCTGACGGCTCGTCTCGGCTATTCTTGGGTGCCAAACTGGCTCCTTTACTTCCAGGGCGGAGGTGTTTGGGGTCATACGAGCACCAACATCACGTTCAACGGCGCCCAAGTAGGACAGACTTCTGAGACCAGAACAGGTTGGACGATCGGCGGTGGCGCCGAATGGATGTTCGCACCGCACTGGTCTGCCTTCCTCGAAGGCAATTATATGGACTTCGGGTCGAAATCCGGAACGGCGTTCACGCCGGTCGCCGGCAGTGTGTGCGCAACAGGGTGTGGCTTCAGCGCCAAGGCCACAGAGGCTAACGTTCTTGTTGGTGTGAACTATCGCTTCTACTGAACGGTTCTCTCCCCGCGCCTTTAGCGGCCCATCGCAGGGCCGCTATTTTTTTGTTCACTGAAATACCGCTGGCACCCGCGGCCTGCAAAGGTATGGACGCAATTGGACGGCAGGCGCGGATGTTTGTGTAAGTGTCCGCTCGAGATGAAATCCGACAATTTCGACGGCTGCATCGCGAGCTGCGGTCGTCGCGCTGCCCGATTAGCAATTCCGCAAAGGACTGCTGCTTCCCCCGATGATTAGACGATCTATTTTCCTATCACCTGATCGGCCGCGGTGATCAAACTGTGTGCTGGATTCTTGCCGCAGTACTCGCCGAGGTTCTTGCGGTTTTTCTGCATCTGGTCGAAGTCGACGATCGGCTTCGTCTCCTCGTCGTTATAGTAGCCTTCAAGCCACATCAGGATGAGAGAAATCGTCTCCTTGTCGATATTGACGAACTCAGAGCATTTCACTGTCGACAAATCCAACTGCTGCGCGCGCGACATTCCCGTCAACGCGAGCAAGACGGCTGCGAGGAAAAACACCTTTTTCATGGATGCACCCAAGGTTGAGTACTCCGGCAGGCAAGCTTCGCCCGCGCGAAGCAGAGCAGCAAGCAGCGAACCGCGTAAAATTTAGGCGCTCGCGGGCTCCCAATCGGGCTTGACCATCCCGGCCACGCCGTTAAAGGCACCGGGCGTGAGTTCGTGCACCATCAGCCGCGCCGGATCGACAGGACCCGGCATCGTCACCTGCCCTTTTGGGATCGGCTTGAATCCAGCGCGGGCATAAAACGGCGCATCGCCGACCAGCAGCACGAGACTGTGGCCCTGCACCTTCGCATCGCCGAGCGCACGCGCGATCAGCGCGCGTCCTATGCCGCGGCTGCGGAATGGCGGCTCGACTGTGAGCGGGCCGAGCAGCAACCCCTTGGCACCGCCGATGCGAACCGACGTGAGCCGCACCGAGCCCACCAGAAGCGTACCGATCCGGGCGATGAAGGAGAGACTCGGCAGGTACCCGCGCCCCTCGCGAATGCGATACGCGGTCCGCGCATAACGGCCGGGTCCAAACGTGCGCTCATGCAACCGCTCGACCGCTTCGGCGTCGGCCGGCTTTTCCGGTGAAATCGTCAGCGCCAGTTCAGGCATGCATTCTCATGCTCGGCGTCGAGTCGGGACTTCGGTTCTTTTCCCCCACCCTACCCTCGCCGGCAAGCCGGGGAGAAGGCGGAGCGGTGGCGGCCGCTCCCCTTACGTCTTACATGTTCCCGGCGCTTGAAGGAGCGGCGGCATGGGACTTCTGGTCGAGGGCGTGTGGCAGGATGACGTTTCGCGGACGAAGGACGGCCACTTCATCCGTCCTGCCACGCAATTCCGTAGCTGGGTGACGCCCGACGGCAGCCGCGGCCCCACCGGCGACGGCAACTTTGCCGCCGCGGCCGGCCGCTATCATCTCTATGTTTCGCTCGCCTGCCCCTGGGCGCACCGCACGCTGATCTTCCGCAAGCTGAAGGTGCTGGAGAAGGTCATCAGCGTCTCGGTGGTCTCGCCGGAAATGGGCCGCGACGGCTGGACTTTCGATCAAGCGTCCGGCTCGTCCGGCGACGCGGTGAACGGCAAGAGCAAATTGTCCGAGGTCTACGTGCTCGCTGAGCCGCGCTACACCGGCCGCGTCAGTGTGCCCATTCTCTGGGACAAGGAGCGGCAGATGATCGTCAACAACGAGTCGTCCGAGATCATCCGCATGTTCAATTCCGCGTTCGACGCCTACACGAACGTGCACACCGATTATTACCCAGAGGCGCTTCGCGACAAAATCAACGGTCTCAACGACCGCATCTACGCGAACGTCAACAACGGCGTCTATCGCGCCGGCTTCGCGACGTCGCAGGCGGCCTACGAGGAGGCGTTTCGCAATCTGTTCGACACACTGGACGACCTCGAACAAATCCTCGGCCAGCATCGCTATCTCGTCGGCCACACGATCACCGAAGCCGACTGGCGGCTGTTCTGCACCTTGATCCGTTTCGATGCGGTTTATTACTCGCACTTCAAGTGCAATTGGCGGCACATCTACGAATATCCAAATCTGTCGAACTACCTGCGTGATCTTTATCAGCAGCCGGGAGTCGCCGAAACCGTCAGCCTAGAGCAGATCAAGCGGCACTATTATTGGAGCCAGCGGCAGGTGAACCCGACCGGCATCGTGCCCGTGGGCCCGCAGCTCGATTTCTCCGCGCCACATGATCGGGGAAGATTCTAGCCGCTCTTCCACCTCCCCCTGAGGGAAGGGTGAAAGCGGAGCCCTCACCACATCTCGCTCACCGACACGCCCTTGAACACCTCATCGAGCCGCGCGCGCGTCGCGCGGCCTGTGTCCGGCGGCAATGCGTCCATGGCAAAAAAACCATGCTCGATGATCTCGCGATTCGGCTCCGGCACCTTGTCCTGATGGAAGTCGCGTACGATGAACATTGCCACGTGATCGCGCCGCGATACGCGGGAATTGAAGTAGACCGCGAACAACTGCGGCGGGCCATTGAGTTGAATATTACCTTCTTCGATCAGTTCGCGCGCAAGCGCGGTCAGCATCGTCTCACCCGTCTCTACCCCGCCGCCCGGCAGATGCCAACCGGACACGTACGAGTGCTTCACCAGGAACACGCGACCGGTCCCGTCCACGACAAGCCCGCGCACGCCGAGCGTAACCGGGCGCGAAAACCGCCAATAGGTGTGCATGGCCGGGCGGATCACCGGCTCCAATGCGCGGCGCAGACGTTTCAGCATGATTGCGGCCTTGTGCCACCTCGGTTTCAACGAGCCGTTACCGGACCTGCAGGCTGGCCCGCAACGGGAGCTGTTGCGGATTGGAATAGTTCTAAGCTAGGACACGTCGACGATCCATATTGAAGGAATTCGACGGTGAAACGCTTTTCCGATCTCACCGAGCAGGAAATTCTCGCGCTCGCTATTACCAACGAGGAAGAAGACAGCCGCATCTACCGCGGCTTCGCCGAGGGTCTGCGCGAACAATTCCCCTCCTCCGCCAAGGTGTTCGATGAGATGGCGGACGAGGAGGTCACTCACCGCACGCGGCTCTACGATCTCTATCGGCAGAAGTTCGGTGAATATCTCCCGCTGATTCGTCGCCAGGACGTCAAAGGCTTTATCCAGCATCGCTCGAGCCTGTGGCTGATGCGACCGCTCGGGCTCGAAGAGGTTCGCAAGTTCGCCGCGAACATGGAGTTCGAAGCCGAGCGCTTCTATCGCCGCGCGGCCGAGAACGCGCGCGACGCCTCCGTGCGCCAGCTTCTCATCGAGCTCGCTGAGGCGGAAGCGGGGCACGAATCGCTCGCGAACAAGCTCAGCCAGGAAATCCTGACCAAGACGGCGCGCAAGGAGGAGGATGAGACCGCCCGGCGCATGTTCGTGCTGCAATACGTGCAGCCAGGCCTGGCCGGGCTGATGGACGGCTCAGTGTCAACGTTAGCGCCTCTGTTCGCAGCGGCTTTCGCCACCCACAGCACCTGGTCGACGTTCCTGGTCGGGTTGGCCGCATCGGTCGGCGCCGGCATTTCGATGGGATTTGCGGAAGCGCTCTCGGACGACGGGTCGCTGACCGGGCGTGGCGCGCCCCTGCTTCGCGGCGCCGTGACGGGCCTGATGACGACGATCGGCGGTCTCGGACACACGCTGCCTTATCTGATCCCGCACTTCTACGCGGCGACGATCGTCGCCATCCTGGTGGTCGCCGTTGAACTTGCAGCGATCTCCTGGATCCGCGCGAAGTACATGGACACGCCACTCTTGCAGGCCGCGTTCCAAGTTATCGTCGGAGGGGCGCTGGTGTTTGCGGTAGGGATATTGATCGGCAGTGCATGATCCGGCCTACTGGCCGGAGACCGATGACCTTCACCCTCGCCCATCTCTCCGACGTGCACCTTGCGCCGCTGCCGGCGCCGCAGAAGGGCGAGCTGCTCAACAAGCGCATCACCGGTTTTCTCAATTGGCAGCGCCGGCGCCGCTTCATTCACGAGCGTCCGACACTCGGTGCGCTGGTCGCAGATCTCAAACAGCGCCACGTCGATCACATTGCGGTCACCGGCGATCTCGCCAACATCGCCTTGCCGGCCGAATATCCGCTCTGCCGCGCATGGCTGGAAACGCTCGGCACGCCCACCGACGTCACTGTTGTCCCCGGCAATCACGATGCCTATGTGCCGCTTGGGCTGCGCCTCGCGCAGCAGGAATGGGGAGCGTTCATGCGCGGGGATGTGGGCGAAAGCTTTCCGTTCGTGCGCCGGCGCGGTCCGCTGGCGCTCATCGGTCTCAACAGCGGCGTGCCGACCGCGCCGTTCCGCGCGACCGGTCGCATCGGCAGCGAACAACTTGCCGCGTTTCCGTTACTGCTCGATCGGTTGAAAGAGGAAGGGCTCTTCCGTGTCGTGCTCGTGCATCATCCGCCCGTCAGTCAGGCTGGCCGCTCGAAGCGACTGGTCGATGCGGCAGATTTGAAAGATACGCTCGCCCAGCATGGTGCGGAGCTGCTGTTGCACGGCCACGACCATCTGCACATGATCAACTGGCTCGCTGGCCCGGACGGCCGCCCCATTCCCGCGGTCGGCGTGCATTCGGCATCCGCGTCCGCAATCACCCATCCGGATTCAGCCGCCTATCACCTGTTCGAGATCGACGGCAGCCGGAGAAATTGGCGCTGTGGGCTGATCTCGCGCGGCCTCGCGGCAGATGGCTCGGTACAGGAACGTCTGCGCGCCAATCTAATGGAGGATTGATCGGTTTACGAAGCGGCTTTCACCCCACCGCAGGATTCCGAAAACGGCACCGTTTGTATTAGAGTAGCCGGACGCTGCCGGTGCGGAGTGGTGTGATGCTGAATTATCGCACGCGCTGCTGGGACGAGGACGCCCTATCGGCGGTCTCGATTGCCCTTTATCTCTACTTGGCATTCGGAGCGGTGCACGCCTGGGCGAATGTCGATCAGTCCAGCCGCGCGGTCTCGCAATTACTCTACCCGGTCAAGACTGTGCACACCATGGCGTCGCCCTGCCGCTCATCACTTTAATTCACGACATACGAACGTAAAACAAAAACCGCAGAGCGCCGCGGCTTTGATCGAAACGTGCTCTCTTACGGCGTACGCGCCGGCACCGTGAGCGGCGGCGCGCTCACGGTTGGCGCAGCAGCCGGCGCGGCCTCGCTGATCGTGCGCACCACGCTGGAGACCGGGCGCGTATCGGACATGCCGCCGCCGACCTCTTTCAGCACCATCTGTACGTATTCCGGCTTCGGGACGACCGGCTCCTTGCCGGTGATCTGCACCACCTGATAGCCGCCGTCCTTCAACTGCTTCAGTAATTCGGGCAGCGCGTGCGCTGTCGACTGCTGGAAGTCGTGCATCAGGATGATGCCCTTGCCGCGCTTGTTAAGCTTGGTCATCACGGATTTTATGACCTGCTCCGGATTGTGAATTTTAAAATCGAAGGAGTCGAGATCGGTGGAGAAGATTCCGAGATTGCGATCGCCCGCATATTTGAGCAGCGGCTCCGGACTGCGCAGCCCGGGGAAGCGGAAAAACGCCGCCGGCGACTTGTTGCTGAGCGCGATGCCGACTGCGGCGATGCCCTTCTCGATCTCGTCGACGGCTTCTTGGGCGCTCAGCTTCGAAAGATCCTTGTGCGACCACGTGTGCGAGCCGATGGTGTGACCGGCAGCAGCGACCTGCTTGAGAATTTCTGGGTGCCAGCTCGCATGCTTGCCGATCGGGAAGAACAGCGCCTTGGTGCACTGGTCGGCCAGCGCTTTGAGCACCGCCGGTGTGTTGCCCGGCCACGGGCCGTCGTCGAAGGTGAGCACGACTTCATGATCATGCAGGAAATCGTAGGCCTTGAATTGCTCGAAGCCGAAGCCCGGTCCGCCGGTGGTGTCGATCTCGACCACGCGCGACACGCCGAGCGCGTTGGGATTGGCGCATTGCTGCCCGAAGGCGACCCCGGTCGCCAGCAAGAACCCAAACGCCGTGGCCAGAGCCGTCCGCATTCCAGTATCTCCCGTTGTAGTGCCGAATTCGCGCCGCGTTTGTTTGCGCCCGCTGCGCGAAACACAAGCGAGCCTCATGCCTGAAGATGCGGTGACGTGGTTACCAACAGGTTTAGAAATCGAAAGAATACCCGGGGCGGAACTGTCGCTGCGTGTATTACCCCTTAGGGCGCCGGGCCCGGGAGACCTTTTTTTCGGGCCTTATCGACGTTATATTGATCGGGCCGGGGCAACCCGGACTATGGCGATAAACGGCTGTCGCAATAAACCTTTCGGACCCGGGGGCAGTACCCGGCGCCTCCACCCGTGCCGCTTCATTACGAGGGTCCCTCTACTGGAGGGATCGGTTCCGACCGCGAGGCGGAGCCACGGAGCGGCACTGGCGGGGGCGAAATAGGATCGACGAGGGCGTAAAGGGCAGACTTTCGCTCGGCATGGTTCCGCCGTTATCGGGCCATTCTCATAGTTGCCAACGACAACTATGCTCCGGTTGCTCAGGCTGCGTAAGGCAGTCTGAAAGACCGACTTAAAGCCCTAGCGGGTTAGCACCGTTAGGCGGGGTTCGGAGGCACCTGGCAACAGAAGCCTCCACTTCCTTTTCCGAACCGCGCCGCCATCTCTTCGCCATCCCTTGAGCGTGCCTTAGCACCGTGGGTGCGCTAGCATCGCCACCCAACCCAAACGTCGTTCCGCATGCCCGACCACATCCGCTACGATCTCCTCACCCAACAGGCGCTGCGCGGTGTCCTGCGCCAGGTCCTTATCGATACGGCGAAAAAAGGTCTCGTCGGGGAGCACCATTTCTACATTTCGTTCGATACGCGGGCTGACGGCGTGCGCCTGTCCGAACGTCTGAAGCAGCAGTATCCCGAGCAGATGACGATCATCCTCCAGCACCAGTTCTGGGACCTGTCGGTGTCGGACACCGGTTTCGAGGTCGGATTGTCATTCGGCGGAATTCCGGAAAAGCTCGGCATCCCGTTCGACGCGGTGAAGGGCTTCTTCGACCCATCAGTGCAGTTCGGGCTGCAGTTCGAAGAGGTAACCGCGGACGCGGAGGCGGCTCCGGAGCAGACGGCCAAGCCCGCAGCCGCTCCGGCGCCCGTTCCTTCCGCCTCGCAGCCGCCCGCGCCCTCGCCGGCAGCCGCCGCTACTCCCGAGCCGAAGCTGCCCGCCGGCGCCGAGGTTGTCTCGCTCGACCGATTCCGCAAGAAATAGGCTTGCCCACGCTCGCTTCGGCCATAGGTGATGGGCCATGACCGACGAACCGAAAACCCGCAGCGAGAGCGACGCCTTCGGCTCGCTGGATATTCCCGGCGACAAGCTCTGGGGCGCGCAGACGCAGCGCTCGCTGCAGAATTTCCGCATCGGCGGCGAGCGCATGCCGCTGCCGCTCATCCGTGCGCTCGGGCTGATCAAACGCGCGGCTGCGGAGATTAATCGCGACCTCGGCTTGGTCGACGCCAAACTCGCAGACGCGATCGCCGTGATCGCGCAGGACATCGCCGGCGGCAAATACGATGCCGAATTCCCGCTCGTCGTCTGGCAGACCGGATCCGGCACGCAGACCAACATGAACGTCAACGAAGTGATCGCCAACGCGGCGAACCTCAAGCTCGGCGGCAAGCTCGGCTCGAAATCGCCGGTGCATCCGAACGACCACGTCAACATGAGCCAGTCGTCGAACGATTCCGTGCCGACGGCGATGCACATCGCGGCGGCGCTGGAAATCGAGCGGCATCTGAAGCCGGCGCTACGGCATCTCCATGCAGCGCTCGACACGAAGGCAAAGGAATTCGATCAGATCGTGAAGATCGGGCGCACGCATCTGATGGACGCGACGCCAGTGACGCTCGGCCAGGAATTCTCTGGCTACGCTGCGCAGGTGAAATCCGCGCTCGCGCGGCTGGACAGCGCGCAACGCGAGCTCTTCCCGCTCGCGCAGGGCGGCACCGCGGTCGGGACGGGCATCAATTCGAAGCCCGAATTCGCGGACCGCTTTGCCAAGCGCATTGCCGAACTGACCAGACTCCCTTTCGTCAGTGCGGACAACAAATTCGAGCACATGGCCGGGCACGATGCCTATGTCTATGTGCACGGCGCGATCAACGCTGCCGCCGCCGCCCTGTTCAAGATCGCCAACGACATCCGTCTGCTCGGCTCGGGGCCCCGCTCGGGACTCGGCGAGCTCGCATTGCCGGAAAACGAGCCTGGGTCGTCGATCATGCCGGGCAAGGTCAACCCGACGCAGAGCGAAGCGCTGACGATGGTGTGCTGCCAGGTATTCGGCAATCAGACGACGATTACGGTCGCCGGCAGCCAGGGTCACTTCGAATTGAACGTGTTCAAGCCGGTGATGGCGTTCGCGATGCTGCAGTCAATCCATTTGCTCGGCGATGCTGCGCGCTCCTTCGCCGACAACATGGTCGCCGGCATCGAGGCGAACGAAGAACGCATCGAGGAACTGCTCGAGCGTTCGTTGATGCTGGTGACCGCGCTTTCGCCGAAAATCGGCTACGACAATGCGTCGAAGGTCGCGAAGGCCGCACACAAGAACGGCACGACGTTGCGCGAGGAAGCCGTGAAGCTCGGCTTCGTGACGGAAGACGAATTCGACCGTCTGGTGCGCCCCGGCGACATGACACATCCCCACTGATCGTTCGATTGTGGGTCATTACCGTAAGAATCCGGTAATCCTGCGCGACATTTTGTCGTGCAGTGCACAACCCTTGCCTGTACCTCGGTACGGAATGAATCACTATCGTCCGTGGTAATTGCCAATCCTTGATCGGGCTCAAACCCGATTGATGGGGCCGAATTTAGACTGGGAATACAGAATGGCTGAGGTGATCAATTTGCGTCAGGCGCGCAAACGCGCCGACCGTCAGCAACGCGAGCGGGAGGCGGAACACAATCGTCTCGCGCATGGCGAGCCGAAACGCGTGCGCAAGCACCGCGACGCGGAAGCGGAGAAAGCCGCGCGCGATCTCGACGCGCACCGGATTGGAGGCGACGAATGACGTCGCCAGTCATCAAGCGCTCGATCGTCATTGCGGGCCACAAGACCAGCGTCAGCCTGGAGGACGGGTTCTGGCACGCCTTGAAGGAAATCGCCGGCGGACGGAAGCAGACCTTATCCGACCTCGTCGCCTCGATCGACACGCGCCGCGCGGGAGGCAATCTCTCGTCGGCAATTCGGCTATTCGTGCTGGAGCACTATCGTGCCGCCGCACAGGCGACCAATGCCCATGCGGGCGCAGCCGGAGGACATACCGAGCTCAGGGGTTAGTCCGCATACCCGGCGCGCGCTCGACCGTGATCGGCGGCGGTAGTGCCGGCGCGCTCTCGATCAGCGGGACGAGGCCGGGCGCCGGTGTGACCTTGCCGGTGCGTGACGGCTGTGTGGTCACGGCGCCATCCGCCGGTCGAACCGAGGCCGGCTGTGGCATGGCATTGGCGGGCGGCGGCGCGATCGCACCGGGCGTTCCCAGCATCACACGCAGTCTCGCTTCATCCTTCGCCTGACGCTCGGCTTCCTCGATTGCGCGCCGCTTTGCGTCCTCTTCGGCGCGGCGTTTCGCCGCGGCTTCCTCTTCAGCGCGACGATGCGTGTTCGCGTCTTCGAGCGTCTTCACTTTCTTGGCTTGGATCTCGACCGAGCGCAGCGTCAGCCATCCGGTGAGCGCTGAGACGTCTATATTGCGCTTGGGATCGACGAGGGGGCCGCTCAACGCCATATAAATGTCCGGTCGCACGCCCGCCGCAGTTCCGCTGCCAGAGAGGATGAAACGGCTGTCGAGCATGCCCTCGGTCAGATCGAGCGTCCCCGAGGCATCGAGTTGTCCGTCCTCGCTCGTCGCTTTCACTGGCTCGAGCCGCAGTTGGCCCGCGTTGAGCGTCAGCGCGCCTTCAACCTGCTTCACCTTGAGCGCGCCGCTCGCGAGTGCTCTGCTTACAACATCGGCGATGCGCGCAGGCTCGATGGGCGCGCCCGTATCCACCGCGCGCGTCACGGCGTCGAAGGCACGCGGATCGAACCCGGCGAACTGCGCATCCAGTAGAGTGAGCTTGCCGCCGCCGTGCAACGAGCCAACGAGCGCGACAGGACTCAGGCCGCTGCCGCTGAAGCTGACATCGATACCGAGCGATCCGCTGAGCGGTGGACGCGCGCCTCCGCCGATCAAACTCGTCGCATCCGCGCCCGCGAGCGTCAGATGCCCATCCACGCTCATGCCGTTGCTGTCATTGAGTTCGAGTTCGCCCTTCAACCGCCCGCCCGCGACCTCGCCTTCGATGTTGCGGGCCGCGATCTCATGCGCGCCGAAATGCAGCATGCTCTTGAATCGCCGCGTCTCGATTGCCGGCATGAGTGCAACGCGGTTGGCCGTGAGCGCGACGTCGCCTTCCACAGCACCCAGCACCGGCAGGAATGGATCGCTCGACCACGTCCATTTTCCGCCGCTCTGGCTAGCGAGCCGCGCGCCGACGGCGGCCGCCAGCAGCGCCGGGGTATCGACGCTTGTATCCACCGTTACGGCGCCGCCGACCTGCAACGGCTCGCCGAGGCCCATCGTGAGCTTGCCATTCAGCTTCGCCTTGCCGACTGCGGCCTTGATGCCGTCGAGCGTCACTTTGTCGTCGCGCAGCGCGAGCGCGCTCGTATAACTCACCGGCAGCGGCCCCGCGCCGGCAACGCCCTGCAGCGGGGCTGCGTTCGCCTGACGCACCGCGATTTTCAAATCGGCGTGGCGCTTTGAGACTGTTGCGGCACCGCTGGCATTCGCGTTCAACCCATTCGCAGTAATCTGGGCGGCGATATTCAGAGGCCCCGAGAACCGTCCGCTCGCCTTCAGCGTGAGCATGCCAGGCCCGTCGCCGACCTCGAGCGCGCGATCGAGACGCAAAAGCGGCAGCAGCATGCGCCCATCCGCAGCAGCGATGCGGCTGTCCACGTGCATCTCGCCGATCGTAGCCGTCGTCAGATCGGCGGACGCATTGCCGTCGATCGAAATTTCCGCCGGACCGAGAGCGCCGCTAATTTTCAAATCCGCGCGGCTGAGAGGCGATCCTGGCCGAACGTCAAGGTCCGCATGCAGCTTCGCCGGCGCGTTCTCGGACGGCTGCAATGCCGCTGCCGCGCTCGGCGCGACGCGCGCGAGCACGGCGAGCACCGGCTTGAGTTCGGGCGCACTTAGATCGGCCTGCAGTCTGCCCGGCTGCTTGGCCGCGTTGCCGAGATCGACGTCGCCGCTCATCTCGAGCCGGGCGCCGCCGAGGTCGGCGACCGACAGCGTTCGGAGGCTCAGCCGCTTCTTGTCGTAGCTGACATCAGCGCTCGCATCGCCTCCGCTGAACCCGGCGAAGCTCGCGCGACCAATATTGGCGCGCAATGTGATCGCGTCCGGTGCCTGCATCTGCGAACCGGCGGCCAGCGCCTTGGAGAACGCGATTGCCGTATCGAGGTCAAGCTTGTCAGCACTCAGCACCGCATCGACTTTCGCGCCCTGCACGCCCGTGGCGAAGATGTAAGCCAGCCGTCCGGCGAGCGGCTCGCCGTCGAAGCTCGCCTCCACGTTCTCCACCGCAAGCTTCTCACTTCCGAGCGTGACATCGCCCCGCAGCGTGAGCGGCCCCGCATCGGCCGAAGCAATTTGCCCACGCCCTTCAAGCCATGCGAACAGTACCTTCGGATCCTCGGCGTTGATCTCGGCCGGACCACTGAATGTGAGCCCGCCGTCGCCCGCCTTCAGCGCGCCCGAGATCGCAACCTTGCTGAACCCGGGTGCGCGGAATTGCAGCGGCCTCAACTCCCAGCCATCCTTGGTGCTGGTCAGATCGCTGCGGACCTCCAACAGCGACGCGCCGCCGAGCACGAGTTCGTCGATTTGCACTCCGGCTTTGATCGCGATCGACGGAAGGAAGGCGGCCGTCCCGCTCGATCGCGCCAAGTCGCGCAATGTCCCCGCCGGAGCGGGATGGCTGCCATCGGAATTCGCCAATATGGCGTCGAGATCGATCCGCGGCGCGCTCAGTTCGGCGCTGAGCGACGGCGCCTTCGCGTAGTCGAAACGCACGAGTCCGGTGAGCTTGAGCCCCTGCTTGTCGCCGCCATAGGCGAGTTCGAGATTTTGCAACTGCGCCGACGCGGCGTTTGCCGTCAGCTTCCCGCGCACGGACCACGGGGCCGCACTGCGCTTGAGGCCCGGCGTCGGGCCAACCGCGAGATTGCCGTCGAAGCGCGGCTTGTTCTCGGCGAAAGCGAATATGCCCTCGCTCTCGATGCGATAGGGATGATCCGCCGGCTGCGCCACCGCACGCACGCGCAGCGCGCCATCATTGATACGTCCGGTCGAAAAACTCTCCAGGCTGTAGCTCTCTCCCCCGACGGTGAACGCGCCGCTGCCGTCGAACGGCCCTAGCAGAGAGCGGGCACGGCCATTGAAGAACACACCGCTCAGCGTGACGCTCGCGTCGCGATCGATGCCGGCGAGCGTCAGCGTCCCGGCCTCGATCTGCAGCCGATCTATGCTGAGCGACCCCGGATCGAAGTTCGCGGCGAAGGCGGGGGCCTGCAGGCGTCCGTTCTTGTCCAGCCGCAGCGCGAGCTGCGGCCCAGCGAGCCGCATCTCCTCCGCCTGCCAGGTGCCGCGCAGGATCGGCGTCAGCGCGAACTGCAGGTCGAGCTCGTCCGCGTGAACCTGCTCCGCGCCGGAGCCGATGCTGACGTCATGCAGGTTAAGCCGCGGCGACGGCAAAAGCCGCGCGTCGATCGCACCGGCGATGGTCACCTCCGCGCCCAGCACGCGGCTGGCTTCTGCCTCAAGGATCGAGCGGTAGGCGCTCCAGTCGATGACGAACGGTGCGACCAAGGCGGCCATCGCCGCCAGGATCAACGCGATCGCAATACTGAGCAGAGTCGTCTGCAAATAGTCACTCCCGCGGCGCGGGACGCCGCGGCCGGTCAGGTGCAAGGGACTGAAACGTCAGCCATTGTTGCCGCTTTTTGGCGGCAAATCTATGTCGGCTAAGTGCACTGTGGAGCGAGGAGATCGCACCTTGCCACAGCATTTTCCCCTCCCCCTTTGTGGGGACGGGTTAGGAGTGGCGGTCCTTATTTTTTTGCCGCGTCCCCTCCCCCCAAGGAGGGAGTACGCAGTACGCGGGGAAACATCGTGCGCAGCCGCCCGCGTTACTCCGACACGATCTTCCCCGGGTTCATGATGTCCTGCGGGTCGAGCGCGCGCTTGATCGAGGCCATCACGGCAAGGGCAGCGGGGCCGTACTCGCGCTCCATGTACTTCATCTTGCCCTGCCCCACGCCGTGCTCTCCGGTCGAGGTCCCGTCCATGCGCAGGGCCCGCTCGACCAGCCGCTCGTTCAGGTCCTTCGCACGCTTCACCTCGTCGGGATCGCTCAGATCGACCATGACACTGAGATGGAAGTTACCGTCGCCGATGTGCCCGACGATCGGCGCAAGGACGCCGGTGCGCGCGATGTCTTCCTGCGTCTCGGTCACGCATTCGGCGAGCCGCGAGATCGGCACGCAAACGTCGGTCGCTACGATCGAGGCGCCCGGCCGCAACGCGAGGTTCGACACCGCCGCGTGATGGCGCGCCTCCCACAGCCGGGTGCGCTCCTCCGGCAACGTCGTCCAGTTGAAGGGGCCACCGCCGAACTCGGCCGCGATCTCGCCGAAGCGTTCGGACTGCTCGGCGACGGATGCTTCAGTCCCGTGGAATTCCAGGAACAGCATCGGCGTTTCCGGCAGGCCGAGATTGGAGTGGATGTTCACCGCCCGCACCTGCAGCGCGTCGAGCAGTTCGATGCGCGCGATCGGAATACCGTGCTGGATGGTGGAGATCGCCGTGTTGCAGCACGCCTCGACCGTCGGGAACGGGCACGTCCCGCCGGAAATCGCCTCCGGAATGCCGGACAGCTTCAGCGTCAACTGCGTGATGACGCCGAGCGTGCCTTCAGAGCCAACCATAAGCCGCGTGAGGTCGTAGCCGGCGCTCGTCTTCTTTGCGCGGCGCGCGGTGTCGATCACCTCCCCGTTCGCGAGCACGACCTGCATCGCCAGCACATTGTCCTTCATCGTGCCGTAGCGCACAGCGTTGGTGCCAGAGCAGCGCGTCGCCGCCATGCCGCCGAGCGAGGCGTCGGCCCCCGGATCGATCGGGAAGAACAGGCCAGAATCGCGCAACTGCTCGTTTAGCGCCTTGCGCGTGATGCCGGGCTCGACCACGCAGTCGAGGTCCTCGGCGTGCACCTTCACCAGCCGGTTCATGTCCCTGAAGTCGATGGACACCCCGCCTTGCGGCGCGTTGACGTGGCCTTCCAGCGAGGAGCCAACGCCGAACGGGATGATCGGCATGCCGTGTTCGGCGCATATGCGGACGATGCGCTGCACGTCGTCGGTCGTCTGCGGATAGACGACCGCGTCGGGCGGCTGGTTCTCAATCCAGGTGAAGGTGTTGCCGTGCTGTCGGCGCACCGCGAGCGCGGTGACGACGCGATTGCCAAAAGCGGCGGTGAGCGCGTCCACCGCGGTTTCGCGGCCGTTCTGCACGGATTTTTTCTGAGATTGCACCAATCGAAATCCTCTGCCAGTTCCACTTTTGGCAGACACTAGCAGAGGACATCCGGCCCGCGAAACCGCGCGATTTTTATTCGGCCGGGGTCGCGGCGGGCGGTCGCCTCCCGCCCGGGAACGGCAAGATCATGCCGACGCGCTCGCGGTAGTGGCGGTAATCGTCGCCGAACACCGCGATCAGATCGCGCTCCTCGAGCGCGATGCCGACGAAGATGTAAGCGGTTGTGACGGCCGCGAACAGCAGATGGCCGGCCGTCATCGTCGGCGTCGCCCAGAACGCGATGATGAAGCCGAGATAGATCGGATGCCGCACGACTTTATAGAACATCGGCATCTTGAACTCCGGGGCGGGCATCGGCTTCCCGTTCAGATTGTTCATGACCTGATGCAGCCCGAACAGTTCGAAATGGTTGATCAGGAAGGTGCTCGACAGCACCAGCATCCAGCCGACCGCTTCCAGCGCGACCAGCACGCCGACGGCATTCGGGTCGGTCACCTGCCAGATCGTCTGCGGCAGGGGTTGCCACTGCCAGAATATCAAAATCAGCGCGAGGCTTGACGCCAGCACGAAAGTCGAGCGCTCGACCGCAGGCGAGACAAATTGAGTCCACCATGCCTTGAACTGCCGGCGCGCCATCACGCTGTGCTGGATTGCGAAGATCGACATCAGGATGAGATTGAGAATCAGCGCGGCTACGATCGAGCCGGGTTCGCCGGTGTCGATCGTCTTCGGCGCGCCGATGCCGGAGACGAAGCCGATCGCGTAAAGGAAGGTGACGAAGAACACGACATAGACGACGATGCCATAGAGGAACGCGATGATGCGCTGCATGGCTCTCTCCCATATCGCCACGCCCGCGCCTTCGGCGGGCGTTTGGCATACGGGGATCATGCGTCTTTCCACCGGAAAAGGCCTGCAAAGCCTCTTGATTTGCTTATGAGAGAATCCTGATTATTGCTTGAGAGCTGGTCCCACGGGCGGGACGGGAGGCCTTCTTGCTGCTGCGGTTCGACGCTTATGCGATCGATACCAAAACGCGCGAGCTCAGGCGCGGCAGCGAACTCGTTCCTGTCGAGCCGCAAGTTTTCGATTTGCTCGTTTTTCTGATCGAGCAGCGTGATCGCGTGGTCAGCAAGGACGATCTTGTCGCCAACGTCTGGCACGGCCGGATTGTTTCGGATTCCACGCTCACGAGCCGAATTAATGCCGCGCGCAAGGCGCTCGGCGATAGCGGCGAGCAGCAGAACCTGATCCGCACGATCGCACGCAAAGGCTTCCGTTTCATCGGAACGTTGCGCGAGCATGACACCCAGCCGAAACGGATGCCGCGACCGGCAGGTGCAGCGTCAGAGCGGCCGGCCATCGCGGTGCTGCCGTTCAGCAATATGAGCGGCGATCCGGAGCAGGAGTATTTTTCGGACGGGATCAGCGAGGACATCATCACCGCGTTGTCCAAATTGCGCTGGTTCCTGGTGATCGCGCGCAACTCCTCCTTCATCTACAAGGGCCGGACCGTGCATCTGAAGCAGGTCGGCGAAGAGCTCGGCGTCGATTACGTGCTCGAGGGCAGCGTGCGCAAATCCGGCGACCGCGTCCGCATCACCGCGCAGCTCAACGACATTGCGACGGGCAGCCACATCTGGGCCGAGCGCTTCGACCGAGCTCTGTCAGACGTGTTCGCCGTGCAGGACGAGATCACCGAGGCGATCGTAGCGGCGATCGAACCGCAACTCTACGCAGCGGAGAATTTCCGCGCCGAGCGCAAGCCGCCGGACAGCCTGGACGCGTGGGACCTCGTGATGCGCGCGCTATCGCATTACTGGCGCGTGACGCGGCAGGACAACGTGGTCGCGCAGGCGCTGCTCGAAAAAGCAATCAGTATCGATCCGAATTACGGCCAGGCGCTCGGCGTGCTGGCGACGAGCTATACGTTCACCGCGCACATGGGCTGGATCGAAAGTGCCGCGGCTATGCGCACCGCCGAGCAGGCGGCGAAAGCGGCGATGCAATCCGACAGCGAGGACGCCTGGGCGCATGTTGCGCTCGGCAACGTGCATCTGTTCGCGCGCCGCTTCGACGATTCCATTGCCGAATTCGAGACGGCGCTGCACCTTAATGCGAACTTCGCGCTCGCGCGGGCCTATTATGGGCTCTCCCTCGCCTATGCGGGACGATGGCAACAGGCGAGCGAGGCGGCAGCACGCGCCCTGCGCTTGAGCCCGCGCGATCCGTTATCCGCCGTTTATCAGGGCATTTTTGCATATTCGCGCTTCATCGGCCGCGACTACGAGGGGGCGATGCGGCTTTCTCGCGAGGCGCTCCGCCAGCGCAGCGATTTCGTCGGCGCGCATCGCGTCCTGACCTCAGCCTCAGGCATGGCCGGACGACGCGATGACGCGCAGCAGGCGCTCGAAGCGTTGCGCCGCGCTCAGCCGAACGTATCGCTTGCATGGATTGCGGCCAACATGCCGATCCGGCACGCCGCCGATCTCGAACATTACCTCGAAGGTTTTCGCCGCGCCGGCTTGGACTAGCGGCTCAGCACCACTGCTCACCGACGATTTGCAGGGTATCGTGCAGGCCGTCCGGCGGCGCGCTGCTCGCGATCGAGACCGCGTAGACCGCGAACATCACGGCGAAGACCAGCAGAAACAGTACTCGCAACAGACGGGTCCGCATAGGCCGCTCCTTCCGGAGACGACGATAGCAGCCGCGCCTTAGGGCGCCAGTTTCTGCTTAACGCTTGGTTAAAATGTTTGGTTAACCGATCGCTAACGCAAAAGCTCAATCTGTCCGGATCAGCGCGAGATTAAGTACGTCCGCTTCGCACAGCAGTTCTCGCAGCGGAATACGTGCCATTCCTTCTGCGGTTCGCGCACATCCGGCTCGATCACAGTCAAATGCGCTGTGCCGTTGCACTGCGGACAACGCAAATGCGCCGCGGTCGAAGATGGAGCGGACAGGTTCATCATCGGCATGTGGCCCCCTCCGCCGGCATGATGTGCTGTGATTTCAGCCGGAGGACGCGCCGGAATTATGAAAATTGGCGGCGCGTCCTCCCAATCCACAAGGCGGAACTTCTGGAAAACGCGATTTTCAGGTCTGCACGCGCGCCAGAATGCTTTCCAGCAGCGCCGAGAACATGTTCGGCACCTCCTCCGCCTGGAACGGTACCGGCCGGCACATGCTCATGGCGATCAGTCCGATCCGGGCGATCCGCTGAGCCGCATAGAGCGAATGCACGCTGTCGGCGGCGAGCCGTTCGGCGACGGCGCCACTCAAATGCTGCGCGATCGTCATGCCGGCTAGATCGATCGCGGCGAGTTTGCCCGCTTCGAAGATCAGCCGCCGGATGAGATGCGCGGTCGCGGCGGCGGTCGGGCGATGGCCGTAGCAGGCGGCTATCCCGCGCAGCATGTGGACGCTCAACGCGGCGAACAGCACGGTGTCGATCAGTGCGGTCGGCGCAAGCGCCGTCAATCCGAAGGTGCGTCCCGTCGCGCGCCGCACCACCGCGCGGGCACGCGCATCGAGCGGACGCATGACCGTGTGCGAGAGCAGTTCGACCTGCTGCGCCGGCGTATGATGCGCCTGCACCTGCCGCTGGTAGCTTTCGATCGCGCTTTCGGTATCGCGATCCTTCGGCACGACGGCGAGCACGCGGCGGATCGCCGAGCGCATTTCACCCGAACGCAGGCGCGTCGCCTCGTTGAGCAGATCGTGGTCGTGCTCGACCCGGCGCAGCGCGAGGAAGCTCGTCAATTCGCGCCCGATCACCAGGCCCCCGCCGCCCAGGACGCCGACGATCGCGGCAAGCGACAATCCGCCGAGCACCGGCCCGCGCGCGAACGCATCGACCACCCACTCGTACGAGTCGATCACCAGCCAGCCGCCAAGTCCCAGACCGAGCCCCCACAGGCCGGTACGGATGGCGCGATCCCAGCGGCGCGGCTTCGCTTCGGCCGGCTTCACGACCGCGCGCTGTACCGGCACTACGCGCTCGGTCGTCTCGGTCGCAAACACAACCGGACCCGACACACGCGAGTGCGCCTCGCGCGGGGCTTCCTCCTCAATCACACGCGGGCCATCGTTCATCGAAGGCGGTCTCCGATCAGAAATTCGAGCGCCAGATCGAGATTGATGTGCGGAATGCCGTCGACCGGCGCCGGATCGACCGCCGGCGGCTCGAAGCGCGGAATACTCAAGAACGGCGTACCCCAGTCCGCCGGCCGCGGCGGCCGGATCGGAATCTGGCCGGCGAAGAACTTCGCCTGCTTCTCGCTGCCCACCTCGCGCCCGATCACGACCTGCACACGCTTGCCATCGATGTCCTGCGTGCCTTCGATGGTCGAGGCGACCGACGCGATGGCCGCGACATCGATGTCCGCGTTGCGGCCGCGGACGTCGAGTGCGGGGAGCGCCGCCATGTTGCGCAACAGCGCGCTTAAATGATCGCGCTGCAAGTCCGGGATGTGATCGGCCTTGGTCGCCGCGAACAGCAATTTCTCGATGCTCGAGAGGCCGATCAGCCGCGAGAGGATGCTGCGCTGGCCGTAGCGGAAGCTTTGCAGGATCGCGGCGATCGCGAGCCGCGTGTCTTCAAAAGCGTCGCGGCCCGCGAGCAGCGCGCCGAGCATGTCGACCAGCACGATCTGCCGTCCGTACTGCCGGAAGTAATCGCGATAGAAAGCCTCCACGACCTCGCGTTTGTACACTTCGAAGCGCTCGGCCATCAGGGCGCCCAGAGAGCCCGGCTGCAGCCGCACAAGCTCGTCAGGCAGATCGAGCGGCGCGAACCAGAGATAAGGCACTTCGCCCAGCGAGCCGGGACAGACGAAGCGGCCCGGCTGCAGATAGCTCAGCGCGTGCTTGTCGCGCGCCGCGATCAGCATGCCGCGGCAGAGCTCGTGCAGTTCGCGCGCCGTCTGCTCGCTCGCGTCGTCCGCATGCGAAATTTCGGCGACACGCGCGAGAAAATCGCGCCCGATCTCGGCGCGCACGCCCTGCCTCCACAGCTTCAGCATCGCGCGCGACCACTCGGCATAGCTCATGCCGAGCAGCGGCAGGTCGAGCAGCCATTCGCCGGGATAATCGACGATGCGCAGCGACAGGGTCGCCGTGTCGCCGCCGATCTTTGCAAGCATCTGTCCGAACAGACCGGCCGGCTCGTAGCGGATGTCGATGCCGATCTCGCTGATGTCGACGGTGCGCTCCGGCCAGCGCGACGGCATCTCCGCCATGGCCTCGATGTTTGTGCCGTAGGGAAAGCGCGGCAGCACGTCCGATTTCACTGTCTCCAGCCGCACGGAGCGCATACGCCCCTCGCCCACCACTTTGAACAGCGGCATCCGGTTCGGATTGTGTACCGCGCTGAGCAGATTGTGGATCAGGCTGGTGATGAAGACCGTCTTGCCCGCGCGGCTTAAACCCGTCACGGCGAGCCAAACGGTCGAGCCCTTGGTGAGCTCGGTGAGGTTGACGGCTGCGGCCAGCTCTTCGATGAGGCCGCCCCAAGCGGGCATCTTCAGCATGCGATCGTCCGGCCGCTCATTGGCTCCGCCCCGTAGTCATGCGCGCGGACCACGCTAGCCTATCTGCGCCGTCAAGTAGACGGCGCAGCCCGCGATGGCGTAGTTTCCGCCGCCTGTTTTCTTGGAGAATAAAATGGTCGGTCCCGTCATCGCTGTCGCCGATAGCGTCTTTCCCACCCTCGATCCGGCCAAAGCGGCTCTCGCGCGCCTCAATCCGACGCTCCTGATGTCGAAGAGCGGCAGCGACGAGGACATCCTCGCCGTCGCCCGCGACGCCGACGCGATCCTGGTCACCTACGCCAAGATCACGCGAGAGATCATTACGCAATTGACGAAATGCAAGGCCATCGGCCGCTTCGGGCTGGGGGTCGATAACATCGATCTGGCCGCCGCCAAGGAAAAGGGCATCTCGGTCAACTACGTGCCGGACTATTGCATCCGCGAGGTGTCCGACCACGCGGTGGCGCTGCTCCTCTCGCTGATCCGCAAAATTCCGCTGTCGAACAGGCTGGTGCAGGGCGGCCGCTGGGAGATGCCCGCGGTGGTCCCGATCCGCCGCATCGAAGGCACCGTGCTCGGGCTCTGGGGTTTCGGTAACATCCCGCGTCTGGTCGCGCCCAAGGCGAAGGCATTCGGCATGACCGTGGTCGCCTACGATCCCTACGCCAAGCCGGAGCTGTTCACGCAGGCCGGCGCCGAACGCGTCGAGCTCGACGCGCTGCTCGCGCGTTCGGATTACATTTCGGTGCATGCGCCGCTGACGCCGCAGACGCGCGGGATGCTCAACGCGGATGCCTTCGCGAAAATGAAGAAGGGCGTCTACATCGTGAACACCGCGCGCGGACCAATGATCGACGAGACGGCGCTCGTTGCCGCACTCGATTCCGGCCAGGTCGGCGGGGCCGCGCTCGACGTCTTGACGACGGAGCCGCCAGCAAAGGATTCACCTTTGCTCGGCCGCGACAACGTGGTCCTTACGTCGCACACGGCCTTCTACTCCATCGAGGCGCTGGAGGAATTGCAGAGCAAATGCGCGAGCGACGTCGCCCGCGTGCTCAGCGGGGAGAAGGCGGTGTATCCGATTTCGGCTTAAGCGATGCTCGACCGTCCCGAACCGCTGTTCTTCGCGCCCTTCGTCTCCTCGCCGATGCGGGTCGAGAAGCAGTGGATCGACTACAACGGCCATCTCAACATGGCCTATTACAACGTGCTGTTCGACCGTGCGGTGGACGAAGCCTACGAGCTGATCGGCATCGGCTACGACTATTTAAAGACGCGCAACCATTCGACCTTCACTGCGGAAGCGCATGTGCGCTACCTGCGCGAAGTGCGCGAAGACGATCTGGTGCGCGTCACCTTCCAGCTCATCGACTTCGATGCCAAGCGCATCCATTATTTCGAGCAGCTTTTCCACGCCGAAGAGGGCTGGCTCTCGGCCACGTCGGAGAACATGACGCTGCACGTCGACATGGTGGCGAAGAAGGTCGCGCCCTTCCCGGATTCGATCATGCGCTCGCTCGCCGCGATGAAGGCCGCGCACGACCGTCTGCCGCGGCCGGAAGGGCTCGGCCGGCGCATCGCGATGCCGGGGCGGGCCTGATCCGACCGAGTTGCACCTTGCCTTCGTAAACCCAACCCAGTCGAATGCGAGCTTTGTGATGTCGAGTAATAAGCCGCCGTCAAATTCGGACGTTCCCACGCCCTTCGATCCCGCCGCTGCGGGCTGGGAGCGATACCGGGACGAGGGCTTTATCGGCCTTGTCGGCCCGTTCTGGACGCGCCGATCCGGTGACATCCATCTCTACGCCTTTCTGGCCGAGCCGAAACACCACAATCGGCGAGGCGTCGTGCAGGGCGGCATGCTGATGACCTTCGCGGACCGGTCGATGGGCATGACCTGCTGGTACGCGAACGGCCAGCGGCCGCAGGCGACCGTCCAGCTTGACGTACATTTCGTGGATGCCGTGCAAATCGGCGAGTTCGTCGAAGCCAAATGCGAGGTCGTCCGGCGTACGCGCGCACTGGTCTTCATGAATGCGGAGCTCGTAGTGGGCACCCGCGTGGTGGCCACCGCAAAAGGCGTCTGGAAGACGCTGGGCGAGCGGTAACGCCGGCGTTAAAAAGTCCCAAAACGCGGCGATCGGGCGTGTGTGCCTCTCCCAAACGGCACGCACGAATGCCATCTTTCGCCTTGAAAGAATCAGGATGTCCGAACCGAAACGTCACGAACCCGCGCCGCAAGCGCCCGCGCCGAGCGGTATTGCCGCACGGGCAATGGCCGCGCGGGCGGCGAACCTGCCCTACCTCGTCGACCTCAACCCGGAGCAGCGGGCCGCGGTCGAGACGCTCGACGGGCCGGTGCTAGTGCTCGCCGGCGCGGGAACCGGGAAGACGCGCGTCCTTACCACCCGCATCGCCCACATCCTGAACCTGCGCCGCGCACACCCGTCTGAAATCCTTGCCGTCACTTTCACCAACAAGGCCGCGCGCGAGATGAAGGAGCGCGTCGGCCACATTGTAGGGCAGGTGGTCGAGGGGATGCCCTGGATGGGCACCTTCCACTCGATCGGCGTGAAGATCCTGCGCCGGCATGCCGAGATGATGGGGCTGAAGTCAAACTTCACGATCCTCGACACCGACGACCAGATCCGCCTGCTCAAGCAGCTGCTGGAGGGCGAGAAGCTCGACGACAAGCGCTGGCCGGCGCGCGTGCTCGCCTCCCTGATCGACGGCTGGAAGAACCGCGGGCTCACCCCTGAGCAGGTGCCGGCGGGCGAGGCCGCGAGCTTCGCCAACGGCAAGGGCAAGAGGCTCTACACGGCCTACCAGGAGCGGCTGAAGACGCTCAACGCGGCCGACTTCGGCGACCTGCTGCTCGAATGCATCCGCCTGTTCCGGCTGAACGCCGACGTGCTGCGGCAGTACCAGCAGAGATTCAAATTCATCCTGGTCGACGAGTATCAGGATACGAACGTCGCGCAGTATCTGTGGCTCAGGTTGTTGGCGCAGGCTTCTCCACCGTCATCACCGAGCCGCGCCGAAGGCGCGAGTCCCGGTGATCCACGTCTCGCTGATCTGAGAGAAGACGTAGATGGCCGGGACAAGCTCGGCCATGACGTAGTGGTGAGCGAAGAGAGGGCACGAAAAAACATCTGCTGCGTCGGCGACGACGATCAGTCGATCTACGGCTGGCGCGGGGCCGAGGTCGACAACATCCTGCGCTTCGAGCACGACTTTCCCGGCGCGAAGGTCATCCGGCTCGAGCGCAATTACAGGTCGACCGGCCACATCCTCGCCGCCGCCTCGCACCTCATCGCGCACAACGAAGGCCGGCTCGGAAAAACTCTTCGCACCGAGGACGATGACGGCGAGAAGGTGCAGGTCACCGGCGCCTGGGACTCGGAAGAAGAAGCGCGCGCGATCGGCGAGGAAATCGAAGGGATGCAGCGCGCAGCGCGCGAGCGGGGTGAGGACCATCCGCTCGACGAGATCGCCATCCTGGTGCGCGCCTCGTTCCAGATGCGCGAGTTCGAAGACCGCTTCATCCAGCTCGGCCTCTCCTATCGCGTGATCGGCGGCCCGCGCTTCTACGAGCGCGCCGAAATCCGCGACGCGCTCGCCTATCTGCGCGTGATCGCGCAGCCGGCCGACGACCTCGCTTTCGAGCGCATAGTCAACACGCCCAAGCGAGGACTCGGAGACGCGGCGGTGCAGATGCTGCACGATTACGCGCGCAAGGAACGCATCCCGCTCAGCGAAGCTGCGCGCCTCATCGCCACCACCGACGAGATGAAGCCGAAGCCACGCGCCGCCCTGCGCGGCCTGATGGACTCGTTCGACCGTTGGCGCGGGCAAAAAGACACGATGCCGCACACGGAGCTCGCCGAGATCATGCTCGACGAATCGGGTTACACCGAGATGTGGCAGAAGGACCGCTCAGCCGACGCCGCCGGAAGGCTGGAAAATTTGAAAGAGCTCGTCCGCTCGATGGAGGAGTTCGAGAATTTGCAGGGATTCCTTGAGCACATCAGCCTCGTGATGGACACCGACCGCGGCGAGGAAGAGCAGGCGGTCAACATCATGACGCTGCATTCGGCGAAGGGGCTCGAATTCGACACCGTCTTCCTACCCGGCTGGGAGGAAGGCCTGTTTCCGCATCAGCGCTCATTGGATGACCAGGGCCGCGCTGGCCTCGAGGAGGAGCGCCGGCTCGCGCATGTCGGCCTGACCCGCGCGCGCAAGCGGGCGAAGATCTATTTCGCCGCCAACCGCCGCATCCACGGCATGTGGTCGAGCAACATCCCCTCGCGCTTCCTCGACGAACTGCCGGAGGCGCATGTCGAGGTGAAGGAGGCGGCGGGCGGCACCGGCGGCTTCGGCATGTCGGGCTATGGCCCCTCGCGCTTCGATGAGATGGCCGCCTTCGGCTCGCGCTATTCGACGCCCGGCTGGCAGCGCGCACAGGCCAGGCGCGGGATGGGCGGGTTCGATGAGAACCGGCGTTATGTGCCGGATGGGGAGGAGTTCGAGGAGGACTCAGGCGGCGCCGGGAGTCACCTCTCCTCTGGGGGGAGGGGTCGAGCGCGCGAAGCTCGCTTGGGAGAGGCGGGACCGCCCCGCGTGTTGCACACCCCGCCCGGCCGCACCCCCCTG
>Ga0207779_1000041_pt1 | contig 24042 bp, 23 predicted proteins | sample LuqExpMetageno44_FD_187802 | JGI IMG/M metagenome (GOLD analysis project Ga0207779, IMG submission 187802) | Tropical forest soil microbial communities from Luquillo Experimental Forest, Puerto Rico - Sample 44 (SPAdes) | ecosystem: Environmental > Terrestrial > Soil > Tropical forest ...
AGATCCTTGAAGCCCTTGATCGTGTCCTTCAGGTCGACGAGCTTGCCCGGCGAACCCGTGAACACCTCGGCGACATGGAACGGCTGCGACAGGAAGCGCTCGATCTTGCGCGCGCGCGCGACCGTGAGCTTGTCCTCTTCCGACAACTCGTCCATGCCTAGGATCGCGATGATGTCCTGCAGCGCCTTGTAGCGCTGGAGGATCTGTTGCACCTGGCGCGCGACCGCGTAGTGCTCCTCGCCCACGACCAGCGGAGTGAGCATACGCGAGGTGGAGTCGAGCGGGTCCACCGCCGGATAGATACCCTTGGCCGCGATATCTCGCGACAGCACCGTGGTCGCGTCAAGGTGCGCGAACGAGGTCGCCGGCGCCGGATCGGTCAGGTCGTCGGCAGGCACGTAGATCGCCTGCACCGAGGTGACAGAGCCTTTGGTCGTGGTGGTGATGCGCTCCTGCAGCGCGCCCATGTCGGTCGCGAGCGTCGGCTGATAACCCACGGCCGAAGGAATACGGCCGAGCAGCGCCGACACTTCCGAGCCGGCCTGCGTGAAGCGGAAAATGTTGTCGACGAAGAACAGCACGTCCTGGCCTTGGTCGCGGAAGTGCTCGGCGACTGTGAGGCCGGTTAAGCCGACGCGGGCGCGCGCACCCGGCGGCTCGTTCATCTGGCCGTACACCAGCGCGCACTTTGAGCCTTTCACGTCGCCCTTCTTCGGGTCCTTGTTGACGCCGGACTCGATCATCTCATGATAGAGGTCGTTGCCCTCACGCGTGCGCTCGCCGACACCGGCAAACACCGAGTAACCGCCGTGCGCCTTCGCAACGTTGTTGATCAATTCCATGATCAGCACGGTCTTGCCGACGCCGGCGCCGCCGAACAGGCCGATCTTGCCGCCCTTTGCATATGGTGCAAGCAGGTCGACGACCTTGATGCCGGTGACCAGGATCTGCGCTTCGGTCGACTGCTCGACATATTCCGGCGCGAGCTGATGGATCGCACGGCGTGCGGTGGTCGGCACAGGACCAGCTTCGTCGACGGGCTCGCCGACGACATTGATGATGCGACCGAGCGTCTCGTCGCCGACCGGGACTGAGATCGGAGCGCCCGTGTCGGTGACTTCCTGCCCGCGTACGAGACCGTCGCTCGTGTCCATCGCGATCGTCCGTACGGTGGACTCGCCGAGATGCTGCGCGACCTCAAGCACCAGCCGGTGGCCGCCGTTGTTGCATTCCAGCGCGTTCAGGATCGGCGGCAGATACGCCACGAATTCCACGTCGACTACGGCGCCGATGACCTGGGTGATCTTTCCGACTGCGTTCGGGGTGGCCATTTCAGTTCTCCTTAAACTCTCGATGCGCTCAGACGACGGTCAACGTGACCGGCACGTTGCCGCGCGTGGCTCGCGAATAGGGACAAATCCTGTGGGCGTCATCGACTAGCGCTTGCACCTTCGCCTTGTCGGCGCCGGGGATCGAAACCTTGATTTCTGCTTTCAGCGCGAAGCTGACGTCGTCCTTGTCGATCGTTATCGCACAAGTCACGCGCGCATCCTGACCGTCAATTCCATGCTTTTTTGAAAGGGCGAGGATGGCCTGACCGAAGCAGGACGACCAACCGAGAGCGAACAACTGCTCCGGATTGTGGCCTTCACCGGCGCCGCCCATTTCCTTGGGCAGACCCATCGCGAGGCCAAGGCCGCCATTGTCGAGGATGGCCCGTCCGTTGCGGCCGCTTTTGGTCGTTGCGACTGTCGTGTACGCCATTACGAGCCTCGCTTACAGCGCCTCGGCGCCGGAGATGATCTCGATCAGTTCTTTCGTGATCATCGCCTGACGGGTGCGGTTGTAGGTCAACGTCTGCTTGCGGATCATCTCGCCTGCGTTGCGCGTGGCGTTGTCCATCGCGCTCATCTGCGCGCCGTAGAACGACGCCGCATTCTCCAGCAGCGCGCGGAAGATCTGCACCGACACGTAGCGCGGCAGGAGCTCCTGCAGAATCTCTTCTTGCTCCGGCTCGTACTCGTATGCTGCGGCCGAGCGCTCGCCGCTATCCTGCGGCTTCGCCGGAATGATCTGCTGCGCGGTCGGGATTTGCGACACGACCGACCTGAAGCGCGAGTAGAACAGGGTAGCGACGTCGAACTGGCCGGCCTCAAACATCGCCAGGACTTTGCGCGCGATATTTTCAGCATGTTCGAAGGCGAGTACGCGCACGCCGCGCAGTTCGACGCGGTCGACGATCTGCTTCTCGAACTGACGGCGGAGCTGCTCGTGGCCCTTGCGGCCGACGGTGAAAATTTTGACGTCCTTGCCCTCGGCGGTCAGCTTCGACGCGTGCTCGCGCGCGAGCCGCACGATCGCCGAGTTGAACGCGCCGGCAAGGCCGCGCTCGCCGGTTGCCACGATCAGCAGATGCACCTGCGAGGAGCCGGTGCCGGCGAGCAGCTTCGGCGCGCCTTCGTGACCCGCCATGCCGGCCGCGATGTTGCCGAGCACGCTGTCCATGCGGTCCGCGAACGGACGCGCCGCTTTCGCCACCGCTTCCGCGCGGCGCAGCTTCGAGGCGGCGACCATCTGCATCGCCTTCGTGATCTTCTGCGTCGCCTTGGTCGCGGCGATGCGGACGCGCATGTCCTTGAGGGAGGCCATTTCTTCGGTCGCTCTAGATCGGCTCGTTCGTCTCTTGCGTTGTCATGGCCGGGCTTGTCCCGGCCATCTCGCTTAGAAAGGCTCAGTGCCCGGCCTTGTCAGGGTCGCCGGGACGAGCCCGGCGACGACAAGCATTAGGCAAACGTCTTCGCGTAGTTTTCGGTGATCTCTTTCAGCTTCGCCGCGTCTGCGTCCGACAGGTCGCCGCTCTTGCGGATCGAGTCGAGCAGATCGGTGTGCTTGGTGCGCAGAAGCGCGAGCAGGCCGCTTTCGAACGAGCGCACGCGGTCGACCGAAAGCGGATCGAGATAGCCTTGGACGCCGGCGAAGATCACGCAGGCCTGCTCTTCCATCTTCAGCGGTGAGAACTGCGGCTGCTTCAGGAGCTCGGTCAGACGCGCGCCGCGCGCGAGCAGGCGCTGGGTCGTCGCGTCGAGGTCGGAGCCGAATTGCGCGAAGGCCGCCATTTCGCGGTACTGCGCGAGTTCGCCTTTGATGCGTCCGGCGACCTTCTTCATCGCCTTCGTCTGCGCCGCGGAGCCGACGCGCGACACCGAAAGACCGACGTTCACCGCGGGACGGATGCCCTGATAGAAAAGGTCGGTCTCGAGGAAGATCTGGCCGTCGGTGATCGAGATCACGTTGGTCGGGATGTAGGCCGACACGTCGTTCGCCTGCGTCTCGACGACCGGGAGTGCGGTCAGCGAGCCGGCACCGTTTTCGTCGTTCATCTTCGCCGCGCGTTCCAGGAGGCGCGAGTGCAGATAGAACACGTCGCCCGGATAGGCTTCACGGCCCGGCGGACGGCGCAGCAGGAGCGACATCTGGCGGTATGCGACGGCCTGCTTCGACAGGTCGTCGTAGCAGATCACCGCGTGCATGCCGTTATCGCGGAAGAACTCGCCCATGGCGCAGCCGGAGAACGGCGCCAGATACTGCATCGGCGCGGGTTCCGATGCGGTCGCCGCGACTATGATCGAGTATTCGAGCGCGCCCTGCTCTTCCAGGACCTTCACGAACTGCGCGACCGTCGAGCGCTTCTGACCCACCGCGACGTATACGCAGTAGAGCTTGATCTTCTCGTCGGGCTGCGCGTTGAGAGGCTTCTGGTTGAGGATGGTGTCGAGAATGATCGCCGACTTGCCGGTCTGGCGGTCGCCGATGATCAGTTCGCGCTGGCCGCGGCCGATCGGGATCAGCGCGTCGACGGCCTTGAGGCCGGTCGCCATCGGCTCGTGCACCGACTTGCGCGGAATGATGCCCGGCGCCTTCACGTCGACGCGGCGGCGCTCGGCCGTCTGGATCGGACCCTTGCCGTCGATCGGATTGCCGAGCGCGTCGACCACGCGGCCAAGCAGGCCCTTGCCAACCGGCACGTCCACGATGGCGCCGGTGCGCTTGACGGTCTGGCCTTCCTTGATCTCACGATCGTAGCCGAAAATCACGATGCCGACGTTGTCGTTTTCGAGGTTCAGCGTCATGCCGCGGCTGCCGTCCTCGAACTCGACCATCTCGCCGGCCTGCACGTTGTCCAGCCCGTAGACACGGGCGATGCCGTCACCGACCGAAAGGACTTGGCCGACCTCGGAGACTTCGGCTTCCTGGCCGAAGTTCTTGATCTGCTCTTTCAGGATGTTGGAAATTTCTGCGGCGCGGATGTCCATCAGCGGGCCTCTTTCATCGCAAACTTGATCGCATTGAGCTTGGTGCGGAGCGAGCTATCGACCATACGGCTGCCGACCTTGACGATCAGTCCGCCGATGATGGCCGGATCGACCTTGACGTCGAGGTCGATGTCCTTGCCCCCGGTGACGTTTTTCAGCGCGTCTTTGACCGCGCCGAGATTGGTGTCGTTGAGCGGCTCGGCGACGGTGATCTGGGCGCTCACCTCGCCGCGGTGGCGCGCCACCAGCGCGCGGTAGGCGCGGATCATCTCGCGGACCGCGAACAGCCGCCTATTGGTGGTGACGACGCGCAGGAAGTTTCCAGCGATTCCGCCGATTCCGGCCTTTTCCAGAATGGCCGACAGCGCCTTGAGCTGCTCGTCGGCACCGAAGACGGGGCTCCGCACCAGCCGGTTCAGGTCTGGACTTTCGGCGATCAGCGCATCGAAGCGATCGAGATCGGAGCGGACTGCATCCACTGCCTTGTTCTCGAGCGCGAGCTCGAACAACGCACCGGCATAACGCCCGGCCATGCCGGAAATGAGGGGGTCTTCGCCTGCCACCGTGACGCTCTTTTCTTCAACTCATTCACGGGCCGAAGGCCGCCGCAGAACCACGACGCAAAACTCTGGAATTCAAGGAAGAATTCCGGCCCGGAGGGGGCGCGCAAAGACTTGCGCGGAGGCCCCTCGCGAAAGTCGCGCGCTAGCTAACACAGCGGAAACCGCGGTGCAACAAGGCGAGACGCACGACCCCCAATCCCTCGCAATGCCAACGCGCGCAGGCTAGCGTGTGCATCCCCGAATTGCGTGCCGGACTACTCCCCATGCCTGCGTCAGCGAAGTCCGAGGTCAACGGAACCGCGCGCCTGTTGGTCCTGTTGCTCGCCTTCGCCTGGGGCCTCAACTGGGTCTCCGCGGGCATCGCCCTGCAAGAGGTGCCGCCATGGAGTATGCGGCTTGCGGGCTCGGGGATCGGTGCTGCCACCTTGCTTTCGGTCGCAACGCTCGGCGGTCATAAACTCTATGTTCCAAAAGGCGAGCGCCTGCACGTCGCGGTCGCAGGATTCTTCAACGTCGCTGCATTCCAGATCCTCTCGGCGTTTGCGCAGCTCGCGGGGGCCACGTCGCGCGCGGTCATTATCGCCTATTCGATGCCGATCTGGTCGACGCTGCTCAGCCGCTGGATGCTGGGCGAGCGGCTCACCGGCGCACGCAAAATTGCATTTTTCCTGTGCGTCGCTGGGCTTGGCACCTTGGTTTGGCCGCTGCTCACAGCCGGCGTTCCGGTGTCCGCCCTGCTCTCGCTCGGCTGCGCGTTCAGTTGGGCCTTCGCCACTGTCTACATCAAATGGAGGAAGCTCACCGTCGCGCCGCTCGCGAATGCGGCATGGCAATTGGTGTTCGGCTTTATCTTTATCGCGATCGGCACGTTCGCATTCGAGGGCATGCCACGTTTGTTCGGACTACATGCGTCCTCTATCTTGGCCATCGCCTATACCGGCACCCTGGGCGTCGGCCTCGCGCATTATCTGTGGTGGGCGATCGTCGGCCGCCTGCCGACCATCACCGCCTCGATCGGCGCGCTGCTCGTGCCGGTCGTCGGCGTGACCGGGTCGGCATTGATGCTGGGCGAAAGACCGACGGTAAACGACATCATCGGTTTTCTTTTGATCTTCCTCGCGGCAGCCTGTGTGCTGCTCACGCCGAACGGGAAGCCTACCGCGATATCGGAGTAACGCGTTTTTTCAAAGCTGCGGCTCACGCCACGCGGGTTAATTAAAAGGACCCGACGACCGAACCCAAAGCGATAACGACGGCCAGCGCGATGATCGGCCCGACGATATTGGCCATGACCATGTCGAAGTAGCTCTTGTGATGAGTCGAGCCGCAAACCGCAAGCAGCGTCACGACGGCGCCGTTGTGCGGCAGACTATCCAGCGTGCCGGAGCCGATCACGGCAATGCGGTGCATGAGTGCCGGCTCGATGTGGGTTGTCTGGGCAATTTGCAGGAAAGTGTCGCCAAGGGCGTCGAGCGCAATGGTCAATCCGCCGGACGCCGAGCCGGTCATGGCAGCAAGGACGTTTGTCGCTATGGCCAGAGAGACGAGAGGACCGCCGGAGATCGCCAGCACCCAGTCGCGCACCAGAGCAAAAGCCGGCAGCGCGGCGACGACGGCGCCAAAGCCGACCAGGCTTGCCACGCTGAAAATCGGGAGCACCGAGGCATTTGCACCGGCATCCATGCTCGCGCGCAGATCCGTCAGACGGGCTCGGTTGAGCAAGACGACCGTGGCGGTGGCGGCTGCCAGGGCAACTGCGACCGACCAGACCCCGGCAACTCCTGCAAGCGATGTTCCGCCCCAGCGCTCCTCCGCGAGGAACGCAAAGTCGAGTCGCGGCAGGATCACGAGCGACATAAGTAGATTCACGCCCATGACGACGACGAGCGGAATGATCGCTATACCGATCGGCGTCGGCACATCGCTGCGCTTGCCATGCCCAATTTCGGCGGGATCGAATTCGTGGGACGACGTCGCGCGCTCGCGAATGAATTGATCGTCGGAGGCGACGCCGGCGCCGAACTCCGCGTCTTCGCCATAGCCTTCACCTGATTTGTGCGCCGATGCCTCGGCGCGCTTGAGCCACCACAGCCCGAACGCGAACATGATCGCCGAGGCGATGATACCCAACCCGGGCGCCGCGAACGGCGTCGTACCGAAGAAAGGCATCGGGATCGTGTTTTGAATGGCAGGCGTTCCGGGCATTGCCGACATCGTAAAGGTGGATGTGCCCAGAGCGATCGCCGCTGGCATCAGCCGGTGCGGGATGTTCGCCGCGCGAAACAATTCCCGTGCCATCGGCGCCAGAACGAAAAAGGCGACGAACAGGCTCACCCCGCCGTAGGTAACGAGCGCGCCGGCAAGTACGACAGCGAGAATCGCGCGGCGCTGCCCGAGCTTGCCGCTCATGAAATGCGCGATGGCGCGGACCGATCCGCTGTCGTCCATGAGCTTGCCGAACAACGCGCCGAGCAGAAATATCGGGAAGAATTGCGCGACGAATTGTGCAGCGCTGCCCATGAAGGTCTGCGTCCAATGGGCAAGCAGGGGCTCTCCTGCGAAAGCTGCAGCGACGATCGCGACCGCCGGCGCCAGTAGGAGCACGCTCCATCCACGGAACGACAGCCAGACCAGCAGGCCAAGGGCGACAAGGATGCCGACAAGACCCATGGCTTCAGACCTGCTGCAAGAGGACATCCAGATCCATCGACGAGCGCTTGCCGATGTTCTGACTGTTGGCAGCAAGGAAGGCTTCGGCGGCACGTCGGCCTTCATGGCGCAGCATGCAAAGGAAATCCCATTCGGCGTTGAACTTCGACGATGCACCGAGATCGGCCAGGACCTTGCTGGTGACAAGATGCATGCGCATCTCGGCCCACTTGCGTCCTTCGGAGGTCCCGGCGTCGACGACCTGTCGCAACAGCGCGATCATCCGCAATTCCTTGAGCAGCGTGGCGTTAAACGAGACCTCGTTCACCCGATCGAGGATTTCGCGCGCAGAGCGCGGCGTCTCGGGTCGTTCAATTGGATTGACGGCGACGAGAAGCGTGTCGTGCGAGTCGGACTCGCGAACAAGCGGCGTGATCGTTGGATTCCCCGCGTAGCCGCCGTCCCAATAGGACTGGCCATCGATCTCGATCGCGCGGAATAGGGTCGGGAGGCACGCGGAAGCGAGCACGATGTCGGGTGTAAGTTCGGCGTTGCGAAAAACCCGCCCCCGGCCGGTATGAACATTGGTCGCCGTCACGAACAAGCGAATTGGAGAGCGAGCGACCTGCGCAAAATCGACAGAGTCGGCAAGAACGCGTTGCAGAGGATTTGCACCGGCAAACTTCAGGTCGTAGGGCGAGAACACGCGGCTCGCCAGATCGAAGGCGAGATAGAAGGGCGACGTATCAAGCGTCCAGCGGCCGAGGACAACATCGAAAGGGCTTCGCCGAATGGGGCTGAACCGCGCCGAATCGGCGACTCGCCGCCAAAAGGCGCTCAATGCGGACTTGGCGCCGGCGGGGCCATCGGCCGCAAAACCGCCGGTCAGCACGACGGCGTTCATTGCGCCCGCCGACGTGCCCGATATCCCGTCGATGCGCAACCATGGCTCATCCATGAGCCGATCGAGTACCCCCCAGGTAAATGCGCCATGCGATCCGCCGCCCTGCAACGCGAGATCAACAAGCACCGTATCACGTGCGCCGCCGTCGAGCCGTGTTTGCGGTTCCTTTACGGGCATAGCGGGCTCCGACTAATGCGCGAGTGCCTCGTGTGCGGCGAGTGAACATACACCAAACACGGATCGAGCGGCAGTACCCGTGGTAGAAGCTTGACGTTAAGGCGTCGGATGTCAGCCGCACCGCGCGTGCGGCGGACGCGCAGAATCAATAAAAGCTCATTGGGTCGATATCTACTTCCAATTGCAAATTCCCCTTCGGCTTCGGGGCGCCGGAGAGCCAATCCCGCATGTAGCTGGACAGATCGAACACGCGCGGCGATTTGACAAGCAGCCTGAACCGGTGCCGCCCGCGCACCACCGCGATCGGCGCTTCCGCGGGCCCGAGCACACGCACATTTTCGTCCTTCGGCGCGAGCGAGGCAAGCGCGCGGCCGTAGCCTTCGGCCGCGTGCCGTTCGTTCGCGCTGACGATGAGGCTGGCAAGTCGGCCGAACGGCGGATAGCCAGTGCGCTCGCGCAGCTCGATCTCGTTCTTATAGAACGCCTCGCGGTCGCCCATGATCAGCGCCTTCATCACCGGATGGTCCGGCTGATGCGTCTGCATAAACCCTTGCCCGCGTCCTTCCTCCCGGCCCGCGCGGCCGACAACCTGATGCAGCAATTGGAACGTGCGCTCGGCTGCGCGCGGGTCGCCGTTACCTAACCCAAGGTCAGCATCGACAATGCCGACCAGATTCAATTTCGGGAAGTGGTGCCCCTTGGCGACGAGCTGCGTACCGATGACGATGTCGAAGCGCCCTTGCGCGACGTCATCGAGTTCAGCGCGCAGACGCTCGATCGATTCGACCAGATCGCTCGACAGGACGAGGATACGTGCCCCGGCGAACAGTTCGGCCGCTTCCTGTTCAAGCCGCTCGACGCCCGGCCCGACCGGCGCAAAACTTTCGGTCGCGTGACACTTGGGACACTCGGCCGGCGGCGGCGTCGAGAAGCCGCAATGATGGCAGACGAGGCGGCGCTTGAAGCGGTGATCGACGAGCCAGGCATCGCAGTTCGGGCACTGCAGGCGAAAGCCGCAGGCGCGGCACAAAGTGAGCGGCGCGTAGCCACGGCGATTGAGAAACAGCAGCGCCTGCTCGCGCCGCTCCAGCACGTGCTGCACGGCTTCGGCGAGTTTCGGCGAAATGAAGCGGCCGCGCGGCGGGCCTTCGGTGCGCATGTCGATCGCTTCGATCTGCGGCAGATGCGCACCGCCGAAACGCTCGGGCAAATGAAGACGGCGATAGCGTCCGCGGCGCGCGTTGACCTCCGACTCGACGGACGGCGTCGCCGATGCGAGTACGACCGGAAATTTGGCGATCGAGCCGCGCACCACGGCCATGTCGCGCGCGTGATAATGCGCGCCGTCCTCCTGCTTGTAGGCAGGGTCGTGCTCCTCGTCGACGACGATCAGCCCGAGATCGGCATAAGGTAGAAACAGCGCCGAACGCGCGCCAACCACGACCTGTACCTCGTCCTGCGCCACCGCCTCCCAGGTGCGCGCGCGCCGGCGCGGCGGAAGCTGCGAATGCCATTCCGCCGGACGCACGCCGAACCGCGCCGCGAAGCGGTCGAGGAATCCGGCGGTGAGTGCAATCTCGGGCATCAGGATCAGCGTCTGATGCCCCCGCCGGATGTTCTCGGCGACGGCCTCAAAATAGACTTCGGTCTTGCCGGAGCCGGTCACGCCATCGAGCAGCGTGACCGTATAGCCGCCTTGATTGACCGTGAGCCGCAGCGCGTCGGCCGCCGCGAGCTGGCCAAGTGAGAAATCCGGTTTTCTAAAATCCGGGTCCGGCGCACGCATCAGCGGCTCCGGCGGCAGCACGACCGATTCCAGCGTGCCCTCGTCGATCAACCCGTCGATCACGCCTGGGCTGACACCCGCCTCGCGCGCGGCATCGCCTTTTACATGCGTGAAGCCGTCCGCCAGCGCCCGCAGTACGCGCGCGCGCGCCGCCGTCATGCGCACGGGTTGAGGGCCCGCGAGCCGCACGCCAACTCGCTGGCGCGCAGGTCCGAGGTCGCCCATGCGGAGCGCCATGCGTAGCACCATGCCGCGCGAGGCAAGCGTGTACTGCGCAACCCAGTCGACGAACTGGCGCAACTCGGGCTTCAGCGGCGGATAATCGAGCTTGGAGTCGACGTCCTTGAGGCGATTGTGCAGCCGAGGATTGGGCGCGAGGTTGTTCGCCCACACCACGCCGAGACAGTCGCGCGCGCCCATCGGCACGGCGACAATGTCGCCGGGCGCCAACTCAGCGCCGTCCGGCACCCGATAGGAATAGGCCTGATCGAGCGCCACCGGCACCAGGACATCGACGACGCGTGAGGACATAAGCAAGATCTGCGCGATTCCTGCCGGTTAAGGAAGGGTGAACGAACGCCTGCCAGTGTGGACGAGATGAATCCGCTCACGCTGCCTCCCGACACCGCCGCCGAAGTCGCGGCTTGGCTGACCTATCTCGGCGCCGAAAAGCGGATGTCGCCGAAGACGATGGACGCGTACCGGCGCGACGTCGGGCAGTTCCTCGCTTTCCTCGCCGGGCATTTCGGCGCGCGAGCTACCCTGAAGCGGCTGCAAAATCTCACCCCCGCCGACATCCGCGCATTCATGGCAGCGCGGCGCAGCGAGGGCCTCGGCAGCCGTTCGCTGATGCGCCAGCTTGCCGGCACGCGCTCCTTCGCCCGCTTCCTAGAGCGCAACGGCAAGGGCAAAGTCGGCGCGCTTGCCGCAGTCCGCGCGCCTAAGCTGCCAAAGACCTTGCCAAAGCCGATTCCGGCCTCCGCCGCGAAGGCGATGGCGGACGCCGACTTGCGCGCGGGCGAGGCACGCGAACCCTGGGTGCTCGCCCGCGATGCGGCCGTACTCGCCCTGCTCTACGGCGCCGGCCTGCGCATCTCGGAAGCGCTCGGCCTGAAGCGGCGCGACGTCGCCGGAAATCCGGATGCGCTGACCGTCACCGGCAAAGGCAACAAGACACGCATGGTGCCGCTGTTGCCGGCGGTCATGCGGCTGATCGCGGATTACCTCGCGCTGTGTCCTTACGCCGTTCCGCCCGACGGGCCGTTGTTCCTCGGCGCGCGCGGCGGACCGCTCTCGCCGCGCATCGTGCAGCTTGCGATGGCGTCCTTGCGTGGCGCACTCGGACTGCCCGACAGCGCGACCCCGCACGCCTTACGTCATTCCTTTGCGACACATCTGCTCGCGCGCGGCGGCGACCTACGCGCCATCCAGGACCTGCTCGGGCACGCGTCGCTGTCGACGACGCAGATCTACACCGCGGTCGACGCCGAGCGGCTGCTGGAAGTCTACGCCAGCGCACATCCACGGGCGTAACAGTTTCCGCCGTGGATCGCCGTTAGCCGCCCTTGCCCGACTGGTTGGTTTACTGCCAACGTCGCCTGATGCGTGAGCGGAGGGGGCGATGAGCGCACACGAAAATCTCGAACAGGCCGAGCACGTCGAGCACGCAAGCCATGGCGGCAACAGAAAAATCGCACTGCTAATCGCGGTCCTGGCGCTCTTCCTGTCGCTGTCCGAAATGGGCGGCAAGAGCGCGCAGACCGAGGCCGTGGTCAATAACGTGCAGTCGAATGATCTCTGGTCCTTCTTCCAGGCCAAGACGATCCGCACGACGGTACTCAGCACCGCCGCGGAGCAAATGCAGATCGAGGCGGACCGCGCGACCGATCCCGCGTTACGTGACCGTCTGAACGCTAGGATCGCCGAATGGAAGAACAATATCGCGCGCTATGACGACGACCCGAAGTCGAACGAAGGGCGCAAGCAGTTGATCGCGCGAGCGCAGGAGTCGGAGCACAAACGCGATGAACTGCTCGCGCGCTATCACAATTTTGAAATGGCGTCGGCGGCTTTCCAGATTGGGATCGTGCTCGCCTCGGCCCAAGTGATCACGTCGATCGTGGCGCTCGGCTGGCTTTCGGGACTGGTCGGTATGGCTGGCCTCGGATTCTGCGCGCTCGCGTTGTGGGCGCCACACGTTCACATTTTTTGACGCTCAGGCCCAGCGACGATAGGCGCGCCGGCGCAACCTCATGAGCCGGCGCAGAAACGTGCCCGCACGTTGCGGCCGCATGACCCAGACGAGCCGCTTGATCCGGTGGCGGATCGGCTCGGTCTGCGCGTGCGCCCACGCGCGTGCCCGCATCACGGCATCGTAGACGCGGCAGAACCAGGGCATCTGCATAAGCTTGTCGCGCGTCACATCGAAGATGAACGCCGTGATACCAACACCGGCGAGCTTGAAGAAAACGATCACGCCGACCGCCACGAACCACTGGCGCTTGGCAAGAAAATAGAATTCCAAGAATTTGAGCGGCGCCATCGCCAGAAGCGGTACAGCAAAGACGAACAGCGTCGCCCACGGCGGCAGCACCGCGATTTCGCGCCCGAGCGCGCGCTTGAGCCTGGCGAACGGGATCAGCGCGACAACGCGCGCAACGACCGGCTGCAAATGGTCCCACAGCCATGCTTCCACAAAGAACAGCAGGGCGAGCAGGACCCAGAGCGGGCGCAGCAAATGGCGAACCATGATGGATCAGATAATGCCGGGAACTCCCGGCGCAATAAGGCGCTACCCGGGCTACACGTCGTCGTCGGACAGGATGCGATAGGCCGCGCCGTCCAGATCCGTGTACTGGCCGCGGCGCAGGGCCCAGAGGAACGCGAACAGACCGATGAGACCGAGCCCGAGCGCGAGCGGCACGAGATAGATCAGCACGTTCATGCGCGCGCCCTCAACGCGTTCACCGTCACCATCAGCGAGGATCCGGACATCGCAAGCGCCGCAATCAAGGGCGTCACGAAACCGGCGACCGCGAACGGCACCGCAATGAAATTATAGATAGCAGCGAGCCAGAGATTCTGCCGCATCAAAAGACGTGCGCGACGCGCGGTGACGATCGCGATCAGCACTGGCGAGAACCGGTCGCCGAGGAAGACGGCGTCGGCCTGCGCCTGCGTCACATCCGCGGCCGAAATCGGCGACAGCGACACATGCGCAGCGGCGAGCGACGGCGCATCGTTCAAGCCGTCGCCCACCATCAGCACGCGACGGCCCTCGCGTTTGAGCATCTCGACGATCGCGATCTTCTCCGTCGGCGTTAGCCCACCGGCCCATTGCCGGATGCCAAGCGTATCGGCGACCGGTTGGACAGCCTGCACGCGGTCGCCCGAGAGGATTTGCAAATCGAGGCCGAGCGCGCGCAAGGCTTCAACGGTCTCGATGGCATCCGGGCGGAGCACTTGATCGATGTGGATGATGGCGCAACCTCCGGCGTGCGAAAAATAAATCTGCGAGCCGGCTTGCTTGTCGCTTGCCGCAACGCCGCAAAACTCGGCGCTGCCCAGACGCGCTTCCGTGCCATCGATCGTCGCGCGCACGCCGCGGCCGGGCTCCTCCACCGCATGCTCGAACGGCACACGCCGCTTTGCCTCGCGCGCGAGCGCCCGCGCGAGCGGGTGCCGGCTGGAGAGTGCAAGCCGCGCGGCGAGTTGCAACAGCGCGGGATCGACCTCCGCGGCATTGGCAACGTGCGGCTCGGGCAGAGTGAGCGTGCCGGTTTTGTCAAAGATGATCGTGTCCGCATCTGCGAGCCGCTCAAGCGCGTCGCCTGAGGCAAGGATGACGTTCGCCTTAAATAGCGCGCCGGACGCGACGACCTGCACGGCCGGAATAGCCAGCGCCAGCGCGCACGGGCACGTAATGATGAGCACGGCGATGGCCGTGACGATCGCGTCGTGCACCGACGCACCGGCGACGAGCCAGCCGACCGTCGTCAATAATGCGCTCGCATGCACGACCGGCGCATAGACGCGCGTCGCGCGGTCGGCGAGCCGCATCACCTTCGATTTCGCGCTCACTGCCTTGTCGAGCAGTTTCTCGATCTCATCGAGCACCGAACCGTCGCCGGCCGCGGTGGCGGCGAGCGTGAGCGTCCCGGAACTGTTGAGGCTGCCCGCATAGACCGTCGCGCCGGGCGCGATTTGTCGCAGCATCGTTTCGCCTGTGATCAGGCTCTCGTCGATTTCGGACCGGCCGCTTTGCACAATCCCATCCGCGGGAACGCGCTCGCCGGGACAGATCAGCAGACGGTCACCCGCTTTCACGACTGCGACCGGGACGGCAACGATCTCATCGCCATGAAACCGGTTTGCCGTCTCCGCGCGCAACGCGGCGAGGTTGCTCGCCACCGCGCGCGTCTTGCGCCGCATTGCATGGTCGAGCGTGCGTCCGACCAGCAGGAAGAACAGCAGCATGATGGCGGAGTCGAAATAGGCATGCTGCGCATGATGCGCGGTCTCGACCAGCGACATGCCGAGCGCGAGGATCACGCCGAGCGAAATCGGCACATCCATGTTGAGCGCGCCGGCGCGCAACTCTCGCCAGGCGCTCGCAAAGAATGGACGGCCCGCGTAAGCGGCCGCTGGAAGCGCGATCAGCGCAGACGCCCAATGAAAGAAGTCGCGCGTCTCCGGCGTGATGTCGGTGACGTTGCCCGACCAGACCGACACGGAGAGTAGCATCACGTTCATCGCGGCGAAGCCCGCAACCGCCATGCAGCGGGTCAGCTTGCGCGCCTGCGCCGCCTCTTCCTGCTCGGCACGCAGCGGCACGAACGGATGACCACGATAGCCGTGCTCGGCGAGCGCATCGAGAATGCGCGCCGGCACGAGCGCGCCCTCAGTCCAGGCCACGTGAAGACGCCTGTTTGTGTAATTGAGCCGTGCCTCGATGACTCCTGGCAGCACCTTCACCGCGTTTTCAATACGGCCGATGCAGGCGCCACAGCTGATTCCGTCGACCGCAAGATCAACCGCGAGCGCGCCGTCGCGCTCGGGCTTGGCGTAATGCGACAGGTCGACGGCGACAGACATATTTAGTTCAGCGTGATAGCGCTGCGTGACCGGAACACGCGGTCCCCTCCGCGGACGACATCAATGATCAGGTCCCAACGGCCCGCCTGCGCCTGCACCTCGCCGTGAAATTTGCCAGCGCCGATGCCATGCAGGTCGATGTTGCGGTCGAGCCGCTCGTCGGCCGGGTGCGCAAGCCGTGCTTCCGTTGTGACGCCGGTGACGGGCTTGTCTTGTCCGTCGCGTACGCTGACGTCGAGCACCGCATCGCCGGCCGCGTTGCGCACAAGGTGGCCGTCCACGCGCCAGCGCAGATCGTCCTGCGCGCGCGCGCGCGCCACCTCCGTTTCGAACATCAGCCCGGCCTTGTATGAGCTCTGCACTTCGACGCCGCCGAACGTTGACGTCGCGGCCTTCACCATGATCGCGTTCACGGCAAAGACGACGCCGAAGAAGGCGACGAGCCACACCAGAACGGCACGGCCGGTCAGTTCGCGCGGGCGTTTAGCGGTTGCCATTGCTGCTCCCCGAGGCTGGTCCGAAAAAATGGTCACGCATCTGCGCCACTTCGCCGGAATCGATGTCGATCAAGCTGAACAAGATCGAAGTCGACGGCGCGGGCGGCGTGTTGCTGTAATCGGTAACCGTCACGCGCACTTCGCGCGTAGTGTCCGGCCCGATGTCGATGAGCTGCTGGCCGTCCGCGCGCGGCGGCAGGCCGACGAAGTCGATCAGCGACGACGGAATACCATCGACGCTGAGGATGAAATCGCGATGCTTGAGCTGCTTGTTGACGATGCGGATTGTGTAGGCATTGCGCAGCGAGCCGTCAGACAGCCGCACGAACATCGGGTTGCGGTCGTGGATGATGCTGATGCCCTCGCCTCCCCGCGTCGCCAGCGTGTAGAGCATGATGCCGCCGACCACCGCGATGATCGCGGCGTAGAGCACCGTGCGCGTGCGCACTAGCTTGAATATCGGTGCCTTGCCTTCCTGGCGACGCTTGATGTTGACTTGGGTGTCGTAGCCGATGAGGCCGGTCGAGCGGCCGAGCTTCTTCATCACCGAGTCGCAGGCGTCGATGCACAAACCGCATTCGATGCAGGCGACATTCGCACCTTGACGGATATCGACGCCGTTCGGACAGGCGTGCACGCATTGCAGGCAGTCAACGCAGTCGCCGGCATGCTCGCCCTGCGCACGCAGCTGCTCCGCCTTCTTCACCGAGTAGCGCGGCTCGCCGCGATCGTACCGATACATGACGTTGAGCGCATGCTCATCCGTGAGCGCAGCTTGGATGCGCGGCCACGGGCACATATACGTGCAGACCTGCTCGCGCATATGGCCGGCGAGCGAGTATGTCGTGAACGTGAGGATGCCGATCCAGAGGTAGGCGATGAACGGCGCGTCGCCGGTGGCGAGTTCTTTCACAAGCGTCGGCGCGTCGGCGAAGTACAAAACCCAAGCGCCGCCGGTCCACCACGCGACCATCAGCCAAAGGAAATGTTTGAGCGTCTTGCGCGCATAGGTCTCCACAGTCCACAGCTTCGCGTCCCGCTGCATGTGCTCGCGACGGTCACCTTCCACCCAACGCTCGATGGCGAAATACAAATCGGTCCACACCGTCTGCGGGCAGAGATAGCCGCACCAGACGCGGCCGGCCACGGCGTTCATCAGGAAGAGGACGAGCGCGGCGATGATCAGCAGGCCGGTGAGGTAGTAGACCTCCTGCGGCCAGATCTCGATGAAGAAGAAATAGAAGCGCCGGCTAGGCAGATCGATGAGCACCGCCTGGTGCGGCGCGTTCGGGCCGCGGTCCCAGCGCACGAAGGGCAACAGGTAATAGACGGCGCAACCGACGATCAGCAGCGCCCATTTGATGCTTCGGAAGGTGCCGCTGACGCTCTGCGGATAGATCTTCCGTCGCGGCGCATAGAGCGGGACGTTGCCGCCTTCGTCGGCCGAGACAATCGCCGACACCGTCGCCGCCGACGGCTTGCGCGACGGCGTCTTCGCTGCGGCGCCCGGCTGCACTTCCGCGTCTTTGACCAGTTCTTCCAGCGCGGTCATTGGCTTTTCGCTCTTATTCTCAGGTCAGAACGCTAGTTCGCGGGCCCAATCCATCATTGATCTTTGTCAAGCCGCCCTCGGGAACGGACAGGGCGGGCCTTTGCAGACCCGCCCAGTTGCATTGTCGGCGCCGAATTATTTCTCGCCGCCGCCGAACGACCAGACGTAGACGACCAGCGATTTCAGCGTGGGCTCGTCCAGTCGCTTGCCCCAAGCCGGCATCACGCCGCCGCGGCCGTTAGTCAGCGTCTGCACGATCGTCTCCTTGTCGGAGCCGTAGAGCCAGATCTTGTCGGTGAGATTGGCCGAGCCAAGCTCGCGATTGCCCTTTGCATTCTCGCCATGGCAGGTCGCGCAATTGTCCGCGAATATCTTCTTGCCGGCCGCCAGATCGGCGCCCGGCTCAATCGGCAACCCGGACAGCGAGCGCACGTAATCGGCGACCGTCGAGATCTGCTGCGGCTTCAGGATGCCGTCGCGGCCGAAGGCAGGCATGTTGCCCTGATGTCCGTTGTCGTCGCCGGAGCGCGCGCCGTGACGGATCGTCTGCTCGATGTCACTGAGCTTGCCACCCCACAGCCAGTCGTCGTCATTGAGATTCGGATAGCCCTTGCCGCCGCCGCCGCCGGCGCCGTGGCACGGCGCGCAATTGTCGGCGAAGGCGACGCGCCCGACCGCGCGCGCGAAATCCGAGAGCTGTGGATCGATGGCAATATCCTGCACCGACGCAGACGCCAGCTTCTCCATCATCGGACCGCGTTTGGCTTTCAGCGCCGCCAGATCCTCGACAATCGCGCTGCGCGTATGCCAGCCGAGCAGGCCCTGCGTCGAGTTCGTGATCAGAGGCCAGGCAGGATAGACGATCCAATAACCGACCGCCCAAAGGATGGTGACGTAGAATAGATAGAGCCACCAGCGCGGCAGCGGCGTATTCAATTCCTTCAGGCCGTCCCACTCGTGACCCGTCGTCGCCGTGCCGGTGAGATGATCGATGTCCTTATGTTCTTCGGCCACGGCTTAGTCCTCCTGCAGCGGAATGCGCGCCGCGTCCTCAAATTGCCGCTTGCGCGAGGGCCACAGCGCGTACAGCAGCGCGAACATGAAAATCACAAGGAAATAGGCCAGACCCCAGGTCTGCGCGAACTCCGAAAGAAAGCGGTAGGTCGGGTCCATGGCGCTTACCGGATGTTCGCTTTGTCGTCGTAGAGCTTGAAGTCGACGAGCGTGCCCAACATTTGCAGATAGGCGATGAGCGCGTCCGCTTCGGTGATGTGCTTGGGATCGCCGTCGAAGTCGCGCGCGTTCACCTTGGGATAGCGCTTCGCGAGCTCCGCCGCGTCGGGGCTATCAGCCGTGGCCTGCGTGACGACGTCCTTCTGCGCATTCGCGATCATCTCGGGCGTGTAAGGCACGCCGAGCGTCGCGTTCACGGCGAGATCCTGGTCGATGTGCTGATAGTCGAGTTCGGTCTTCTCTAGCCAAGCGTAGTTCGGCATCACCGAGCCCGGCACCACAGAGCGCGGATCGCGCAGGTGATCGCGATGCCAGTCGTCGGAATACTTGCCGCCGACGCGCGCGAGATCGGGACCGGTGCGCTTCGAGCCCCACTGGAACGGCCGGTCGTACATGCTCTCGGCCGCGAGCGAGTAATGGCCATAGCGTTCGACCTCGTCGCGTAGCGGTCGGATCATCTGCGAATGGCAGAGATAGCAGCCTTCGCGGACGTAGATGTTGCGGCCGGCGAGTTCGAGCGGCGTATAGGGCCGCATGCCGTCGACCTTCTCGATCGTGTTCTTCATATAGAAGAGCGGCACTGCTTCGACGAGGCCTCCGATCGCGACCACGATCAAGATGCCGATGACGAGGATGATCGAGTTCTTCTCGAAGATCGCGTGTTTTTGCCAGAGCGACATTTCGGCCTCGCACTATTCCGCGGGAACGAGCGCCGCTTGCGCGGTCACGCTCTCTTCCGAGGTCACGGTTTTCCAAATGTTGAACGCCATCAGCAGTGCTCCGCAGAGGAAGAGGAACCCGCCGAGCGCGCGGATGACGTAGAAGGGATGCATCGCCTCGACCGTCTCGACGAACGAATATTCTAAGAAGCCCAGCGAGGTGTAGGCGCGCCACATCAGGCCCTGCAGGATGCCCGACACCCACATCGAGGTGATGTAGAGCACGATGCCGATGGTCGAGAGCCAGAAGTGCCAGTTGACGAGTTTCAGCGAGTAGAGCGGCCGATTCCACAGCCAGGGCACGAGGCAATACAGTGCGCCGAAGGAGATGTAGCCGACCCAGCCGAGCGCCCCCGAGTGCACGTGACCGATCGTCCAGTCGGTGTAATGCGAGAGCGAGTTGACGATCTTCACCGACATCATCGGACCTTCGAAGGTCGACATGCCGTAGAAGGCAACCGACACCACCATCATGCGCAGCACCGGATCGGTGCGCAGTTTGTCCCACGCGCCGGAGAGCGTCATGATGCCGTTGATCATGCCTCCCCATGACGGCATCCAGAGCATGATGGAAAAGGTCATGCCGAGCGTCTGCGCCCAATCCGGCAGCGCCGTGTAGTGCAGGTGATGCGGGCCGGCCCAGATATAGAGGAAGATCAACGCCCAGAAGTGGATGATCGACAGTCGATAGGAATAGACCGGGCGATCGGCCCGCTTCGGGATGAAGTAGTACATGATGGCGAGGAAGCCAGCGGTGAGGAAGAAGCCGACCGCGTTGTGGCCGTACCACCACTGCACCATCGCATCCTGCACACCCGCCCACGCGATGTAAGACTTCGGCGAGAAGATAGAGACCGGAATCGCCGGATTATTGCCGAGATGCAGGATCGCGATCGTCAGGATGAAGGCCAGATAGAACCAGTTGGCGACATAGATATGCGGCTCCTTGCGCCGCATGATCGTGCCGAGGAAGACTAGGAAGTAGGTGACCCAGACGACGGTGAGCAGCAGGTCGGAGTACCACTCCGGTTCGGCGTATTCCTTCGACTGGGTGATGCCAAACAGATAGCCGCTACCGGCGATGACGATGAAGAAATTATAGCCGAGGACGACGAACCACGGCGCGATGTCGCCCACCATGCGCGCGCGGCAGGTGCGCTGCACGACGTACAAAGACGATGCGACCAGCACGTTGCCGCCGAAGGCGAAGATCACCGCCGATGTGTGCAGCGGCCGCAGCCGTCCGAATGTGATGTAGGGGATGTCCAGATTGAGGAAGGGAAAGGCGAGTTCGCAGGCGATGTAGAGCCCGACGGTGAAGCCCGCGATGCCCCAGAACACCGCCGCAAGGCTGGCGAACTTCACCGGACCCATATTGTAGTTGGGCTTGCCGCCGATCTCGAGCGGCGGGCGCTCAGCGCTGCGATCGAAATAGCGGTTGAAGATGGTGAAGACCGCACCGACGCTGGCGGCGCTGAACAGGAAAGCGTGGAAGGCGTAACCGGGTGTGTACGCCTTCGCCGCAATCACGATCGAGAGCAGCGCAAGAGCCGTGAAGGCGAGCGCCGAGCCCCCTTCGCCAAAGGTCATGCGTTTGATTGCGGGCGCGGTCGCCATGCTGGTCGATCCCCTAGTCTCTTGTTGGCCGAGGAAACGAGGCCCCCCAAACCCTAGTAATGCGGCTCATAAGCGGGCTCTCTTTGACGGAGATCAAAAAGAGCTGAATGAAACTAATTGGCAGTCGCGCCCCAGCCCGGCGCGAGTGGTGCTCTGATCTTCCGCGGCTTGCGACCGGCCTAGCGCAAAAGCAGAAGGCGCGCTGCTGCGCCTTGTCGGCCACAGCAGCGCGCCCCCACGTCGCCCCCTAACCGAATTCAGGCGGCAGGCTTCACTTCGATCGTCTTGGCCTGGGCGGGCGCGGGCTTCGGCACGGTGACGGTCAGCACGCCTTTCGCGATCGTCGCCTTGATACTGTCGGGATTGACGCCTTCCGGCAGTTCGATTGTGCGCTCGAACGCGCCGTAACTGCGTTCGACCATGCGGAAGTCTTTCTCCTTCCGCTCCTTCTCGGCTTTCTTCTCACCTTTGATGGAGAGGACATTGTTGGACAAGTTGATCTGCACGTCCTTCTCTTCGAGGCCGGGCAGTTCGGCGCTGATCTCTATCTCCTTGTCGGTTTCGGTGACGTCAGTGACCGGCATCAACTTGCCGCCGGGCGGCATCATGCTGAGGGTCGGGAATCCGCGTGTGAAATCGTCGAAGAGGCGGTCGATTTCGCGTTGAAGTGAGAGGAAGGGCTGTGAGACGGTACCACGCTCACGCCCCACTGGAATCAATGATGTGAGGTTCATGACGGTTCTCCCATGAGAACTCTCGCGCTGAAGAACCCTAGCGCGCGCAGCGACTTATGCATTGCGACAGATCAACCTGGCGCGCTCATTCGATTTCTTCGAAATTCAGGACGGATCACGCCGCTGCGGTTTCCGGCGTCACAACGTCCAACTCTCCAAGCGCAAGAAGCGATGTTCTCTTTCTTCCAATCCGGGATCATTCCGGAGGCGGGCTCAATCCAAGAGAAAAAGCCGTCGTTGAAGAAATACGGTGAGACGTTGCTTCGGCATGCTTGCGGCAGCATTGAACGCGGCCCTCGCCGACCCCACGGTGAAATCGCGGATCATCGAGGTCGGCGCGATCCCGGAAGCGAGCACGCTCGAGCGCTATGGCAAGATGATCGCCGACGATCAGAAAAGGTGGGGTGACATCGTGAGAAAGCTTGGACTAACCGCGGAGCAGCTCGCTATGTGTGCCGCGGACAGCTTCCCGGCCGTCCGCGCGATTACTATTGCTGCGACGCCTCCGCTTTCTCCAGAAAGGACAGAACCGCACGATTAAAGATCGCGGGCTGTTCGATGTTGGCGATGTGCCCCGCCTGCGGAATTTCAAGAAACTCGGACTTTGCAATCATCTTGTGCATCTGGCGCGTGTTTTCGGGGGGCGCCCCATGATCCTCGCTGCCGCACAGCACGAGCACCGGGCAGTTGATTTCGCCCAGACACGGTCCGTAGTCGAGTCGGGCCAATGCCGCGGCACAGCCGCAGTAACCGTCGGCCGATGTCGCGCGGATCATCTTTTCCATGCGGCGGGTGACGGCTGGATTTCGCTCGGACAGCCCACTGCTCGACCAGCGCTCGACCGTCGACCTTACGATCGCCTCGACGCCCTCCTTGCGTACGGTTGCCGCTCTTGCAAACCAGGCGCTGGCGAACTCAGGCGTCGTCGTGTGGCGAGAGTCCGCAATCACCGCGCTGCAAACCCTTTTCGGATGCTCGAGCATGAAGCCCTGCGCCACCATTCCGCCCATCGATAAGCCGACGAAATGCGTCTGCTCGATTTTCAGCACATCGAGAATGCCGACGATATCCGCGACAAGCATCGAGAGCGTGTAATCGCCTGGGCTCGCGCCCGATTGTCCGTGGCCGCGCGCGTCATAGCGGAGCACGCGAAAGCGGCTTCGCGAGGCTTCCGCCAACTCATTCCACATGGACATGTCGGTCGCCAGGCCGTGGCTCAGCGTCATCCATGGCCCGGCATCACCATCGATGCGACATTCGAAAATACAGCCGTTCGCTCAACACGCATGCATGACGCTCCTTGTCGGGGATGCGTCAGGCTAGTGAAGCGAGGATGATGAAACAAGGCGTGACGCCGCGCAGCGCGGAAAGGGCCGACTTCGCCTCTTCTGTTCGCGCGCGGCGTTGCCGCCCTCGCGCGACCTCACGCCGCCGGTTTCGATTCGTCCTGCGGCTCGAGGATCATGCCGGAGGTCGGCTCGATCCAGACGAGATGATCCTTCACCGCCTTCACGCCTGGGACGTTCTCGGCCGCGACTTTCAGCGCGGCGCGCTGGCGCTCATCTATGATCGCACCCCACAATTCCACAATCCCGTCCCGCACGACGACGTTGGTCATCGAGATCGGCGCCCATTCCTGCTTCTTCAGTTCGGCGAGAAGCTGCTCGCGGATCACATCGTCGCTCTGCGGCCCCGGCGGCGTGCTGCGCGCCATGCTGACCATCGCATGCATGAGATTCGAACGTGTCACGATACCGACGATTCTATCGTCACGTATGACCGGCACGCGCTTGATGCGGTGCTTTTCCATCAACTCGACGATCTTCTCCAGATCGGTGTCTTCACCGACCGTGCGAACGTCGCTGGTCATCACCTCGGCGACCTTCGAGCCGTGCGACTGCGTATATTCGGACGCGATCTTGCCGGGCCCCATCAGGAATTCGAGCCAGCGCGAGCGGCGGCGCTGGGTCGCGGTTTCGCGGCGACGTAGGAAGTCGCCTTCCGAGAGTATCCCGACGAGCTTGCCGGATGCGTCCACCACCGGGAGACCGCTGATGTGATGCTGCAGCATCAGGCGCGCCGCCTGCAGGACGGTCGCGTCCGGAGTGACCGAGATCAGATCACGGGTCATGACGTCTTTGGCTCTCACGGCACGCCTCCATCTTTGTAATTTTAACTCATGCACGATTGCCTGTGTTCCGCCT
>Ga0207779_1000046_pt1 | contig 23441 bp, 17 predicted proteins | sample LuqExpMetageno44_FD_187802 | JGI IMG/M metagenome (GOLD analysis project Ga0207779, IMG submission 187802) | Tropical forest soil microbial communities from Luquillo Experimental Forest, Puerto Rico - Sample 44 (SPAdes) | ecosystem: Environmental > Terrestrial > Soil > Tropical forest ...
GGCTGTCGGCGATCCCACGCAATGCCATGCGGTCGCCATCCACGCGCGCGCCGAAGTTCGCCGGCGGCATCGCCACGCGCCTCGATAGCGTCGTGTTCGGCATCATGGTGAACCGCGACGCGGAGCGCTTCTACGACGAAGGCGGGGACACCTGGCCGAAGCGGTACGCGGGCGTTCTGGCGCGACGCGCGCGGCTCCGACAGCGCGCCGGGTTTTTCCGGATTTTGGCGCGCGGTCGTTGACAGCCTGCGTCTCACATATCTGCACGGCGGCGGACGCGGCTGCACCAGCGAAAGCGAGGAGCCATCGTCCGCGCGGCGCATTTTTCACCACTTGACGTTCTATGGCTTCCTGCTCTGCTTTGTAGCCACGTGCGTCGGCACGATCTACAATTACGCGTTCGGCTGGTTCGCGCCGTATCCGTCGCTGAGCTTGCCGGTCGTGCTCGGCACGCTCGGCGGCATCGGACTGATCGTCGGACCGGTCGGGTTGGTCGTGCTGACGGCGAAGCGGGAGCCGATCCTGACCGATCCCGGCGCGCGATGAGCCTCGCGTTTCTATGGATGCACATGCTGGTCAGCGTCAGCGGACTCTTGCTGCTCGCGCTGCGCGATACGGGCGCGATGGGCGTTCTGCAACGGCCGGGTCAAACCCGGCCGTTGTCGCCTGGACCAGATTATTAGCGATGCCCGGGATGGACCGGGCATGGCATTTGATTAAGGCACGCCTTCGATTTCCGGCTCAGGCGCGGAGGCCGGAGCGTCGGTCTGCTTCGGCTCCAGTGCCGCAGAGACCGCATCGTCCACGCGCTCGAGCCAGACGAACTCGAGCTGCTTGCGCGCTTCTTCCGGAATGTCCTCGAAATCCTTCCGGTTACGCGCGGGCAGCATCACGCGCTTCAACCCTGCGGCTGCTGCTGCAACGACCTTCTCCTTGATGCCGCCGACCGGCAGCACCAAACCGCGCAGGCTGATCTCGCCTGTCATGGCCGTGTCGCTTCGGATCGTGCGCTCGGTCATCAGCGAAACGAGCGCCATGAACATCGCGACGCCCGCGCTCGGCCCGTCCTTCGGGATCGCGCCCGCCGGGACGTGCACGTGGATGTCGCTTCTCTCGAAGCGCGCCTCGTCGATGCCGAACAGGCTTGCCCTATTCTTCACAATTGAGAGTGCGGCCTGCGCGCTCTCTTTCATGACGTCGCCGAGCTGGCCGGTGAGGATCAATCGTCCGGAGCCGGGCAGCCGCGTCGCCTCGATGAACAAGATGTCGCCGCCGACCGGCGTCCAGGCCAACCCGGTTGCGACGCCAGCCACGCTCGTGCGCATGGCGACTTCGCTCTCGAACTGCCGGGCCCCTAGGATCGTCGCGAGATCGCCCGCGTCGATACGGATGTGATCTGCGCTGCCCTCGGCAATGCGCACGGCAGCATGCCGCAACGCCTTGCCAATCTCGCGCTCCAGATTCCGCACACCCGCTTCGCGTGTGTAGTAGTGGATGATTTCACGCAATGCGGCCTCGGTGATCTCGACCTGATCCTCTTTTATCCCGTTCGCCTCCAACTGGCGGCGGACGAGATAACGCGAGGCGATCTGCAGCTTCTCCTGCTCGGTGTAGCCGGCGAGGCTGATGATCTCCATGCGGTCGCGCAACGGGCCCGGAATGCTATCGAGCATGTTCGCGGTCGCGATGAACACCACGCGCGACAGATCGAACGGCACGCCGAGATAATTGTCGCGGAACGTATGGTTCTGTTCCGGATCGAGCACCTCCAGCATCGCCGCCGACGGGTCGCCCTGGATTCCACGGCCGAGCTTGTCGATCTCGTCGAGCATCATCACGCAATTGCGTGAACCCGCCTTGCGGATGCCCTGGATGATGTTGCCCGGCAGCGCGCCGATATAGGTGCGCCGGTGGCCGCGGATTTCCGCCTCGTCATGCACGCCGCCGAGCGACACACGCACGAACTTGCGGTTCATCGCCCGCGCGATCGACTGGCCCAGCGAGGTCTTGCCCACGCCTGGAGGGCCGACGAAGCAGAGGATCGGCGCCTTGCCTGCGGGCGCGAGCTTGCGCACGGCGAGGTATTCGACAATCCGCCGCTTGATCTTCTCCAGCCCGTAGTGATCGGCGTCGAGGATGCGCCGCGCGTCCTTGATGTCGATCGGCGTCTCGTCCTCCAATTTCCACGGGAGTTCGATCAGCCAATCGAGATAGGTGCGCACCATCCCGTATTCGCCTTGCGCTTCCGGCATGCGGTGCAGCCGGCGCAATTCCTTGAGCGCCTGATCTTCGACGTCCTTCGGCATTCCGGCTGCCGCGATTTTCTTTTCTAGCTCGGCCAGTTCGGCGGCCTTGCCTTCCTCGCCTTCGCCAAGCTGTTTCTGGATTGCGGCCATCTGCTCGCGCAGCAGAACCTCGCGCTGACGCTCGTCGAGCGCAGCCTTGGTCTGCTTGCTGATCTCAGCCGACAGCCGCAGCACTTCGAGGCGCTGCGCAAGCAGGCGCGAGACCTTGTCCATGCGCGCGGACACGTCCACCGTCTCGAGGATCTCCTGCTTCTCCTCAGGTTTGATGTCCATGTAGGAGACGGCGAGATCGGCGAGTGCGCCGGGCTCGGCGATGTTCTGGATCGCGCCCACCAATTCCTGCGGCGCCTGCGGCAAGAGCTCCACCGATTCCAGCGCCTGTCGTTGCAGGTGCAGGAAGCGCGCCTCGACCTCGGGCGTGCGCGTCGAAACCTCGGGAATGCGCAAGACGCGCGCGACCAGGAACGGCCAGCCGCTCAAGAATTCGAGCACCTGGAAACGCTGCTCGCCGTGGCAGACGAGATGATTGCTCCCGTCGGCACCGGTAATGTAGCGCACGACATTCGCCACGGTGCCCATGCGATGCATATCGATGGGCGTCGGATCGGCGACGTCAGCATCACGCTGCTTCAAAATGCCGACCGGCTTCTGCTCGCGCACGGCCTGCTGCGCGGCGGCAACCGATTTCGTGCGGCCTACAGTAACCGGCATCACCATGCCGGGAAACAGCACAAAGTTGCGCACCGGCACGATGATCATCGCGTCGGGCGGCAGAGATGGCAGATTTTGTTCCGAGCGACCACCAGCGGACTCGTTGCCCGCAGGTCCCTCGGGGTTCAGCGATCGCAAGTTGTTTTCAAGTTCAGCCACGGTAAGTCCCTGCTTTCTCAAGCGTGATCACCAGACAGCCATTTTTCATGGCTCGTCCGACGGCCGAATAGTGGCCCGCCGGAAGACGGACTCTCCGCTCGAAGCGCCCTTGCGGCAGTTCGAGCCGGTGGATGACTGCGGTCTGCAGTTCGGGTGGCAGCACGCGCAGGCCGACGACGACCAGGCAGTCTTCGTCGATCACCGCCTCGACCCGGTCCGGATCAACCCCGGGCAAAGCGAGCAGGACCAGCACGGCCCGTTCCGTTTCCAGCACGTCCACCGGCGGCTCCCATGCGGGCTGCAGGGGAGCGGAGGCGGTCGGCCGGAAGAACTCCCGGTGCAGCCGTTCGGCCCGGGCCAGCATCTCGCAGGCCTCGGACCACATCCATTTGTTGGGAAAATCCGTCATGGATCACCTAAGCGCTTTATTTGATACCGGTTCCGCGAAATTCAATCCGCGCTGTCCAAACGCTGGGCAGGCCGGACGGCTGCCTAAAAAGCAGCAATCAGCCGGTGGATAACGGGTACAACTCAGGACGGCCGCTGAACCCGTCACTGAACCGAAACGTTCATACCAGCGAATGGAGGCACAGGAGGAGCAGACCATGCGTAAATCCGGCCGGTTGCCGACCCGGTTCCCCGAGGGCACGAAATATGTGCTCGAGAGCCATGGGGGCCAGGTGCACCGATTCGTCGAATTTCCCGATGGCCGCCGCATCACGCTGAGCAAGCGCAAGGCCGCGACCTGCATCTGCGCCGACATAGCCGTGAGCATCATTCCACCGGCTCTTGCCGCCGCCAAACGCGGCCGCCGCTCCGCGCGCGTGCTTGAGGCCGTCTAGCGTCCTCTGACGCCACTCTGGCGTAAGGCCGAAATCCGGATACAAACTCCGCCGCTCTGGGTAGGTGCGTGAGGCGCGTTCGATGCCGGCGGCGGGGACGGTAATTATCGGTGCAGGTCAGGGCGGCTACCAGGTTGCCGCCTCGCTACGGGAAGCCGGGTACGCAGAGCCCGTCGTTCTTCTCGGCGAGGAACAGGACGCGCCCTATCAGCGTCCGCCGCTGTCGAAGGCCTACCTGCTCGGCGAAACCACCGCAGACCGGCTGCTGCTCCGGCAAGGCAACTATTACGAGAAGCATTCGATCGACCTGCGCACCGGCGATCGCGCGACCGCGATCGATCGTGTGACCCGACACGTCAAGCTCGCTTCTGGCAGAAGCATTGCCTACGATCACCTCGTGCTCGCGACCGGCGCGCATAATCGCGCGCTGCCGGTGCGCGGCGCCGAGCTTCCCGGCGTGCTCTATCTGCGCACGCGCGCGGACGCCGACGCGATCAAGCAGCGGTTTGCCGCGGCACAGTCGGTCGTGGTCGCCGGCGCCGGGTTCATCGGCCTGGAGCTTGCCGCCGTCGCCAGCAAACTCGGCAAGCAAGTGACCGTCATCGAACCGCTCGCACGCTGTATGAGCCGCGCAGTGTCGCCCGCGATGTCACAATTCTTCGCCGAGGCGCACACCGGGTGGGACGTCGATTTGAAACTGAACACGTGCCTTGCGGCGATCGAGGGCGGCAGCACGGGCGTCGCAAGCGTCACGACCGCGGAGGGCGGGGAGATACCGACGGACCTGGTGCTCGTCGGCATCGGCATCGAACCGGCCGCCGGACTTGCGCGCGAGGCCGGCCTTGCGATCGACAACGGCATCGCGGTAGATGCGCGGCTGCTGACGTCCGATCCGGCGATTTCGGCGGTCGGCGACTGCGCGTCTTTTCCGGATGCCGCGACTGGGAAACGCATTCGCCTGGAGTCCGTGCAGAACGCGATCGACCAAGGCCGCTGCGTGGCCAAGTGCATCGCCAGGCAGCCGACCGACTATGCCGCCGTGGCGTGGTTCTGGAGCGATCAGCGTGATTTGAAATTGCAGATGGTCGGCTTGACCGCCGGATGCGACCGCTCGGTGCTGCGGGGCGATCCGCGCTCTAGCGCGTTCTCGGTGTTCTGCTTCCGTGGTGGCACTTTGGTCGGCATCGAATCCGTCAATAAGCCGGCCGACCACATGTTCGGGCGCCGGCTACTGGCCGCGGGGCAGACGATCACGCCCGATGAAGCTGCCGACCTGTCGTTCGACTTGAAAGCGCGGCTTGCGCAATTGTCGCCGCCGCAGCGGCCGTCGTGATCCGATGGACCTCCTTACCACCGCCGAGGCTGCCCTGCGCCTGAAGGAGCGCAAGATTTACGACATGGTGGCCGAGGGTGCGATCCCCTGTACGAAGGTCACGGGCAAGTGGCTTTTTCCAAAAGCGGGGCTTGATCGCTCTTGCGGCGAATGTGCAGCGTCCGCCCGGTATGCCCCGCAGCGGGCGCCGATCGTCGGCGGCAGCCACGACCTGCTGCTCGAATGGGCGCTCCGCGAGAGCGGCTCGGGGCTGGCGAGCCTCTGAAGGGAGCGAAGCCGGCATTGAGCGGCTCGTCGCGGGAGAAACGATTGCCGCGGCGATTCATCTGCATGCGCTCGACGATCCCGCGGCCGATGCGAATGTTGCCGCGATCGAGGCGCGCGGCGATCTGCAGGAGGCTGTGCTGATCGGCTTCTGCCGCCGTGAGCAGGGGTTTCTCGTTGCGAACGGCAATCCAGTCAAGATCGGATGCGTCGCTGACGTGGTCGTCAAAGGCGCACGTATGGCGCAGCGGCCGAAAGGCGCTGGCGCCCAGTTGTTGTTCCTCGCGTTGTTGAAGCAAGCGAAACCGCCGGCCGAGAAACTTGCAACCGAGCCGATGTGTCCCACCGGTCCGGACGTTGCGCAGGCGATCCGCGCCGGCCGTGCCGACTGCGGCATCGCAACGCGCTCCGTCGCGGTGAGCGCCGGACGCGATTTCGTGCCCGCCCTCTGGGAACCGTTCGATCTCCTGATGCGCCAGCGTGACTATTTCGGCGCGCCGCTGCAGGCGCTGACGCGCTTCCTGCGTACCGACACTTTCCGCACGCGCGCGGGTGAACTCGGCGGCTCTGACGTCGCCGCCGCCGGTGAAGTTCGGTTTGTGAACTGACGCGCAGCGCGCTAGAACGCGCGCATGACCGAACCTTGGCCAACCGAACTGCGTCTAAGCAAAGACAAACGGATTCTCGCGATCGCGTTCGACACCGGCGAACGCTACGATCTCTCCGCGGAATATCTGCGCGTGAAGAGCCCGAGCGCCGAGGTGCAAGGGCATGCGCCGGAAGAGCGAAAGACCGTGCCCGGCAAGCGCGACGTGATGATTCTGGAAGTGCTGCCGGTCGGCAATTATGCGGTGCGACTCGTCTTCGACGACATGCACTCCACCGGCATCTACGGCTGGGATTACCTACGCGATGTCGGCCAGAACCGTGCGGCGTATTGGCAGGATTATCTCGATGAACTCGCCGCGCAGAATTTGAGCCGCGATCCGCCCGCGCGGCGCAGGTAAGCGCGACTCTTTTTCGAATTGTAAAAAGAAGCCCGGCTTATGGCGCCGGGGTTTCAAGGCTGGTTGAACCCTGAGGGGAGGGGAGGAGCCAGGGCTCCCTTGGGCAACAACGGGCGCAAAAAATCGTTCCGATATTTTTCGGTAGCAGGAGAAGGGTACACGTTGGTGCCCACCGGCGCGCGAGGCGGGGATGTGGTCGAAGACGATCCGATCGCCTCCGACGATGCGCTCAGTCCGGAAGGCGAGCCAATCGAGCCATAACAGTCAGTGCTGAACGAAGGCGAATTTCCGACGCTCACTGACCAAAGTGAAGGCGATCAGGTGCCTCACCGGCAAGGCGAGAAGGTGGAAATAGCTGCCAGTTCAACCCTCGTGATACGCGGTCGTTGGACAGCAGCGCGATGCTGGGGTGCCGAGAGTCGAGCCGCGTGTGCTGCACGACGATCGGTACGCTCGAAACGATCACGGATGAATAGCTCGTATCGCGGGGCACCGGCTCGGGATTCGTGAGATCGTTGAAACGCAGGTGCAGCGTGCGTTTGTGCGCCCAGCTTGACGCGATAGGGTCCGACCGGGCCCCGGTCTTCGAAATACAGCATGATTTCGATATCGGCTTCGCGCTCGCTCGCGTTCAGCATGCAACATGTCTCGTGCGAGACGAGGGCATGCTCTTGGCTGACGCTCTGGCTCGGTCTGTAGCCTTCCGCGATCGCCCAGCGACGGTGGCCGATCTCAGCCATTCACGGCTCCGATAACTTGAAATTTAGCTCTGCACGAAGCGCGCGTTCTCGCGCTCGCGCTCATGCACCGCAGGTACGGGCGGCGCGACCTTCGCGGGCGCGAGCGGCACCGCGACGGGACGCAGCGTCTTGAGCTCATCCAGGAAGCTCGCGAACCAGCGGTGAATAGAGTGGCGTGCGAGCCGGTCGGCCATCTGCTGCCAGCGCGCGCGGCGCTCGCTGCGCGGCATCGCAAGTCCTGCCGCGATCTGCACCGCGACCGCGTCGGCGTCGCGCGGATCAACGAGCAGCGCCGCGTCGAGTTCGTGCGAGGCGCCGGCGAATTTCGATAGCACCAGTACGCCCGGGTCATCCGGATTCTGCGCGGCAACGTATTCCTTGGCGACGAGATTCATCCCGTCTCGCAACGGCGTCACCAAGCCGATCGCGGCCACGCGATAGAAGCCGGCCAGGATCGCCTGGCCGTAACCTTTGGTCAGATAACGCAACGGCGTCCAGTCGACTTCGCCGTGCGTGCCATTCACCTGACCGACGAGCCGCGCGACTTCATCCTGCAATTCGCGATAGGTCTTGATTGTTTCGCGTGAAGGCACCGCGATCTGCAGCATGGCGACCTGACGACGGAGCTTCGGATGCCGCTTGAGCAGACGGTCGAACGCCTGGATGCGCTGGGTAAGGCCCTTCGAATAATCAATGCGATCGACGCCGATGATCAGCTTGGCGCCGCCGAGACTGTTGTGCAGGCGGCGCACCTCCGGATTGTCGAGCGATTGTTTGGCGCTGGCCGCAAACTCCGGCGCATCAATGCCGATCGGGAAGGTGGCGAGCCGGCACGCGCCCCGTCGTGTGCGGAACACGAGTCCGGAGCCCGGCTGGCGCAGGTCATAACGCAACAGGTCAGCAAAGTTGTCTCGATCCGCATCCGTCTGGAAACCGATCAGATCGTAGGCGAGCATCGACTGCACGAGCTCGCGATATTGCGGGAGCTGGGCGATGACGTGCCGCTCCGGCCAAGGCGTGTGCAGGAAGAAGCCAATTTCGCCCATGATGCCGACATCGCGCAGATCGCGCGCGAGCGGCAGGAAATGATAATCGTGAATCCAGAACGTCGCGTCCGAGCCGCCGAAGGCGGCCAGCGTCCGCGCCACATAGGCGTTCACTTCGAGGTAGGAACGGTAATCGGTGCCGCACGGGCGAGCGAGGTCAGGCCGCGAATGCAGGAGCGGCCACAGCGCCGAATTCGCATAGCCTTCGTAGAAGCCGGCATAATGCTGGTCAGGAAGATCGACCGTGGCGATCGTGCCCCGTCCGTAAGATTCAACCTGCACGAACGGCGTCGCCCCCGATGCGGTCCTGCGGGTTTTGCCGCTCGAGCCGAACCACACGACTCCGGATTTGCGAACGGCGGGGAGCAGGGCTGAGGCCAGTCCTCCTATCATTGGTCCACCCGGTGTGACCCGTGCCACCCGATTGGAAACAACGATGTCCACCAGGAATCCTCCCCATTGCTGTGAGAACGCCGCGCGTGCGGCGGCTTGCAACGTGAACGAAATGTCAGGGAAGAAGTTCCACGCATCGATCACAAACGTGCAAAGATAAGCTGCGATAAGCAGCGCTTGCCGAGAAATTACGAACCGTTATGAGTTCACAAGAACCGCAACTGGAAGCGCGCGAAACAGAACGGAAAGTTCCAAATTGTCGGCGCCGGTTCCAAGTGTGTCCCGGTATTTCTTAGCTGCACTCGGTTGCAGAGCACCGTTCCATTCCTTCGGCCAATGCATACCGCCACTAGTCAGCTGCGCGAGATGCCGGCCGGCAGCAACCAAAATGCCACGAGTTTCATACGTGCGAGAGAACGCGATGACATGCGGCGCATGCGGGCCTGCGACGGCGACGGGCTCATAAGCGCCGTGCTGGAAAAGGTCCGCAAACTCCCGCCGGATTCGCAGCAGCGCGGCGGTGAGTGCGAGCTTTAGGCGTCCGTCCCACCATTCGCTCGCGAGCTGCTCGATCTGCGTCGCCGGGCCAAGCTCGCCCGCGCGCCAACCGAAATCAACAGTGCGGCGATTGTCGGGATCAACCAGCGACAGGTCCCACAACTCTGTGCCCTGGTAGAAATCCGGCACGCCTGGAATGAGCGTTTTGAGCGCGAGTTGAGATAGTCCGTTCAGCGCGCCCAGCAACTGGGTCCGCCTGGCAAAGTGCGAGAAGTTGTCGATGAAGGAGGCTGAGCGGCGCGGATCGAGGATTCCAGCGACGAAGTCTTGCAGTCCACGTTCATAGGTCTCGTTCGGATTTGTCCAGTTCGTCTCCTGCTTGCTCTCGCGTGCTGCTTTCAGCGCGTACCCCTGCATGCGCTGAGTGAACTCGTCGTCCGGCGTGCCCTGCCAGGCGCCGATCAGCGCCTGGTAGAGCATGTACTCGTGTCCACGGCTCGGCCGCCGGATGTTGTTTTCGATACGCGCGAGCGGCGCGTTCATCTCGCTCCATTCCCGCACCGCCGCGCTCCATTCCTCCGGCAATTCGGACAGCGCGAGAATGCGCGTGCGCGCGTCCTCGCCGCGCTTTGTGTCGTGCGTCGCAGTTGCAGTGAGGCCGCCGGGTGCGGTTTCGGCGCGCGCGCGCAGGCGCATATGGAAGTCGTCGAGCGTCAGGGCAGACGCGTCTGGCTCGCCGCCGACTTCGTTGAGCGCGAGCAGCCGGTGATAGCGATAGAAGCTCGTGTCCTCGAGCGACTTCGCCATTAAAGGTCCGGTGAACTGCTGCAGCTTGAACGCGAAGTTACGCACGCGCGGCGCGCTATAGCCGGGGTTGGCGGCGAGATCGAGAGTGATCACGTCGCGCAGGAAATCGAAGATGTTCGGGTCTGGCGCGGTCCAGCGCACACGGGCGCGCTCGATCGTCTCCTCGATCAGCTTACGGTCGCGCGGGTTTGCGCCGGCCGCGGTCACGTAGGTCCGGTAGACGGGAAACTCGATCACATAGAGCTGCAGCGCGGCGCGCAGGCGATACATCGTGAAATCGCGGGTGGAGAAATGTCCCGCCGCGATGCGTGCGAGAGCGCGCGCGAGCATGGTGAACTCGCTCGCCAAGATCGAGTCGATGATGCGCAGTTTTGCGGCTTCGACAATGGTGTGGAATTCGACGCGCTCGCCGGTGAAGTCGCGCCATGTGCGATCGAGCGTCGCGAGCCCGTTTCCGTCCAACAGCACGCGTGAGATCGTATTGAGCCATTCGTAACCGGTCGTGCCGTCGACGCCCGGCAGATTCGGCATGTCCTCACCATCGCCGAGGATCTTTTCGACGATGATATAGAACTGCGGCGGAAGCCCGTGCTCCTTGCGCATCTTGCGCACGAGCAGCTGCAGGCGGCGTGTGTATTGCGCCGGATCGCGAAGACCGTCGATGTGGTCGAGCCGCAGGCCCTGCAGTTTGTCCTGCGCAATCAGTCGGGCGACGAGCGTATGAATCGCGCGGAAGGTGGCCGGCGCCTCGACGCGAATGCCGGCGAGATCGTTGATGTCGAAGAAGCGCCGGTAGTTCACCGCCGAGAATGCGACGCGCCAGCAAGCAAGCCGGTAATTCTGCCGCTCAAGCAGTAGGTGCAGCATGCGCGCGCCCGCTTCCGTGTCGCTGCGGTAAGCGGACAGTCCGCGCGCGATCACATCGGCGCCGCCCTCGATTTCCTTCAACCGCCGCTTCAATTCGCAGCCGCCGCGGTAATCCGGGCTGTTCGGATTGCGGTGTTCGTGTGCCAGCGTGATAAGAGCGTGGCCGGCAAGTTCGCCCTCCGCGTTTGCCGCAGTGACAATGGTGCGCAGCATCTCGCTGTAGCGCCGCGGCGTGATCGGCAGCTTGTGCTCGAAATACCAGGCCGCGAAGCTGCCGGTCGCGGGATCGTATTTCAATTCGATGTCGCCCGACTGCAGCGCGTCGCCGTACGGCTTGCCGAGGATGGGCAGCAGCACGCCGGGATGCCGCCAATACGGTAGCGCATCCCAATCGATGTCGAAGCCCTGCGCGTGCGGCGACTTCTGGCCCCATTCGAGCACGTCGAGCCACCACGCATTATCCGCGCGGCCGACACCCATGTGATTCGGCACAAAATCGAGGATGAGGCCGAGATCGTACTCCTTGAGGGCCGCGCTGAGGCGCTCGAACGCGTCTTCGCCGCCGAGTTCGGCATTGAGTTTATCGTGATCGACGATGTCATAGCCGTGCGTCGAGCCGGGCCGTGCCTTCAGGAATGGCGAGGCATAAAGGTGCGTAACCCCGAGTTGCTTCAGATAGGGGACGAGCTTCGCCGCATCGTCAAAGCCGAAGTCTTTGGTGAGCTGAAGCCGATACGTCGCGAGCGGTATGGTCGGCGCCATTACGCGCCTCCGACGCCCGCATAGACGGACCACGGCGGCAATGTCACGGGTGGCGGCCCGCCCCAGATGTGCGTACCCCAGTTCAAAGCATGACAGGGACGCGTCGTCTCGCTCAAATTGGCGAGGAGATGCAGCGCCTGGTCGCTCGCGCGCCACGATGCGCGCAGAACGGCATCGTGCATGTCCGCATCGCTTTCGCCTGTCATCTTCCTTACGAGTGGAACTACTAAATCACGCCGCGCCGTGAGAAGTGCGCGCGCCAATGCAAGGCGCTCGGCATGAGGCGCGAGCACCCGCGCGCCCCAATCGAGCACAGCAGCATCGCGGGTCGATTGCGCCAGCGGATCGGGAATGTCGGCGCCGCCATGCTTGGCGTAGGTCTCGGCAAATTCCCTCTTGCGGCCGTTGCGTACGGCATCTGCCAGTTCGCCTGTGAAATCGCAGAAGAAGGGGAATGGCTCGGTCGCGCCCCATTCCTCGCCCATGAACAAGAGGGGTGGCGAGGGCTGCAGCAGTAAGATGGCGAGGGCGGCGGCGAGCGCGTCCGGCTTCGCGATCACGCTGAGCCGGTCGCCCTCTGGACGATTGCCGATCTGGTCGTGGTTCTGCAGAAAATCGACAAACGCACCGGGCGGCAGATGCGCGCTCGCTTCGCCACGCAATTTGCCCTCGCGGTGCTGTGAAGCCTCGCCTTGATAAGCAAAGCCATCCTTCAATGCGCGGGCGATGCAAGCCGCGGCATTGCCGTAATCGCGGTAATAGCCGGCGTTCTCGTGCGTGAGAAACACGTGCCAGCCGTGGTGATAATCGTCGTTCCACTGCGCGCGATAATGACCTGCGGGCGGGTCTTCACGCGGATCGAGAATTGCGGCGCAGTTGTCGTCGTTCTCTAGCACCAGATGAATGTGCCGACCGGTCGTCGCCGCGAGTTGTCCGGCCGCCCTACTGATGGCAGAGAGAATGTCGGGTTCGCCCGGCGTTACGATCGCATGCACGGCGTCGAAACGCAGCCCGTCGACGCGGTAGTTCTTCAGCCAGTGTAGTACGTTCTCGATCGTATAACCGCGCACTTCCGGCTCCTCGTAATTGATGGCGACGCCCCACGGCGTAATTGCCTCCGCAAAGAACTGCGGCGCGATGCGGTGCAGATAATTCCCTTCCGGACCGAAGTGATTGTAGACGACGTCGAGGAATACCATCAGGCCGCGCGCGTGCGCAGCATCGATCAATGCCTTCAGGTTCTCCGGGCGCCCATAAGCGGAATCCGGCGCAAAGGGCAGCACACCGTCGTAGCCCCAATTCCAGCGACCGGGAAAATCGGATAGCGGCATCAACTCCAGCGCAGTGATGCCGGTTTCCTTCAGATGATCGAGCCTATCGATGACAGCTCGAAACGTGCCCTCGCGCGTGAACGTCCCAACATGCACTTCTGAGAAGACAGCCTCCTCCCATGGGCGGCCTTTCCAACCGGTGCATCGCCAGTCGTAAGTGTGGTCAACTACCTCGCTCGCGCCGTGTACGTCGTTGGGCTGGAAATGTGACGCCGGGTCGGGAATGTTGAGCTCACCGTCGATTCGAAATTGATAACGCGTTCCGGGACCGGCGCCGGGCACGTGCGCCTCGAACCACCCGTCGCGCGTCTGCATGGGTATCGGACGGTCCAACATGATTTGCACATTACGGGCAGCAGGCGCCCACAGGCGAAACGTAACGCCGTCCGTCTCGATCAGCGGCCCGAAGCGCGTCATGGCTTGCCTATGAATGCAAGCACGCACCGCGCGGGTGTCGTCCATGCCTCGCCGACGCGCAACGTATCTGGACGTTCGCAATCACTGGTGTCCAGCACCGGTCGCCAGGATTTCGCGCCCGGCCAGTCCGGCGCGATGGCCTCCACCTCGTGATCAGCCCCGTTCAGCACGATGAACAGCGGCTCTCCGCTTTGCGTCAGTGGTGCGAGCACGTAGGAGAGAAAGCGTCCGTCCGGAAAATTCCAGTCGCTTTCCTTCATTTCCGTGCCCTCTGGCGTGAGCCACTTCACGTCGTAAGAGCCGTCGGGCTTCTTGCCCTGCAGCCAGCGATACGGCTTGAGCTGCGGACAGCGCCGGCGCAGCGCGACCAAATGCCCAATGAAGCCGCTGAGGTCGTCGGGCGTGCCTGAGTTCGACCAGTCGACCCACCCGACCTCATTGTCCTGGCAGTAGGCATTGTTATTGCCGCTCTGGCCATTGCCGACCTCATCGCCGGCGAGCAGCACCGGCACGCCCTGCGCCAGAAAGAGGCAAGCGAGTTGATTGCGCCGCAACTGGCGACGAAGCGCGATGATCTCCTCGTCGACGGTTGGTCCTTCGACGCCGCAATTGAAGCCAAGATTGTCGTCGGAGCCGTCGCGATTGTCCTCGCCGTTTGCCTCGTTGTGCTTTTGCTCGTAGCTGAACAGATCGGCCAGCGTGAAGCCGTCGTGCACGGTGGTATGGTTGATGCTCGAGCGCGGTCCGCGACCGTCGTGCTGGAATTGCAGCGCCGAGCCGGTCATCGCGTGCGCCATGTCGCCGATGATGTTGCCTTCCCCGCGCCAGAAGCGCCGCGCGGTGCGGCGGTAGACGTCGTTCCATTCCGACCAGCCGGTCGGAAACGCCCCGACCTGATAGCCGCCAAGGCCGATGTCCCACGGTTCGGCAATCAATTTGACGTTCGCGAGAACCGGGTCCTGCATCACGGCCGCGAAGAACGGCGCATTGCGGTCGAAAGCCCGCTCGCGTCCGAGCGTCGAAGCCAGATCGAAGCGGAAGCCGTCGACATGACAGGCCTCGACCCACATGCGCAGGGAGTCCATCACCATCTGCAGCACACGCGGGTGCGCAAGCTTCAGCGCGTTACCCGTGCCAGTGAAGTCGTCATAGAAGCGGGGTGAATCGGGCAGCAGCCAATAGTAAGAAGCGTTGTCGATGCCGCGATAGCAGAGCGTCGGCCCGAGATGATTGCCCTCGCAGGTGTGGTTGTAGACGACATCGAGAATGATCTCGATGCCGGCGTCATGCAGCGCCGCGATGGTGGAGCGCAATTCGTTTGCGGCCTGGCCGCGCGCGTAACGGGATTCCGGCGCGAAGAAGCTTAGCGTGTTGTAGCCCCAGTAATTGCGCAGGCCTCGGTCGACCAGCATGCGGTCGTCGACAAAGGAGTGAATTGGTAACAACTCGATCGAGGTGACGCCCAGCTTCCTCAGGTGTCCGATCACGCTCGGTTCCGCAAGTCCGCGATACGTGCCGCGCACGGCCTCGGGAATATCGCCGCGCTGCTGCGTCAGTCCTTTGACATGCGCCTCGTAGATAATTGTGTCCTGCCACGCGGTCGCCGGACGCTGCTTGTGCTGCCAGCTGTGCGCGCTTTCAATCACGACGGATTTGTACATTGCGCGCGCATTGTCGCGCCGGTCGAAAGAAAGGTCGGCTTGCTTCGCGCCCGCGCGGTAGCCGAAATGCGCGTCGGTCCACGTAAAATGTCCGCCGAGCTGTTTGGTGTACGGATCGATCAGCAGCTTGTGCGGATTGAAGCGGTGGCCGGCATCCGGTTCGTACGGCCCGTGAACGCGATAGCCATACAGTTGCCCAGGCGTCACATGCGACAGATAGACGTGCCAAATGTCGTCGGTGCGCTCCGGCAGCGGAATGCGCTCGGTCTCGCGCCGGCCTTCGCGGTCAAAAAGGCAGAGTTCGACTTTGCTGGCGTTGGCGGAAAAAAGCGCGAAGTTGGTGCCGCGCCCGTCCCAGGTGGCTCCGAGCGGAAAAGGCGTCCCTGCAGAAACGTGGCCGCTAGACCTCAGGAACGAAAAAGAGGGCGGCAAGGGGTGGGACAACAATATGCAGCTCCGGGCTGTCGCGGGTCACAAACGTGGAGACCGCTCCGGCGTTCCCCACGTTGCTGCCGCCGTAGATGGACGCATCGGAGTTGAAGATTTCGCGCCAGTTGCCGACGAACGGCACGCGGACGTGATAATTATGCCGCACCTGCGGCGTGAAATTCACCACCACGACGCAGCGCTCCTGCGGGTCCTTGCCTTTGCGCAACCAGGCGAAGGTCGAGTTGTTGGCGTCGTCGGCCACGAGCCATTCGAAACCGTTGTGATCGCAGTCGAGCGCATGCAGCGCCGGCATATCGCGATACAGGCGATTCAAATCGCGCACGAGACGCTGGATGCCTTGATGCTGCGGCCGCTCGAGCAGATGCCACGGCAGACTGATATCGTGATTCCACTCGCTGTCCTGCGCGAATTCCGAGCCCATGAACATCAGCTTCTTGCCGGGATGTCCGTACATGAACGAGTAGTAGGTGCGTAAATTGGCGAAGCGCTGCCATTCGTCTCCAGGCATGCGGCCGAAGATCGAGCGTTTGCCATGCACAACCTCATCGTGCGACAGCGGCAAGATGAAATTTTCGGAGAAGGCGTAGTGCAGGCCAAACAGGATGTTGCCGTGGTGATGGCGGCGATAGATCGGGTCCTTGGAGATGTACTCCAGGGTGTCGTGCATCCAGCCCATGTTCCACTTGTAGCCGAAACCGAGCCCGCCCCATTCGATCGGGCGCGAGACCATTGGCCATGCGGTCGATTCTTCCGCCGCGGTCGTCGCCTGCGGAAAATGCCCGAATACTTCGCGGTTAGTGCGTCGCAAGAATCCGATCGCGTCGATATTCTCGCGGCCGCCGTATTTGTTCGGCACCCAGGCATCGGTCGGGCGGCTGTAGTCGAGATAGAGCATCGAGGCGACCGCATCGACGCGCAACCCGTCGACGGCGTAACGATCGAGCCAGAACAGCGCGTTGGCGGCGAGGAAATTGCACACCTCGACGCGCCCGTAATTGTAGATCAGCGTGCCCCAGTCGAGATGGCGGCCCTGGCGGGGATCCGCGTGCTCGTAGAGCGCCGTGCCGTCAAAATGCGCGAGCCCATGCGGGTCGTCGGGGAAATGACCCGGTACCCAATCGAGCAGAAGCCCGAGGCCCGCTTTGTGGATCGCGTCGACCAGCGCAATGAAATCCTCCGGCGAGCCGAAGCGGCTCGTCGGTGCGAATAAGCCGGTCGGCTGATAGCCCCACGAGCCGTCGAACGGATGCTCGGCGACGGGCAGCAATTCGATATGCGTGTACCCCATGTCGGAGGCGTAAGCGGGCAGCTGCTCGGCGAGCTCACGATAGTTCAGCCAGTATTCGCCGCGGTCGCCCTTGCGCCGCCACGAGCCGAGATGCACTTCGTAGATCGACATCGGCCGGTCGAGAGCATTGACGTTCTCGGGCGCAGGCTGCGGGCGCTGCAATTTGCGCGCATCGAGCACAGCGGAGGCGGTCGATGGCCGCATCTCGGATGCCGCGCCGACCGGATCGGATTTCAGCGGCAGCAGCGTTCCGTTGCGGCTTACGATCTCATATTTGTATTTGTCGCCCGCGCGGGCGCCGGGCACGAACATCTCCCACCAGCCGTTACCGCGCACGCGCATCGCATGCCGGCGGCCGTCCCACATGTTGAAATCGCCGACGACGCTCACCCTCTGCGCATTGGGCGCCCAGACTACGAAGGCAACGCCTTCGATGCCGTCCATCTCCATCGGATGCGCGCCGAGCTTGTCGTACAACTTGAGATGATTGCCCTCGCCAAGCAGATAGAGGTCGAAATCCGACAGCACCGGCGGGAAGCGGTACGGGTCCTCCAGTTCGACCTCATGGCCATCCCACTTCGCGCGCAGGCGGTAGCGATACTGCTGCTGGCCGATCGGGCCCGCGAACAGTCCGGCCGGATCAACGCGGTCGAGCTCGCGCTCGGAGCCGTCCGGCACCAGGGCGATCACACGCTCGGCCTCCGGCAGATAGACGCGCACGATGGTCTGATCGTTCTCGTCGTGCGGCCCGAGAAAATGGAACGGATCTGAATGGCGCGCCGCGATCACGTCGCGGGCTTCGTGTGAAAGTGACGTCATGATATGATCACCCCGCGTTGCTCGAGAATGCGCAAGGCAGCGTCGATCGGGATGTGCGACCAGGCCGGGCGGTTGGTGAGCTCGTATTCGATTTCATACAGCGCCTTTTCCAACAGGAAGAGATCGAGCAAAGCCCGCTTCTGCTCTTCCTTCGCAGGCCAAAGCGCAGCGTCGCCGATTGTTTCTTGATACGTGTCCCAATAGACGTTGCTGAGCCGCTCACCCCAGGCGCGTACCGGGGTAGCCAGGGTCGTCCGTTGTTCAGGCCTGAGGTTCGGGGCGCGGTCGAGCGCCGCGCTCACCGCGTAATCGATCGAACGGACGAAGCCAGCGACATCGCGGGCGGGCGGTGCCTTCGCGCGGCGTTCTTCAAGGGTGCGACGCGGTTCACCCTCGAAGTCGAGAATGTAAGCGTCCTCCTTCGCCAGCAGCACCTGGCCGAGATGAAAGTCGCCGTGATGGCGGATCTTCATCCCGCCCGGGATGAGGGCGCGCCGCTCCGCGACGTAGCTCAAAACTGAAGTGCGGGCATCGATCAGACGCCGCGCCATCTCGGCGGTGCGCTCCGGCATGTGGCGATGATTACGCTCCATAGCGCCGAAGGCGAGCTGCCCGCGGTGCAGGACCGAGTCGATCCAGCGACCGACGTCTTTCGCGACGATCGGTTCCGGAGCGAATTCGGGGTTCTTTTTGTCGCAGGCGAATGCAAGGTGCATCTCCGCCGTCCGCTTGCCGATCTGCCGAATGCGCTGCTGCACGAGCGCGGCAGATTCGCTGTCCTCCATTGCGTCTTCTTGCGGAAGCAGCCGCTGTTCCTCGACGAGCCGGTCGAGGGCGGCGCTGGTCACGCTCCAGGCATCGCCCTGATTTTCAATGAAGCTGTGCACCACTGCGAGCGCGCTGCGGTTCTCGCCTTCGATCAGTTCAACCGAGCCAAGGAGTGTCGGTGCGTTCTGGAAATGCGCGACGTCTGCAAGGAAGCGTCCCATCTCGATCTCCGGGTGAATGCCGGCGGTGATGCGACGCAGGATTTTGACGACGTATTTGTTCTCGACGATGACGGTCGTGTTCGACTGCTCGCGCTCGCTGGCGTTGACCGTTTCGAAGTGCTGGAGCGGCCGCGAGGTAAAGGCGGCGGTCGGCTGGAACGCAAGCCGCTTTCCATCGCGCTCGACGTCTTTCGCGCCGTGGATGTGAGAGAGCAAACAGGCGATAAAGTTACGCTCGCCGCTTGCATCGACCAGCGTGCCCTCACGCGACCCGCGCCGTACCGCCGCGACGATAAAGGCCGGATTGCCATCGACCGCGGTATGTCGCGTCCAGCGGACGGTGAGCGGCAGGAAGTAGCGGCTCACGCCGTGCACGCCATGTGCATCGACGACCACAAGAGCAAAGCGCTGATCGCCGACTTCGAGCGGAACCGCGGAGGAGACTTTGGGTGAAAGAGCGCGGATGCCCTTGTCGGCAAACCAGCGCCGATCCGGAAGGTAATGCGGCAATACGTCGTTCTCGAACGTCCGGCGGGTCCAGCTCGACAGTTCGTTCTGCCAGCCGTGACCGACAACAAGCGTCGTGAGCTCGCGCGGCAGCACTTTCTCCGGTTCGCGTTCCGTGTCGGCACGCAGCTGAAACCAGAAGAAGCCGTAGGGTGGCAATGTGATGAGATAGGGAAGTTCGCCGATGCGCGGAAAATTGGTACGGCCGAGCATTTCCTGCGGCACGCGGCCCTTCCACGGGCACATATCCAATTCGACCGCCTGCGCCGCACGCGAGATGTTGGCGACGCACAGGATGGCTTCCTCGCCGAGCTGGCGTACATAGGCGAGGACGGTCCGGTTCGCTGGGCGGATGAAGGTGAGCGTGCCGCGGCCGAACACCTTGCTCGATTTGCGTACCGCGATCAGTCGCTTCATCCAATTGAGCAGTGACGACAGCGAGCGCGACTGCGCTTCGACGTTGACGGCGGTGTAGCCGTAAACCGGGTCCATGATCGGCGGCAGATAAAGCTGCGCGGGATCGGCCCGCGAGAAGCCGCCGTTGCGGTCCGGCGTCCATTGCATCGGCGTGCGCACACCGTTGCGGTCGCCGAGATAAATGTTGTCGCCCATGCCGATCTCGTCGCCATAATAGACGATCGGCGTGCCCGGCATGGACATCAGGATCGAGTTCATCAATTCGATCTTACGCCGGTCGTTTTCCATCAGCGGCGCGAGACGCCGGCGGATGCCGAGATTGATGCGCGCGCGCGGATCGGCGGCGTAGGTCGACCAGAGATAATCGCGCTCGGCGTCGGTTACCATTTCGAGCGTCAGTTCGTCGTGATTGCGCAGAAACATCGCCCACTGGCAGTTTCCCGGAATTTCTGGCGTTTGCCGCATGATGTCGGTGATCGGGAAACGGTCTTCCTGTGCGATCGCCATGTAGATACGCGGCATCAGCGGGAAGTGGTAGGCCATGTGGCACTCGTCGCCGTTGCCAAAATAGTGCTGCACGTCTTCTGGCCATTGGTTCGCTTCGGCGAGCAGGATCTTGTTCGACGCATAGGCGTCGAGTTCAGCGCGCAGGTGTTTGATGGCGGCGTGCGTCTCGGGCAGGTTTTCGTTGTTGGTGCCCTCGCGCTCGCACAGGTAAGGCACCGCGTCGAGGCGGAACCCGTCGACACCCGTGTCGAGCCAGCGCTTCATCACCTGCACGACCGCGCGCACCACCCGCGGATTGTCGAAGTTCAAGTCCGGCTGATGCGAGAAGAAGCGGTGCCAATAATAGGCCTTCGCCTCGTCGTCCCAGGTCCAGTTCGACTTCTCGGTATCGGTAAAGATAATGCGCGTGCCTTTGTACTTCTGGTCGGTCTCGCTCCAGACGTACCAGTCGCGCGCGCTGGAGTCCTTCGGGCTGCGTCTGGCGCGCTTGAACCAGGCGTGCTGGTCCGAAGTGTGATTGATCACGAGCTCTGTGATGACACGTAAGCCCAGTCGCTTCGCCTCGTGCATGAAGCGCCGGAAATCCTTCATCGTGCCGAACTGCTGGTTGATGTCGCCGTAGTCGGAAATGTCATAGCCGTCATCGCGGCCGGGGCTCGGATAGAACGGCAGCAGCCACAGCGTGTTGACGCCGAGATCGCGCAGGTAGTCGAGCTTGCCTGTGAGTCCTACGAAATCGCCAGTGCCGTCATCATTGGAATCGGCGAAGGCCTTGACGTGCAATTGATAGACGATCGCGTCCTTGAACCAGAGACCGTCGCCGGCCTGATCCAATGCGACATCGATGTCGGGACGCACATTCATCGTTTAATGGCTCACGGGTAGCAGCGAAACACCAGCGCGGGATCAGACGGATCGATGCGCAGACGGATGCCGCCCCACTCCAGCATGTGGCGGTCGCCGCTCACCAGATTTTCGATCAGTCGCACGCCTCGGCTGTCGGTCGCCGGACCGATCTGCTCGGCGCCGAAGTGCAGCCAGAACTCCTGCAGATGGCCGGAAAACGATACCGCACAGGCGATCGCATTATCCTTGTGCCCGGACTCTTTGAGGAAACCTGTGACGTTGTCGTTGTCGACTTGCAGAAAACGGAGATCGTTCGTCTGCTGCAGCGCCGGATTGGCGCGGCGGATCACGTTCAGTCGCTTCAAGAAATCCTTGATATTACCAGGTTTGTTCCAGTCGCGGGTCTTGATCTCGTATTTTTCAGAATTGATGTATTCCTCGCGGCCGGGGATCGGTTCGTGCTCGAGCAGCTCGAAGCCATTGTAGATGCCGTAATTGGAGGAGAGCAGCGCCGCGAGCGCTACGCGCGATTTGAATTTCCACGGCTCGCCGCCTTGCATCTCGACCGGCAGGATGTCCGGCGTGCTAACGAAGAAATTGGGTCTGAAAAAGTCGCGCACAGGGTGCGCGGTGATCTCGCTCAGATACGTCTGCATCTCGTGCTTCGTCGTACGCCAGGTGAAATAGCTATAGGACTGTGAAAATCCGAGCTTGGCGAGCGCATACATCACCTTCGGGCGGGTGAAGGCTTCCGACAAGAAGATCGTGTCCGGGTGACGCGTGCGCACCTCGCGGATCATCCATTCCCAGAACGGCAGCGGCTTGGTGTGCGGGTTGTCGACGCGGAAGATGCGCACGCCCTGTGCGCACCAGAACAGGATGACGTCGCGCAACGCTTCCCACAGCGCGATGCGGTCGGGGCAGGAGAAATCCGGATTGACGATGTCCTCGTATTTCTTCGGTGGGTTCTCGGCGTATCTGATCGAGCCGTCCGGGCGATACTTGAACCACTCCGGATGCTCCTTCAGCCACGGATGATCGGGCGAGGCCTGCACCGCGAAGTCGATTGCGACTTCCATATCGTGCTGCCCGCACACGTCGACCAGCCGACGGAAGTCGTGCAGCGTGCCGAGGTCGGGATGCACGGCATCGTGGCCGCCAAGTTCGCTGCCAATGGCGTAGAAGCTGCCCGGATCGCCCGGCTCCGATTTTAGCGAGTTGTTCTTGCCCTTGCGGTTGGTGTGGCCAATCGGGTGGATGGGGGTGAAATACAGCACGTCAAAGCCGAGATCGGCGATCTCGGGGATGCGTGCGATACAGTCGTTGAAGGTTCCGTGCTGGCCGGGCACGCGGCCCTGGCTGCGCGGGATCATCTCGTACCAGGCGCCGCAGCGCGCGCGTTCGCGCTCGGCGAGCAGCGGCATTAGGTGACTTCGGGTGAGATCGGGTCGCGTTTCGGTCTCCTCGATGGCGGCCGCGAGGACGTCATCTAGCAGGATGGCAGCGTCTTGCGCCTCGGCGAATTTCCGCGCGGCGGCCTCGACGACGACGCGCGCTTCACGCGCCTGCGGCATCAGTTCGAGGATGAGCTCGTGTCCTTCCCGGGCGTCGAGGCTGACGTCCTGCCCGGCGTCGCGCTTTAAGAGGAAATCCTTGCGCCAGGTGGCGTACTGGTCGGTCCAGGCCTCGATCGCGAAAAAGTACCAGCCGGGCTCAGGCGGGGCGAAATGGCCGTGCCAACGGTCGTTCCCATAGAGCGCCATCGGTTCGCGGTGCCAATCTGGAGACGTCTCCGCACGCCAAATGATCGCCGCCGCGAGGACATCGTGGCCCTCGCGAAAAATATCCGCCCAGATATCAACGGATTCGCCGGCAACGCGTTTGATCGGGTAACGACCGCCATCGACACAAGGATAGATGTCTTCGATGCGAAAGCGCGGGCCTGTCGGATCGTTCGGCGCCAAATCCCAGCCGCAATGTCGTGACGCGCGCTTCACGCCGCCGATGCTGCGTTCGCCGCCATCTTGTTTCATTGGTCCCCGATTGTCGCCTGCGCGCTGACTGACAACAGCACACAGGGCGGGAAGTTCCATTCTACGAGGGCAGGCCGCCTGCGGCGATGCCGGGAAAAGCAAGAAGAATGAGTGACTTGAGCGAGGCTGCACGGCGCTGGGGAATCGAGCCCGGCTACCACGACGTGTTCGGGAAGTGGCATGAGGCGAGCCCGGACACGTTGGCACTGATGATCGACGTGCTGTCGCGCGGACGCTCCGAACCTGCGCAGCTTATGCCCGTGCCCGTGCAGGCGCCGATCAGGGCCTGGCAGGGCGATGGCAGACGGCACTGGCTGCTAGCAGTGCAACTGTACGGAGTGCGCTCGCAACGCAACTGGGGCATCGGTGACTTCACCGACCTCGCCAATCTCATCCCGATCGCGTCCCGATTCGGTGCGAGTGGCATCGGCCTCAATCCGC
>Ga0207779_1000049_pt1 | contig 23257 bp, 22 predicted proteins | sample LuqExpMetageno44_FD_187802 | JGI IMG/M metagenome (GOLD analysis project Ga0207779, IMG submission 187802) | Tropical forest soil microbial communities from Luquillo Experimental Forest, Puerto Rico - Sample 44 (SPAdes) | ecosystem: Environmental > Terrestrial > Soil > Tropical forest ...
TCGGTTATTTGGACTGGGACCACACCCAAAGCCGTCCGCCCCACCAGTGTGCCTCGGCCGGGTTTAATTGGGTGCTCTCTCACATGTTGCTGGTACTCTTGGGAAAAGCCGTTATCCGCAGCGAGTCGGTAATATTCACCATCGCGCAGAACGATTTGGACATTTTCGGCTTGGCATAATTTGCCCGCCGACTGGACCAAGGTGGCGAGCACCGCGTGCAAGTCAAATGTTGAGCGGCTAATCACTTTCAACACGTCGGTGGTTGCCGCCAGTTGCTCTAGCGCATCGTCACGTTCGCGTCTTAGTCGATTGTTTTGCTCTTGCGGGTCCGTAGTGGACGCCCGTGCGGTTTTGCGAGCCCTCGACCCACCGCCGCGCCCCACCCTTGCCGGCTGTCCGCTCCCACTTTCTCGCGCCACATCGCCCTCTCTGACGGTCCACGACGACGCTCAATTGTATTCAAATATTACGATCCGCGCCATGTCCGGTTAGGGTGACGAGAGTCAGTTTAGCGATATCGGCAGCTAGTCCGCTTGCCCCTAACTGCTGATGTTGCGTTCCGGCGTGTCAATGACAGAGATGGACCGATTCGCATTTCATTCAGCTTATCATTTTGCGTAAACGCCACACCGAGGGTGCGCACGATGGGTCTCAGCGTGCGCCATGCTGACCTCAATACTTTGTGACGCCACGCACGAGTCGGCGGGCCGTGGTGTTCTTAATTCAGTCAATACACACGAGGGAGGGTTGAATGCGCAGGCTTCTAATCGCCTTAGCAATTATAGTGCTGCCCTCGTTGGCTATGGCGCTTGGTCATGGCGGTGGTGGCGGCCATGGTGGCTTCGGTGGCGGCCATGCCGGTTTTGCTGGCGGCCATGGTGGCTTCGGTGGCTGGCATGGCAATGGCACTGCCTTGATTGCCCGCGGCCCCCGCTTGGCCGCATGGTCCGGTCATATGGCGGCCTGGAATGGTCATGTCGCCAATTGGAACCACTTTAACCACGGCCATTTCATTCATCACCACGGCCATTTCGTGCATCGCCACGGCCGGGTCTTCTTCGTCGGCGGGCCACGGTGGTGGGACGGGTGGGGCGGCTACGGCTACTATGATGACGGTTGTTGGCAATGGGTCCCGACGCCATCGGGACTCCGCCACGTTTGGGTGTGCGGCGATTATTACTAACCTTAAGGCCCCCGCTTTAGCGGGGGCTGACGTGCCTCGGCGTCCACTAATTGACCGCTTCGGTTCATAAGCGGAGAGAGTGGTAGCCTTTTTCCCCTTGAGCACTTGGTACATTTACGAGTGAGAACATTCGCTATATTGCCTCAGCGTAAAAACGAAAACTCATCCCTAGCTCGATCTGTGTGTCAGCGTCACCATTGCAAATCAACGACTAGTCACATTGTCGCTGGTTAGCGACGCTGTTATGGTTGAACAGCGACGCTTCTGGGGGATGCCATGCCACTGTGGCAGAGATTGCTGGTCACACTGGTGACCATGGTTCTCACAAGTTTCCTTGCCGGACCGCTGTGGCATGCGTTATTCAATTCCGACATACCGACCTATTTCAGCGGTCTTGTTGGCGGCTTAACAGCAGTGCCAATGTGGGAGTTCCTCAAAAGAGTAAGTCCCGCGCGGCAGCTTTAAGAAGCGGCGGCACCGAAGCGTGCAATCAGCTGCGCGCAAAATCCGCGCCTGAGTTCTGTGATCGTTTATCGGCGCAGTGGAGGCTTGCATGTCCCGACTTACTATCTTCCTCGCACGACTACTGGGCCTTTTTACCGTCTTAGTCGTACTCGCTTTGCTGTTTCGTGGGAGCGCAATGGTTGAGATGGCGATTCCGAACCAGCCAGTCATGCTGACCTACGCCATCATCAGTCTCGCAATCGGTCTCGCTATGGTACTCGGGCACAATGTCTGGTCGAATGGATTGTTGCCTGCCGTGGTCTCCCTGGTCGGATGGTTGATACTCGCGAAAGGACTGCTGCTCCTTTTTATGACGCCCGAAATGCTGACGGGTTTTTTCGAGCAGATGCACTATGACGAGCACATTTATCTATATGTTGGCCCGTCTCTCGTAATCGGTCTGTATCTAATCTGGGCTGGCTTTAGCGCACAAAAATCGCGCGGATAGTCCTACAGATTGGAAAAACGCAGAAACAATTGGTTTCGCCGCGCTCACCCTATTATTTTGGCAAAGTAAAACAACTCGGCATGGAAGCGCCTCGCCTCATTATTGTCTGCGGCGTCCCTGGTTCAGGGAAATCCACATTGGCGCATCATGTGGTTGATCGATGGGGAGCGGTCAGCTTTGCGTCAGAAACGTTCGCAGACAGACTTGGCGTCGCGGCGCGGACATCTTCGGGGGATCTGACACAAGAGGCAATAACACATGCGTACTCGGCAATGGGTGCCGCAGTAACCGCCGCCCTTGGGTCTAGTAAGCTGGTCCTTGCTATTGGGTCGTTCAGAGCCGTACGTCAACGTACATGCTTTCGCAACATCGCAAGCAATATCGGCGCGAGCGTGACAGCTCTTCGGATTGCTTGCCCCGTAGCGATAGCCGCAAAGCGCGTGCGGTTGCGAATTGCTGAAGGCGAACGCGGCCCCACCGCTAGAGCGATTCGCCAAATCGATGTCGAATTGAATCGAGCAACGGACATCGACGTCACGCTGACCAATGATACATCAATTGAAGCCTTCTACCGACGAATTGATGCCTTAATAGAATCCTTTGGAAGTGCTACAAGGACTAGTTGAGCGAAAACATGTCAAAGCCGACTCTGCAAACAATCCGACGAGGTTAACCGTTAGCACGATTGAAGGGCGATATATCTCCAGCGATTTGATTGGACCTCGGCTCGGCGAGTGCTACTCTAAGCGGCAAGCGGATGAACAAAACTGGCTTCGAGTGCTGATTGCCGTGTCGAGGGCGGTCAAATGAGGCGGTTCGCGCTTGTTTCACTCATCGCTGCTGTGGCGCTCAATTTGCCCCTGCCGTTAAGGGCGCAGCAGCCAGCGATGCCGGTCATAGGATTCCTTACTACTGCTTCAGCATCGGCGCGGAGTGGGGATCAACTAGCTGCATTCCATCTCGGGCTGCAAGAGGCCGGCTATGTCGAAAACCGGAATGTCCTGATTGAGTATCGCTGGGCTGAGGATGATTACTCCCGGCTGCCTGCGTTCGCTGCAGAGCTGACGCGTCTTCGGGTTGCGGTGATCGTCGCGGCGGGTGGTCACGTTACCGCACTGGCGGCACATAAGGCGACAAAGGAGATCCCGATCGTTTTCACGACTGTCACGGATCCGGTCAAGGAAGGCCTTGTCGTCAGTCTCAACAAGCCGGGCGGAAATGCGACCGGGACCGCCGGGCTAACCTCGGAGCTTGACCCGAAACGGCTCGAGCTGTTGCACGAAGTCAAACCAACAGCCAAACTGGTTGGTGTGCTCGTCAACCCAAATCGTCCCGGAGTCGATAGCGAATCGCGGGAACTGCAGGCGGCCGCCGACAAGCTGAACCTGAAGCTTGAGTTCGGCAAAGCTACCACCGAGCGCGAGATCGATACCGCGTTCGCGACGTTAGCTTCACAACGAGTGGAAACACTTCTTGTCACGGCCGATCCATTCTTTAACAACCGGCGCGCACAAGTGGTCTTGAATGCAGCAAGCCTTTCGATTCCGGCGGTTTACCAATGGCGCGAGTTCGTATTGGCGGGAGGCCTGATGAGCTACGGACCAAGCATAACGGAAGCGTATCACCAGGCAGGCATCAACACAGGCCGCATCCTGAAGGGCGAGAAGCCCGCCGATATCCCGGTCGTGCAGCCTACGAGGTTCCAACTGGTCATAAACCGCTGGACCGCTAGGCATCTCGGCCTCACCCTGTCGCCAAACTTACTTACCCGTGTCGATGAGGTGATTGAATAGGTTGACTTGTGTTCGCTGCTGGTTCTGAGCGGATATAACTAGCATGAGGCGGAGGAGTCTTATCGTTCTGTCTCCAGCGACGGTTGGCGCTAACATAAGTCCGACAGCAAACGACGTTCATCTAATCTAAAAACTATTACAATCGAAGGGGTCATCACCATGCCAAAGAAGACCATACCAACAAAGAGGATTGGAATTCTGCACAGCGGTACGAGTGGGAAGCATGACAAGGAGTATAATAAATTCATTCAAAGCCTAAAATCGGCTGGCTACGCCCAACCAAAAAACCTCCAGATTACTGCCCTTTGGGCGAAGGATGATCTCAACACGCTGCAGCAGCATGCCAAGACTTTGGCCACGACCACTCCTCGATTGGATTTGATTGTCGCGGCCGGTGGCTCCGCTTCTGCTATGGCGGCAACGAAAGAAACCAACGCTGCAGACCCCGTCAGCCCTATACCAGTCGTTTTCACGACGTACTTTGAACTAAACCGTCCTACTGCAAATAGCACTGGGGTCTGCGCGCGCACCTCCGAGCTCGACCCAACAAGGTTGTATCTGCTGAACCAGAGCTTTCCTGCTCAAGAAGTCGGTGCGCTCGTAAACTCGACTCGTCCCAAGTACAACACCCAAAAGGTCGAGCTGGACAAGGAGGCGGACAGGCTAGGGCTTCAACTCAAGCCCGAGGATGTAAATCGCAACCTCGGTGACCCAGCCACACTCATCAAACAGGCATTCGCGAACTGGCGCAAAGCGAGTATCACAACAGCGATCGTCACCGCAGACCCGATCTTCAACGATTATCGTCAGGACGTAGTCAAAGCCGCGCAAAGCAATAATATTAAAGCGATCTACCAATGGCACGAGTTCGTTGATGACGGGGGCGACCTGAGCTATGGGACAAGCCTAATGGAGGCCTATCAACTGGCGGGCACGATTGCGGGTCAAGTTCTCGACGGCGCCGACGCCGCGAGCATACCGGTTCAGCCGCTGTCCAATATCGTGCTGGTCATTAACCGCACAACCGCCAAGCTAATCCCCAAGGCGCTGCTCGCCGGCGCCCGTCTGGCCCGGGGCAAGTGAAATAAGATTCCGTCCTGAACCATGAGACCGCTAAAGCGCTTGGCGGAGCGCGCTGGTACTTATTTGACGACAGTGCTGTGGTAGTCACAGGCTATTACATTTCGCAAGTGTCACGCTTGCATTGCGGCTGAAGAAGCACAAGCATCCGGTTATCGGTCACCAATGGCGCAAGTTGTGCGCGACTCGTCAGAGGATCGAAACGGGAGCCAAATTTGCAAACGACCGAATGGAACAGTTCCCGTGCACTTGCGGTGGTCGTGGCCGCCACACTGTCGTTCGCACTGATCCCTGGCGGCTCGGCTTGGGGACAAGCGTCCATGGACAACTCCGGCGGCACAATAAATCTTGGCGGCCGTGGCTGGTCTGCGCCAGAAGGCAGGCCCGATGTATCGGAACGCTCGACCAACCAGTTTCAATTCGAAGTCCGTGGTGGGTTTGCGACCGACTACATCTATCGCGGGACGACATTGTCCGATCACAAGCCGGCCGTTGGCGCCGCCGCCGAAGCGACATTCGCTCAGTTCTACGCCGGCGTTGCAATAGCGAGCGTCAAGCTGCCAACCCAACCCGCCGCCGAAATCACGATGAGCGGAGGTGTGCGCCGGAAGATTGCAGACATCAATTTCGATCTCGGCGTAACCTACTACCTCTATCCCGGCGAGACATCGGTTAGCCCGAGCGTTGATTATTGGGAAACGGCGATCCGTGCCGACAAGCGAATATCCGAGTACGTCCGCGTCGCCGGTGGATTTGCTTATTCGCCAAACGTCTCCAACACCGGCGCCTGGAGCTGGTATGCGGCCGGCGGTGTGGGCCTTGAGGTGCCGAGCCGGCTACTTCCACCGGACATCGCAGTATCGTTTACCGGCGGTGCCGGCTATTCCTGGTTCGGCAATCAGTCGCAAGAGTTCGGCGGCTTTGCATTGCCCGCCTATCTCAATTGGCAGGCTGGCGTGACTTTCACCCGCAAGATCTTCAATCTCGACCTCCGCTATTACGACACCAATCTCTCGAGAGAGAATTGTTTTGTTCTAACCGGCGATCCGAACGCAAGGCCCGGCGGAGTCATCAATCCCGTCACGAATCCCGAGGGCCTGACTTCGAGTTGGTGTAGCACCACCTTTGTAGCGAAGATCTGGTTTGCCCTAAACTAGCCTCTCGAGGAGAGCCATGTACGATGCGTGTGTCGAAATCGATACGCGCGAATTTCATCCGCCGAGGGCTATCGCAATACCTACCTGTGCAATGCCGATGGCCACCATGATGACGCCTGTTGCCCATGGCCGAAGCCCGGCATAGCGCGCGAAAAGAAATCCACAGGTGAATAACAATATGACGGCGATTGCATTGGAGGTTCTCAGCGCCAATCTGGGATCTTCAATAACAATAAATGGAATAACAACCGGAAAGGTTGACAGGACGACAATCATGCAAATGCCCAATGCACCTAGGTAGTCGCGCCCCATCAGCTTTTGGTGCATTTCAGAGGAGGACATCTGGACAATTCTTTCGCGTATCAATTCAAGTTGCATTGGCTGAAAAATTGACGCGAGCAGCGTCGGTAGTTCGTTTGCAATTATCCGATGAGCGTCTTTAGGATCCGGTGTCTCACGTACGGCCTTCATTGCCAAGGCGTTGCGCCCGCGTTCGCCAATCCGGGTCATCAGGTACATTCCGGCATCGATGATCCCCCACGCTAGATTGCACCCGAGCGCAGCGATCACCATGGTGCGGATCTGAAAACGGTCCGCCGTAGCGACGCTAACTGCGCCAGTTATGGTTAGCGCCATGATCAACCCAAAAAGGATTTCAGAGAGACGCTCAACAGGTTCGAGTATGCGGTCCGTCGATCTCATGAAAATCTCCAATGACACGAATACTTTGATAAGATTTGTATCGGTTGGGACTGGCCAAACCGATGTACTGCCAAACAAGCCAAAAGAAAGTTCGCTTTATTCCGACGAATTGGGAAGGGAGATTTTGTATTTGATCGGCCTTCGAGCCCTCTGGTAGTGCTACTGGTAGCGAAGGCACGAGGTTTTTCTATGATGAAGAAGGGGGCGAATGGGAGTGAATGGGGAGGAAGACATGAAGCGCGAGAAGTGGCTATTAGCATTAGGACTGGCCGTCGCCGTCGACCTTGGTCCGTCCACGTTGCATGCGGCTTCGATCATCGATGAATGGGCGAGCGTGCAAGTGCCCCCGGCACCAGCGCTGAAGCCGGTAACGGTCGATGCGAAAACGACCGCGCTGCTAATCTTCGACCTCGTCAAACCATTCTGCAACCCGGAACGCTATACCCGCTGTCCGTCAATGCTTCCGGCTGTTAATAAACTGGCCACCGAGGCCCGTGCGAAGGGTGTGATGGTCATCTACACTAGCATTCCCTCTGTGCCGAAGACCGCTATTGTCGACGAACTCACTCCCACTGCAAACGACATGTTCATGCAGTCGGGGACTGATAAGTTTCTCAATACTGATCTGGAAAAAATCCTCAAAGATCGCGGCATTACAACCATCATCGTGACCGGACTGGCTTCAAATGGCGCTGTTCTGGAGACGTCGAGCGAGGCGGCGTTGAAGGGCTTTAAGGTTATCGTGCCGCTTGATCTGACCACTGCGGTTACCACTTATGCGGAGCAATTCACGGCTTGGCAGTTAGCCACTGGGCCGATTATTTCTCCGAACATCACAGTGACCACATCCGATATGATCAAGTTCTGAAAGCCGATCATCCTGCGGCAGCCGTAGACTGTGATGGTCCAAGCGATGACCCATCACTCATCGTTCCAGCCCCCGAGCTGTTCCTTTTCAAGCATCTTGCATACCTCCATCGGGGCCGGATCAAGGTTAAAGACCTTGTCGTTGGCGCCGGGCCTGAGCCAGGTTCCGGTCGTCGTGTCGCAGTCGCCGCCGAAGGCGATACCGCGGACGTTAAGGCTGATCGACAGACCGTCGCTGCTCGACGATCTGTCGATCGTAACACCGCCGCGGTCGCAATCGACCGAGCAGTCTATGGTCTTCTCCCCAAGGCAATCGCCGCTGGTCGCCAGCGTGCGCTTGTCGCCGCGGCGTTTTAGCGAAAGGGCGAAATTGTAGTAAATGTGGTCCGGGTTTTTGAAGACATAGGCGCCGCCAGCATCATAGCCCGAAACACGCAGGAAAAATGTCAGCTGCGTGACCTTCTGCCGCGGATGGGTGGCGAGATGTTTTGCATCGTAGACGCGGCGCCAGCAGGCTTTGCGGCCGGGCTCAGCGGGCAGGATTTTTTCGGCCGGCCAGTGCTGCATCTGCGCAGCGGCTGGTTTTTCGGCGCGGACGTCAGCCGAGCCAAGGAGTGCGGCGGCGAGCAGAGAGCAGCAGACAATTCGTCTTTCCGCACCGAACAGCATAATCAATTCTCACTGTTCAGCCGACATTTGCCAGATGGATATCTAATTTATGTGGTTAGTTACGACGGTACGTGTAAACACGCGTCGTGCGGTTCTTTTCATACGGCAATTTGCGTACCAATCTCCACTACGCGGCCAGTGGGAATACGGAAATAGTCGGTGGCGTCGTTAGCTGTGCGCGTAAGCATGATGAAGAGATGGTCCTGCCAGCGCGGCATCCCCGAGCGTTCTGCAGGCTTGAGAGATCGGCGCGATAGGAAAAAGGAAGTGGACATAATGTCAAACTGCCAACCGAGGCCGCGGGCAATCGCCAATGCCTTCGGAATGTTTGGCGTTTCCATAAATCCGAAGCGCAATCGAACCTTAGAAAAAGTGTCGCTGATTTTCTCGATTTGAACACGCTCCTCTACAGGAATGCGCGGAGTGTCGGCAGATTGCACGGTCAAGATGACGTTTTTCTCATGCAGAACCTTATAATGCTTGAGGCTATGTAGAAGTGCTGTCGGGCAACTCTCCGGGTCGCTAGTAAGAAACACGGCCGTCCCGGGTATTCGGATCGGTGGCTTAGCTTCTAAAGCTTTCACCAAACCTTCGAGAGGAAGCTCTAGCCTTCGAGTTTTATTAAACAGAACGCGTGATCCTCGACGCCAGGTGTACATAACAGTGATTGCGACACACGCGAATGCAAGAGGTACCCATCCTCCTGAAAGGATCTTCATTGAATTTGCTACGAAGAAGGTGCTGTCAATAATCACGAATGGGACGATCATAAAAACGGCAGCTGCCAAAGACCAATGCAAACCCCGCCAAATAACGATAAAGGCCATTAACGCGGTTACAACCATTGTTCCGGACACAGCAATTCCGTAGGCTGAGGCAAGAGCATCCGATGATCGGAAAAGGCCGACCAAAAGAATGACTGCAAATGCCAAGAAGGCATTCACACGAGGCATATAAATCTGTCCTTCAAGAGATTCCGAGGTGTGACGGATTTCCAAGCGTGGTAACAGCCCAAGTTGAATTGCCTGGCGGCTTATTGAGTAAGCCCCTGTTATCACAGCTTGGCTGGCGATAATCGTTGCGGCAGTTGCAAGCGCGACCATGGGCAAAAGTGCCCAACTCGGGTACATCAGAAAGAAAGGATTTTCGATAGCCGCTGAATTTGTGAGCACCATCGCGCCTTGGCCGAGGTAATTGAGGGCTAGCGATGGCAGAACGAGTGCTAGCCAAGCAGATTGTATTGGCCGCTTACCAAAGTGGCCAAGGTCCGCATAAAGAGCCTCGGCGCCCGTGACCGCTAGAAATACCGCACCTAGTGTCAGAAATCCGATCTTACCGTGGGTGAGAAGAAAGTTGACTCCGTAGACCGGATTAATTGCCGCCAGAATGCCTGGATCATTTGCGATGTGAAAAATTCCTGGCAGCGCAATAAAAACGAACCAAAGGGTCATAATGGGACCAAACAACGCCGCAACTTTGGCGGTACCCTTAGATTGTGCTATAAATAAAATGGTGAGGATAACGATTGTCAGCAGTACGATGTACGGCTCTACTGTCGGCGTCGCCAGCTTCAATCCTTCAATTGCCGAGAGAACGGAGATTGCTGGCGTGATGACAGCATCGCCGTAAAACAATGATGCGCTTATCACACCAAACAAGAAGACAATGCCGGCTCCCCGTCCAAGCGCACGTTGTGCAAGAGCCATCAGCGCTAGCGTTCCACCCTCACCATTGTTGTCGGCACGCAGCAGGATCAACACGTATTTGACTGTAACAATTAATATTAACGCCCATAAGATTAGTGATACGACACTTAAAACGGCATCCGATGTTACTGCTTGGGTAGAGCCGCCGGCCGCTGTAATCGCTTCGCGAAAAGCGTAGAGTGGGCTCGTCCCGATGTCCCCGTAGACCACGCCCAAGCTGCCGACAGTAAGCGCCCAGAACCCGGCTTGGGCGCCCCCTTTTTGCACGCCACGAATTGACGGAATGGCGCTCTCAGCCGGAGTAGCCATTTCTTTCGACATAATGTTTTTCCTTAGGTTGGCGGCGTGGAGCCAACGACCACAGAGTACCGTCATTGTCGAATGTGGCAATACGTTGCGGTACCGCAACGAAACCTGAACACCTCCAACTTTTCGTCAAGAGGTACTTGGTTCTAGTAGCGAAGCCCTTACTTTTTCGAAATGAAGAAGGGGTCGAGAATAGCGAGGAAGACATGAAGCGCGATAAATGGCTATTAGCGTTAGGACTGGCCGTCGCTGTCGGCGCTGGCGCGTCCACGTCGCATGCGGCTTCGATCATCGATGAATGGGCGAGCGTGAAGGCGCCGCCGGCGCCCACGCTCAAGCCGGTAACCGTCGACAGCAAGACCTATGCCCTCCTCGTGATCGACATGGTCAAGGAAACCTGCAATGAAAAGGAGCGGCCACGCTGTGTCGACACCATCGTGCCCCTGGTGAAGCTTCTTGGCGAAGCGCGGGCCAAGGGCGTGACAGTCATATACTCGCTCGGTCCCCGGGGAAAAGACATCGTGGAAGGGCTTGCACCGAAGAGCGGCGAACCGGTCGTGAAATCTGGTGCCGACAAGTTCATCAACACCGACCTCGAGAAGATACTCAAGGATAAGGGCATCACGAGCCTGATCGTCGTGGGCACACTGGCCAACGGCGGAGTGTTTTATACCGCCAGCGAGGCCGCGCTCCGCGGATTTAACGTCGCGGTCCCGGTCGATGGTATGTCGTCGCCCAACCTGAATACGCTTTACACGGAACAATATACGGCATGGCATCTAGCCAACGCGCCTGCCTTCGGTGGCAGGATGACCTTGACTAAGATTGACATGATCAAGTTCTGAAAGCAGACGCTAAGAAACAGTGCCCCCACTAGCGGGACACGACTGCGATCGATAAACAGGACATGAACGGCAATGTCACACCGGATTCAGGACTCATACGATCTAATCCGATGGGCGATAACAAGGAGAAGACGACGATGCGCAAACTTGGATTTATGCTAGTCACCGCCGCTGCACTGATCACGGGCAGTTCAGCAAATTCCGTAGCGGCGCCAGTCGCTCCCGACAGTGGGATCCGCAGCGCGCTTGCGGACGTTAACCTCGTGGAGAAGGCCCAATATGTTTGGGGCGGGCGACGTTATTGCTGGTATCAGGGCGGGTGGTCGGGGCCCGGCTGGTATTGGTGCGGGTACGCTTGGCGTCGTGGTTTCGGGTGGGGCGGGCCTGTTGGCTGGAACGGCTGGGCATATCGCGCTGCGCCAGGGCCATACGGGGCATATCGCGGGTACTATCGTCGCTGGTAGGCGTCCGGTGAAAAGCAGACATTCAAAAAGCTCCCGTGCATTTGACCGCACGGGAGCTTCGTGTCGCGACTGCGATATCGAAATTGAGGGCTGCTATGCGATGGGCGGAAACCAACCGGCTGGTGGCTGCGTTTGTAGCTTGCATGGTTGGCCGCTTCACGCGCGACGCCCAAATTGGCTAACCGTTGAAGCGGCCTTCACAGTGTTAGCGCAGAGGTGTTGAGATGATTATTCCGCATCTTGCAGTGCCGATCGCGGTTTACGTCACCGTCGCTGACGGCTTACCCAATTGGGATGTGACGGCGAGTTGTCGTGGCGCAGCCTCAGCAGGTTACGTCGCGCAATCAGAGGAGCGACTTAAGAGCTGCCTTGCGAGCGAGCAAAACACGCGCGACAAGCTCGCCGGTGCGTGGTCTTCATTTCCCGCCACAGACCGGATCAAATGTGTCGAGTCGATAAAGTGGTTTGAGCCAACTTACACTGAGCTTGCCGCGTGTCTTGATATGGCTAGGGATGTGAAAACCGGCGGAAGCGACAATTCAGCTAGCCCCATGCGGCGCTAGTCAAGAAATTGCAAGGCGGTGCACGCCACCCGCGCCCGGAAGCCGCTCGAAGAGGAGGCGCCGATGCGGGATTTGGCGCGCGAAAGGTTGCGGCATCCGTTCAAGTCTGTGCGCCCATGAAGTATGCGTTTGGCTGGATTTTTGAGCAGCGGCACCGGGGTTCACATGACCCGTGCCGAACTACGCCGCGCGTTTTCACTTGCGGAATAAAATTGGTTATGTGGCGGACTGGCGACTAAAACAAAAATTTAGTGCGAGAGGTTGTGCCGCCGTCGCGCCTGCATCCGACGGAATTGAGAAATGGCTGCTCGAACACTGTAACCCAAGAGAAAACCGACGATTAGATAACCAAAGGGAAGTTCCATGAGCATGGAGATTCGTCGCTATTGAATTTGAAGCGATTGGCAGGAGGCTGGCAAACAAACGCGATTGCACCGAGTTGGTTCCTTAAGGACGAGACCCGCGCAGAATGGTGTGGCTGTGCTGCAACAATTCGAGGAAATTCCGATTAACGTCCTAAGTCGTGATTGCGATCACAACCTTATTGTTAAAATATCGGCCCCGACCCACCGGGGGCTGGGGGGCTGATGGTGGTGGAGATCGGGGCCGCGCTCTTGGGGACTAGAGCGGCCCCGATTCTATTTCGGTCTCGATCTCAGCAACATTAAATTTTGATCACTATTCCGCTACATCGCGGCAGATCGTTCCGGTCTTCAACGCTCGGCGGCGCCAAATTTCTCTTTTTTCATTCATTGGAATGCCGTTGCCCCTAATGAATCGCCTCGATCAGCCTCGCGTCGTTTTCATTGCCGGACGAATTCACCCGTCGGGACACTGGCCACATCCGCAATATATTGTCGGACGTGGGCCTCAGCAGTTGGATCGCCGCCGCCGCACTTAAAATGACCGGCATGCGGTTATGAATTGGCCGCGTCAGCGCGTTCGCATCGGGGGTCCAGAGATAATCGAGCCTATCGGAACAGGATTGGCACTGTGAAATCGAATGTTGGCCCCGGCAGATTTGCAGGAGGCGGCGGGAACGGCGCCGCCCGATGAACCGTGGCGATGGTTGCCTGATCGAGGGAGGCAAAGCCTGAGCTGTTGATGACACGAGTGGCAACAACCTTGCCCTCTCGGTCGATCGTGAACGCGACCGTCGCGACACCGGTTTCGTGGTGCGCCTGAGCCGCGGCGGGATAGTTCTTGTGACGTTCAAGCTGAATGGCGATCTTCCGGTGCCAGGAGGAGAGCTGCGCCGCAGAAGGCCGCGGTAGCGGTGGAGCGGTTGTCAGCGGCGCAGGAGGCAACATCTCTTCTTTCGGCCGTTCAGGTTCCTTTGGCATCTCCCTGGGTAACGTCACGTCGGCGTTCGGAAGGGAGGGTGGCGGTTCAATTCTCTCATCAAGCTTTTGATCTGGTTCTTTCGGTTGTGGTTCTGGGACAGGTGCAGCCTGCTGCTGCTCAGGCCCCGGTGCCAAATCGCGTTTTATGTCCGCTGCCGGACCCGTGAAAGGTGCGAGATCGACTACAATAGCCTCGGTGCCTTCGTCGCCGGCAAGTACGTCGTGCCAGGTCATCAACCACAGGCCGGCGCTGGCGTGCAATGCGAGGATAACTGCCGCACTGGCCACCCACAACCGGAGATCAGTTCGCTCAAGCGCAACGTCGATCATTGGGTCTTCTCAAGCCCTACGAGGGCGATCTTCAGGAATCCCGCGGCGCGCAAGAGATTCATGACCTCCATCAGATCGCCATAGGAGACAACCTTGTCCGCACGCAGGAAGATGCGCGTGTCCTTATTACCTTCGGTGGCTTGCGTGAGCGCAGCACCGAGTTGATCGCGTGGGAAGGTATCGTCGCCAAGCGACAGAGAAAGATCTGGCTTGACCGTAAGGAAGAGTGGCTTCTCGGGCCTTGGCTGCTGTTGCGCAGTCGACGCCGGCAGATCAACGGAAATATCAACCGTTGCCAATGGCGCCGCCACCATGAAAATGATGAGTAGGACCAGCATCACGTCGATGAATGGTGTGACGTTGATCTCGTGAACCTCTTCGAGTTCGTCTTTACCGTGATCGAGGCGAACGCTCATGGCATCACTCCGCGGCAGCCGTTAGCGGCTTGCGCAGCACACCGCGGTCAAGATCGCGACTGACCAGGCGCAAAACCTCAGCAGACGTGTCGCCAAGTTGTGCGCGATATCCGGCAATCGAGCGCGCGAACATGTTGTAGATGACGACGGCGGGGATGGCGGCAGCAAGACCGAAGGCGGTCGCCAACAGGGCTTCCGCAATGCCAGGGGCCACGATTGCCAGATTGGTGGTGTGCGACTTCGAAATGCCGATGAAGCTATTCATGATACCCCATACGGTGCCGAACAGGCCGACAAATGGTGCAGTCGCACCAATCGTGGCGAGCACGCCGGTACCGCGGCTGATTCTGCGACCGAACGCCGCCTCGAGGCGCTCAAGCCGGGACGCAATGCGCTCTTTCAGCCCATCGTTGTCCATAGCGCCGGCCGACAGGCGGATTTCCGCAATCGCCTCCGCACAAAAGGTGCTGGTATATTTTTCGGTTACATCGACATTGGAGATGGATCCCGCAGCGCCGATCGCGCGCAAGCCGGCACGCGCTTTGCGCTTCGCCTGCACGATTTCGATGCTCTTGGCGAGCCAAATCGTCCACGTTAGGAGTGATGCGATAGCTAGAACCACGACGACGGCTTTCACCACCGCGTCGGCGTTCATAAACATGCCCCACGGGCTGAGGTCGCGCGGGAGTGCCGCGGCCCCGATGGCGGGCGCAACCGCTGAGTCCTGGGCGAAGGCGGCGTGAAAAGATAACAACCAGGGAATCATTGCGAGAGACTGACGGACATACCGCGTACAGCGCCGTCGCGTGTCAAGAGTTTGGGATCGACGATGCCAGTATCCGTATTGCATTTTTCAGGTACCCTCTTAGCGACACCAGCGAGATAGCTCGCCATTAAAGTTTCTTGGACAACCCAACGAAAAAGCCGCGACGCATTCCGTATTGCGGTGCGAATACGCCGATCCCGGTGCCGCTTCTGATCTGGTAGACCGCGTCGAAGATATTGACGACATCAAGGCGTGCGGTGAATTTGCCGAGATCGGGCACCGTGAACTCACGTGAAACCCCGACATTGGCCGTGGCATAGGGTGGGACGTGGTCAGTATTGGCAAATCCGCTGCGCAAACCACTGCCATAAACCATGCTGGCAGTGAACCGCGTGCCTTGCCACAGATACGAAGCGCCTGCCGAGGCAGTCCATGTCTGCGCATGGTCGGTATAGATGTAATTGTTTGCTATATAGGCAAGCTCGTCATTGCCAAATAAATATTGGTTCGATACCACGTTCTTTGCCATCTGGCGGGCCCAAGCCAGATTTCCGTAGCCGCTGAAGTTGCCGTCCTTATAGGTCGCGGTTAGCTCGACGCCGGCGTTGTAGGCACTTTCGTAATTGAAGCCACTGAGGATAAGGGCCTGGCCGAATTGGCCGTCATCCAGAAGGTCCTGCGCTATCTTGTAATAGGCGTCGATGCCGACCTGTAGGTTGGGGGTGATCTTTTGTACGACGCCGGCATCGAAGTAGTGGGAACGTTCTGGCAGGACCGGATTCTGCAGGAAGTTTTCCGGCTGAGCCGTTGTGTTGGCGGTAGCGGCGATGTTGGTGGGAGCGGCGATCGCCTGCGGCGGTGGCGTGAAGTAGCGCGCGTAGCCGGCATGAAATGTCGTTCCGTCGAAGGGCTTGTACACCAAATTGAAGCGAGGGCTGAACTGGTTGGCATTGACGTATTGCCACATCTGGTCAAAACGCAGACCAAAGTTCACGGTCAGTTGGTTGGTGATCCGCCACTCGTCCTGGAGGTAGATCCCGGCGATCCAACCGAACTTCGAATTATTGTCGGTGATCGGAAACGGTGCGTCGATGGGATTCCCCTCTGAGTCGAGCGGCTCCACCGTCGCGATATTGCTGACCAACGTGCTTTCGCCGGTGACGGTGAAACCCGCCCGCAAAGTATTTGCATCGTTGAGCGGAAAGGCGCCATCGCCCTGAAGCCCGTTAGCGAATCCGCGGCGATAAACGTCAGAGGCGATTCCGTTGAATAGAATGTCGCCGACGGGATCGGGAATAAAATGAAGCGAGCTATAACGACTGAAGGCCGCAAGCTGAACATCGAATCCGTTGACCGATTTCTGCAGCGCCACCACGCCAAAGGTGTTCTGTTCATTTTGATTCTCATTGAGGTTCGACGAGGAAAAATCGCTCACGCCATAGGCGCTGGTAATGCCGCAGCAGAACGACTGGCCAGGATTATTGGGGATCTGGAAGTGGCTCGTGGAATTACCGAAGATCGTGCTCACGCGGGTCTGCGCATCGAGCACGGTCGAGGTGTAGCTAAAAAAATTGCCCTGCAAGGTGCGGTCGTGGATCGCACTGTAGCTGCCGGTCGGATTTTCGATGCCGAGATTGCTGGTGAAGCCGCGGCCGGTGAAGAAATATTCCGTAGTGCCAATACGACCGCCGTATTCAACACTTGGTGTCAGAGTATCGAAGCTGCCGCCGTAGACGCCGACGCTCCCACCTTGTTCGAGCGATTTCCCGCTCTTCGTCTGAATGTCGATGACGCCAGCGGTACGCAGCCCGAACTGTGCCGGGAGGGCGCCGGTGATCAGCGCAAGACTGCCGACAAAGCTCGTATCGAGAACACGTCCGAATCCAGAAATCCCGTCAGGGAGAATGATGCCGTTTATTCGGTACTGTACGTTGGCATGTTCGTTGCGCACGTGAATCTCACCGCTAGCGGCTGAATCCTGCGAGATGCCCGGCGCCTGCAGCAGCACCTTGTCGATTGGTCCATCGGTGCCCTGTGGTAGCGTTTCGATGAAGGCGCGATTCATGTCGAAAGTGCTGGTCCCGACGCGCGGCGACAAATTTTCCCGTACGACATCGAGCTGTGTGTTCTGCGTGGCGATCACAGCATTGGCATCAGGTTGCACTGGTGTGACTGCCGGGCGTGGGGCGGGCTTCGGCCTCGCCGGAGGCGGGCGTTGAGGCGCTTCCACAACAATTTGTGGCAGCGCCGTCTGAGCCCAGGCTTCGCTGACGAGCAACGGGATGAGACTCGAACTGGCTAACAGCACCCCGCGCATAATTTGCAGCGGCATCTATGAAAGATTCTCCACGCTTCATGCGACATCGAAATGCGACGCGCCCCCGTCTGGGGCAGGCGGCATTGCGGATAAACCATCGATGTCAGGCGTGGGGTGGAGCGCGGGCTTGGTAATGAGACTCGAGATCGAAATTGACTTGAGCCGTTTGAATGTCGGCGGGCCATTCCCACCCGTAGGCCACGGGGAGCACAAGTGGGGCAACGATCGGCAATAACGAAGTCGATGTGAGACTCAGCGTCGCGCAAATGGCGCACACATCGTGTCGGTCACCCCGATCTTGCGGCGGCGGTGGTCCGTCATCGTTTGCCGGATTGTGTGCAATCGATGTGGGGTTCGCAGGAGCGGCAATTCCGAGATCTCCGGCGTGGATGTGTCCAAAGGACAGGACAAGCTGCAACGCTAATGCAAATAGCGCCAGACGCGCGCCCAACTGCCGATTCATGCGAATCCAGCGCATCGATGGCCGATCTATCCGTTACCAATAGAACATAGACAGACGACGATAAGTGTCAATTGGCCCTCTTCGAAGTAACAAGTGTTGGAACCGTGCAAGGCTCAATAAGCGTTCAAGCCAATATGGCCGCCAAGGCTCGATTCTGTTGAAAAACAGTTGGAATGTCAACGCGATCAAAAGTTTTTAGGCTCGTGCGCAAAGTGCGCCTGCAATAGATAAACGCCACCAACGAACGCGGCCTTTTTGCATGTGCTCGATAGAGAGTGCGTTTAGTTGAGCTTGGTCGAGATGTTGAGTTGCGTTTGCCCCTGATTCGGTAACCCAGCAACTAACTTTAGGACTGGCGTTTAGCAGTAATTATTAAGGCGAGAACCCAAGCAATAAAGATACTTGCGGTAATCAGAATCCAATTCTCGATTGTCGCCCCCAAAATGGTGATGTGACCGACCAAGAATTCTGATACCGACCGGCTCATAGCCCCGCTGGTATAATCGCGATTTCAAATAAAAATCTCATAACTTCGTGCCGATGTGTCCTACGGCTTACCCGAGCACCTGATATCGGCCTCTATGACCTACGGGGATCTGTGAGCTTAGAATTGCCAGTGAAACCGCCCACTGAACACGTTTACGGGTCCACGGTCGGCGTTGTAGGCGGGATCGGCAATGAATTGGTAGTCGAGGCTGATTTTTGTCGAGGACGAAATAGCGTAGCTGTAGTAGGTCTCGATGATCTTCTCAAGGCGAGGATTGGGAAGCATTCCATCGCCGATGAGTATGCCAAGCCCGCCGGCGTTTAAAAACGCCTCATGCACCGGTGAAATTCCGTTGATCACGCCGGCAATGCCGATGGTATCATCAGGCCGGCCCCATGCCTTGCCAATAATTGACACGCCGCCTGAGACTGTGCGGTCGATGTCGGTGAAATCCCAAGGCTCGACATTGCCGTCGGCCCAACCGGCGCGTGCAAATACGCCTACGTTCTCAGAAACCTGCTGCTCCAGGTTGATACTTACGCCGGGTCGACTCTGGTAGACGCGCACCGCATTAATGTCCGCTGGGGTGCCGGTCAATGCGGAGAGATCGATAGCATCCTGGAAGCTTCCAGCGCGACCTCGGCTTAGGAAACCAGTGAGCTTGATTTTGCCGGGCTGTCCCCACAGTTCGTGTCGCTCTTCAATTTCTCCAAGCAATTGAAATTGCCGAAACGTCGCGTCGAGATTACCGCCTGAGGGGCTAATTCCGCCGGCAGGCGTTGCGGATAGATCAAAGATGCCGCCGCGCACTGTAAAGCGGTCTAGATACCATTCCGCCGCGGCACCATAGCTGACGCCCCAAGCGTCGCCGGCGTAATCAAAAGTGCCGGCATTGATCACCGACCAGTTGAGAAAATCGGTCTTGGGATTGTTCGCGTATTTGTTGGTGTCGAATATGTCTGTTATCGCGAATTTTCCAACCGTCAGCACAAGACGATTCACTGAACGTGAGCCGGCGAACTGATTGACGTCGGCATCCACCTTCTCAATTTCACCACCGAGATCGATAGTTTGGCGTATGAAATAGCGCTGGAGGCGCGCGTAGGGATAATCACGGCCTATCTTAAAGGCTTCGCCACTCGGATATCCGGCCGCTCCGTGCGTGTCGCCAAGGCCGAAACCCTGATCAAGCTCGGGATTGATCCATAACTCGGCGCCTTTCCATAGGCGCAGACCAGCGTAGAGCGTGATATCCCAGGTCTCACGGCCTTCCGCATTAGAGGGTAGACTGTTGATGCCCTGGAAAGGCGATGGAAAGGCTGGATTAGCCTGCTCGACGAATGTGGTCTGACCGTGAAAGCTGAGGCTGTCTGAGTCTAGTACGGAGGATTCCTTAACATTGCCTGCAACCGTCCCATTGCCGAACCGGTAGTTTAAGCCGGCGCGGATTTCCTGCAGGGAGAAATCGGAATCAAATCGCTGGCCTGCTACTGGAAACGTTACGTTGCTGATACCATAATTTGTGTACAGATATTCGAGCCATGCGGTCCAGTTCGGTGCCACGGGGACCTCGATACCCGCCCCAGCCGCCCAGCCAAATCGCCACAAGAATGGAGATTCGGTCGTGCCGTTGATGAGTTGCGTCAGGGTCAATTGATCGTAGGTCCAAGCGAATCCCCCAGTCGCATAAAAGAGCCAATTGCCGGGAGCGTAACCGATGCGGCCAAGCACGGTGCCGAACGACAATACGGTCTCGCTATAGCTTTCGGCGGCCAAAGATGGGGACGAAAACGTGGAGATGCCACCAATGGAGAGTCCAGAAAGATTTGGAAAGTTCGGAAACGATGCATCGGCCTTAATGCCAAGGACAAGACGGCTTGGAAGCATATAGTCGTAGCCGATTTGAAGGCCCTGGAAGCGGCTCCCAGTCTCTGAAAAAGTGTCAATGGGCTGTGCTAAGCTAAACGAGCCGGAAATTTCAGCTGGCCCGTTCGTTGTCGGGCTCTCGCTCCAATTTGAATTACCCCAGCCATACCCGAAATGACCTCCAGCGTAAAAACCTGTCCAGTCATAGACGGAGGACGCTTGTTTTGGAGCTTGAGGCTTAATCGACGCGGCATCGTCAGCCGCAGCACGACTACCTGTTAGAGCGAGCGCGATGGTGGCTGCGGTTAAGGCCAGCCGGCCCCCGTTGAAAGTGCGCTTTGTCGTTATGGGCCGAGAAATTCTGCGCGAGAGACCACCAGATGCACAGAAAAGGGTCACAGAACACCTCACGCGAAACGTTCCCACTGGCAACCGGCAATAAACAACTTCCTGGGCAAATAGCGATCATCGGCAGCACTAAACAAATTGATACTTCAATTCCATGACATCGCAATGGAGAACAATCGCCTCCCGGGCATCCACGGGGAAGGCGTGCAAACCAAGCTTTGCGGCTGCGGATGCCGCCCCTCGGCTTTTTCCGGGCACAGTATAATTTTTCACATTAACCTGGGAGAGTCTTCTTCCGCCGCTTAGGCCATGTTGAAGAACGCCCGGGAGCAGGCCTTGGCATGTGGATCGCAAATACATTTGTCTATCAGGAGCAACAGGGTCGATGCGATCCGGAGTTTTTTGAAGGAACGCGTGGGCAAGAATTCGAAATCGAGATCGCTGCGTGTCAAGAGATTAACTGGGGCGATAATCGCAAAAGAGAGGCCTTCAAATGCGAGTTGGTCTGAGCATAGACTGCGGGAATTTTTATTGTGACTTTCTTGCAACAGTTATAAAAATTGCGCGTCCGATGGCGGTCCATTGGGGGTAAAACTACAAAACGCAATTCTCGAGGCTCAGGGTAGTACTAGTATGTGATTGCTAGCCCCAAGGTTTGTTGAATAATGCGCCGTATTTCTCTGGCATTGTTGGCTGCAACCGCGTTGAGTGGCGTTGCGGTTCAGGATGGTTTCGCTGCTGAGCCTCCCGCAACCGATTGGACCGGTTTCTACATTGGTGGAAATCTTGGTTACAATTCGGGAACCGACGACGTCAACGTAACCGGACTCGCCATCGAAGACTTCTCATTACCTGCTAATGGTTCGACGTCACTTAAGCCTACAGGCTTCATCGGTGGAGTTCAGGCTGGATATAATTGGGAATTCGAACCGCACTGGGTTGTAGGTCTTGAGGCGGATTTCCAATGGACAGGCCAGAAAAATAGCGTCACGCAGACCGCGACCATTTCGTCAGCGTCGTGCTTCGGTCTTGGTAGTCCAGACTGCTCTGTTACCGACGCTTTGGGTAGCGCCAACGTAACAGCGAAGCTTGATTGGTTGGGAACATTTCGTGGTCGTTTTGGCTATGTAGTAGACCGCATGTTGGTCTACGGCACCGGTGGACTTGCTTACGGCCATGTACAACATTCTCTGGCAGGCTCAATGGCCGGCGCATTTTTTGATTCCAATAGCTGCCAAGGAGGATGCCCCATTGGTGCCAGCTTCAGCGCCAGTAATTCGGCGATCAATGTGGGCTGGGTCTTGGGTGCGGGTATTGAAGGCTTTCTGCCAAATACGAATAATTGGATTTGGCGCGTCGAATATCTTTACGCAGATTTGGTCATTGATCATGTTACCGTTCCATTCAATGCTTCTGCGAATATTGTAGGTTTGGGAACAACACCGGAAAGCGGAACATTTACCTATGACTTGCACTTCACCGATCAAATCGTTCGAGCTGCATTGAGCTATAAGTTTTAAGCTGCATATCAGAGACCTTGAACCTTCCAATCGTTACTGGGTGCGCAGAACATGCACTCGTCGGCGCAGGTAGCCGACTATCTAAAAAATAAATCGCAGCGCGCACATGCAGCCGGCAAGCGCCAGATTAAAATTGTTTCGATTTTCCCTTGCTCAACGCACATTATCTCGCCGGAGAAATATTCGGAGGGGACAAGTCGCCGAGTCAGTTGCCTGTCATGCTTGAGTTATACAGTCCTGACCAAGGCGCTGCGGTCTGACTTGCGAACGCCTTTGGCACGAACGGCCTAATATGTGAAATGCTGACAGACTCGTTGCTCCCGCCCGGGACGGGAAATGCATATCCTATAATAGCCTTCGTTATCAGCCCATCCGATCCCGGCGTCAGTCCAAACCCAATGCCAAGTTCAATATCGAGCGGTTCAAGTTTAAAATCAGCAACTGCAAACACCACTTGGGAGGTTTGCGATAACGGCAGGAAGTTTCCGATCTGTCCGAAATCGCCATAGTACTCCACACCGATGTAACGATCTTCGCCAATTTTGCGCGCAAGCCGCACGGCTGGAGCAAAATCCGCTTCACCGCCTGTACCAAAACTAAAATTTATAATTGGATTAACGATAAACTCCCAGTTTGTGTTACGAACCCCAACGATGGGACGAACTTCCAGACCCCATGGCGCCTGCGCGAAGGACGGCGTCTCGTAGCTTAGTTCGAAATTGACCCCATAGAAAAAGTTGTGTTTTGCGGCGTCGGGAATAACGAATAAGTTTCTGACTTTCACGCCATCCGACAAAGCTTGGCCCGAGCTGCTGATCGCGAAGGGTAAGTAGAAGCCAGCTTCCCACCAGTCGGTAATCCCGTAGGCAAATTCAGGAGTGCCCTGCAAGCTGTGGTTTGAGGTGAGTGCCCCGGGGAAATCCGGAGTCGTTTGCCCGCGCCATGCGTAATTCAAGTGTTGCTCGATGGTCCACTGTCCGACAGCTGCTATTTCTCCATTGTAAACTTGGATCTCATCATGAACCTGCTCCGCACTCAGGGCACACCGCGGCGAGACGAAACAACCCGCGATAAGCGATAAAGCCATGAGACAGAGAAATCTGACTATTGGCAT
>Ga0207779_1000058_pt1 | contig 21831 bp, 20 predicted proteins | sample LuqExpMetageno44_FD_187802 | JGI IMG/M metagenome (GOLD analysis project Ga0207779, IMG submission 187802) | Tropical forest soil microbial communities from Luquillo Experimental Forest, Puerto Rico - Sample 44 (SPAdes) | ecosystem: Environmental > Terrestrial > Soil > Tropical forest ...
GTCGTAGACGAAGCCCTGCCGCCGCAGCCGCTCCTTGACGACCTCGGCCGCCCATTTGGCGCGAGCGACGGCGTCGATGCCACCGTAGGAGACCTCGCCCTCGCCGATGTAGCCGTCGGCATAACCGACATTGGCCTTGTAGGTGTCGGTGCGGGGGCGGGCACGCGCGCCCTCGACCCGCACGCGGTCCGAAGCCTCTTGCTTCAGGCTGATGCCGGTGATGTCGAGCACGCAATCGGGCGTGATGTAGGCGGTCGGATCGTGGATCTCGTAAATGAGTTGCTCGGTGCAGGTCATGACGTCGAGGCGGCCGCCGGTGTCGGGCGTCTTGCCGATGACGATCGCGCCGTCGGCGCTCGCGTCGGCGAAGGGATAGCCGTTGTGCGCGAGATCGGGGACATCCTTCTTGCCGGGCCAGCCGAAGCAGCCGCCGGTGACGGAGGCGGTGCATTCGAGCAGATGGCCGGCGGCCGTGCCCTGCGCGATCCTCGGCATGTCGTCATAGGACCAGCCGAACTTGTGCATGATCGGCGCCAGGAACAGCGAGGGGTCGGCGACGCGCCCGGTCAGCACCATCGGCGCCCCGGTGTCGAGCGCCTCGCACACGACATCGGCACCGAGATAGGCGTTTGCCGAGATCATCTTCGGCAGGATGGATTCGAGCGGTTCGCCGTTTTCGATCAGCCGCAGTTCGGGGTGATGCCGCACCACGCTCGAGACGTCGTCGCCGACCACGACCGCGACCGGCACGTCGCCGAGCCCGAGCTCGGCGGCTTCCTGTCGCGCGGCGCGCGCGCCGCCGACCGGATTGGCCGCGCCCATGTTGGTGACGATGCGGATGCCGTTGCGGATACAGGCGGGAAGAACCATGCGCAGCCTCACAGGCAGCGACGGCGAATAGCCGAGCTCCGTATTCTTGCTGCGCGTCAGGTTCTCGCGCGACACCGTGCGCTCGGCCAGGCACTCGAAAACCAGGTAGTCGATGTCGCCCCGTTCGGCCAGTTCGAGGGCCGGCAGCATCCGATCGTCCGACGTGCCGGCGCCGGCGCCGATACGCACCACGCCTTCCGGTTTCATCCCGCGCTTCCTCGATTTCCGCTTATGGTTGTTTATCAACATGGCGGTTGGCGGCGGCGGCCGTCCAATCAGGAGCTTGGCATCGTCCATAAGCCCTGTTTATGTCTGTCGGCAGCAAGCGGATTGTCTCGTCGCATGAACCTCCGCCACATGGAAATCTTCCACGCCATCATGCGCACCGGTTCGGTGACCGGCGCCGCCCGCGTTCTCAATGTCTCGCAGCCAGCTGTCAGCGCGGCGCTCAAGCACTGCGAAAGCCAGCTCAAGATGAAGCTGTTCACGCGCGTCTCCGGTCGGCTGCAGCCAACGGCGGAGGCGCTCGCCATTTTTCCGGAAGTGGCCGCCATTTTCGGCCGCGTCGGGGCGATCAATCTATTGACGCAAGACCTCGTGGGCGGGCGGCTTGGCACGCTGTCAATCGCCGCGTCGTTCCCGATCGCGAACGGCTTTCTCGCCAAGGCCGTCGCCACGTTCCTCGCCGACCGGCCGAAGGTGCGGGTCGCGCTGCAGTCGGTAACATCGCCACAGGTGCTCGAACGCGTGGTGCACCGCGAAGTCGAACTCGGCATCGCCTACGAGCCGGTGGTCAGCACGGAAGTGGAAACCAAAGTGCTGATGCGTGCCGGCATCGCCTGCGTGATGCGATCCGATCATCCGCTGGCGCGGCGCAAGGAAGTGGCGGTGCGCGACCTCGAGCCGCATTCGATCGTCACCTATCTGCCGCAGGCGCTGTTCCGCCAATACGTCGATAGCGCGCTCAGCGCCGTCGGCATCGTTCCCAAGATCACGGCGCAGGTCAGCGTCTCGCTCACCGGCATCATGCTGGCGCGCCACGGCGCTGGGGTCGCGCTGGTGGAGCCGTTCCTGGTCGATTCGATGGGGTTGCCGGGCCTGGTGGCACGGCCGCTGAAGCCGCGCATCGAGGTGGAAACCCTTCTGATCCGCTACAAAGCGGCGCCGCACTCCAAGGTGATGACGCAGTTCATCAACCATCTCCAGCGCACGGTGGCGGCCGAACGGGCCAACAGATAGGCTTATGGAAGTGCGCTAAATTATTATTGGACAGTTGTGCGGGAGCGACGAAGGCTCACATCACAAAAGAACAAGAAACAAACCTGGAGGATGCAACCAATGACGAGGGGGACGAGGCTCGCTTTCAGGCCGGCCTCGGGAGGTGGCGCAACAAAGAATTTGTCGTCCGCGGCCGTCTCCGGGCGCGGCCGGGCGCGCGCCGACGCCGATCCCGCTCGTGCGCTGCTCGAGGTGCGCGGCGTGACCATCCAGTACAAGACACGCAACCATCTGATCACCGCCACTTACCGCGTCGGCTTCAACGTCCTGCAAGGCGACCGGTTCGTGATGCTGGGGCCGTCGGGCTGCGGCAAGTCGACCGTGCTCAAGGCCGTCGGCGGATATCTGGCGCCGACTGAAGGTGAGATCAGGCTGAAGGGCGAACTGATCACCAAGCCCGGCCCCGACCGGATCATGGTGTTTCAAGAGTTCGATCAACTACTGCCCTGGAAGACCGTGCTCGAGAACGTCGCCTTCCCGCTCAAGGCCACCGGAACGCTCCGCGGCAAAGCGGCCGACGAGCGGGCCATGCATTACATCGAGAAGGTCAAGCTCGCCAATTTTGCGCATAGCTATCCGCACATGCTCTCGGGCGGCATGAAGCAGCGCGTGGCGATCGCGCGTGGCATGGCGATGGAGCCGGACATCCTGTTGATGGACGAGCCCTTCGCCGCGCTCGACGCGCTTACGCGCACGCGCATGCAGGACGAACTGCTGGCGCTTTGGGACGAGACCCGGTTCACCGTGCTGTTCGTCACCCACTCTATTCCGGAGGCGATCAAGATCGGCAGCCGTATCCTGCTGCTGTCGCCGCACCCGGGCCAGGTGAAGGCCGAGATCAACAGCGTGCCGCGCGGCCAGGAAAACTCGGACGAGGCCGCCGCGCTCGCCCGCGAAATCCACCAAATGCTGTTCGCCGACCAGATCGAAGAGGCGCCCAATGTTTCAAACGGTTGAGCGGCCGAACATTTATTGCGAGACGCTGGGGCCCGATCAGTTCGGCATCATCGAGAAGCCGCTGACGCTTGCGGAGAAGATCTACAATCAGGCCTGGCTGCGCAAGATCGCGATCCTGCTGCTGCTCGCGGTGTTGTGGGAGGTCTACGGGCGCTGGCTCGACAATCCGCTGCTCGTGCCGACCTTCAGCGACACAATGCGAGCGCTCATCACCGACTTCGGAAACGGCACGATCCCGAGCCGCGCTTGGGGCTCGATCGAGGTGCTGATGTTGGGCTTCGCGCTCGGCGCTTTGCTCGCCGGGCTTCTGTCGGTGTTTGCGATCAGCACGCGCGTTGGCGCCGATTTCCTGGAGACGATGACCGCGATGTTCAACCCATTGCCGGCCATTGCACTCCTGCCGCTCGCGCTGATCTGGTTCGGCCTCGGCTCCGGCAGTCTCATCTTCGTGCTGGTGCATTCCGTGATGTGGGCTGTGGCGCTCAACACGCTGGCAGGCTTCCGCAGCGTGTCCGCTACTGTGCGCATGGTAGGGCGCAACTACAATCTGAACGGACTGCGCTTCGTGGTGAGGATCCTGATCCCGGCCGCGTTCCCAAGCATTCTCTCCGGCCTGAAGATCGGCTGGGCTTTCGCCTGGCGCACGTTGATCGCGGCCGAGCTCGTATTCGGCGTGTCATCGGGGCAGGGCGGGCTCGGTTGGTACATCTTCGAGAGCAAGAACCAGCTTAATATTCCGGAAGTCTTCGCGGGCCTACTTACGATCATCCTGATCGGCTTGGCCGTCGAGAACGTCGTATTCCGGTTCATCGAAAGCAGAACGGTCCAGCGCTGGGGCATGCAGAGCTAGGCATGATGTCGGCCGCTTAGAAAGGGAGAAAGACAAATGCGCAGGCGGGATTTCTGCATGGGATTGGCAGCGGCGCCGGCGGCTTTGGCGATGCCTTATCTGATGCGCTCGTCATTCGCCGACGAGGTGTCGAGCATTGTGATCGTGAGCCAGCACGGCCTGCCTTACCTGCCGCTGATGGTGATGAGCGAGTTCAAGCTCGTCGAAAAGCACGCGCAGAAGGCCGGCCTTCCCTCGCTCAAGCCGGAGTTCAAGAGCCTCGGCGGCACCCAGTCACTGATTGACGCGCTGCTCAGCGGCCAGATGAATTTCGGCGTTACCGGCGTGCCGGGGCTGGCCACGCTGTGGGACAAGACGGCCGGCACCGCCAACGAGGTGCGCGCCCTCTCTGCCGTACAGTCGATGCCCTTCCTGCTGGTGACCAGCCGGGATGGGATCAAGACGATCCAGGATTTCAACGAACGCGACAAGATCGCGTTGCCAGCGGTGAAGGTGTCGAGCCAAGCGCTCTGCCTGCAAATGGCAGCCGCAAAAGAGTGGGGCCAGGATCAGTACGCCAAGCTCGATCCGTATACGATCTCCCGCTCGCACCCGGACGCCGCCGCGGCGGTAATGTCGAAGACGAATGAGATCAACAGCCATTATTCCGTGGCGCCCTACTTCAACTACGAACTGGCGACCCCGGGCGTGCACATGGTGCTCAATTCCTATGACACGCTGGGCGGGCCGACCACCAACGGCGTCATGATCATGTCGAAGAAGTTCCGCGACGCCAATCCGAAGGTCAGCCGCGCCGTTTACGAAGCGCTCGACGAGGCCGAGGGCTTCATCAACAAGAACGCCCAAGACGCCGCGCAGATCTACGTCAAAGAGACCAACGAGAAACGCAATACCCCCGCGCAGCTCGCCAAGATCATCAGCGATCCGGACAATGTCTGGACCGTTACGCCGCAGCAGTCGATGACCTATGCGTCCTTCATGCACAAGGTAGGAACGATGAAGCGGCTGCCATCTTCATGGAAGGATCTCTACATGCCGGAAGCTCATGAGCTGAAGGGCAGCTGACATAGGTCGACGACAATTCGTGATAATGCAAACGCGGGCGAGGAGGCCGGCGAATGAAGATTTATGTGCTCGATGCGCTTCATCCCTCGGGCGTGGAATACGCTGAAAAGCGCGCCGAGGTCATTCGCTGGAGCGACCCGCGCGTCAAGAACTGGCATGAAGATGCCGACGGCGTGATGGTGCGTGGAACGCCCATCCGCGCCGCGGACCTCGCCCGCGCCAAAAAGCTGCGCGTGATCTCCAAACAGGGCGTCGGGATCGACAACATCGACGTTGCGGCAGCGCGCGCCCATGGCGTCACCGTGTGCCGCACGCCGGGCGTCAACAGCGAGGCGGTCGCCGAACTCGCACTCACTCTCGGCCTCTGCGTCACGCGCCGAGTGGCGGAATTCGACCGTCGTATCCATGACGGCGAGATCGTCGAGCGCGCCAACATCCTCGGCCTCGAGATGATGGAGAAGACTGTCGGCATCATCGGCATGGGCAATATCGGCACGCGGGTCGCGCGCAAATGGCGTGGCGCCTTCGACGCGCGCATTCTTGCGTACGACCCTTATGTGCCGGCCAACCATTGGCCCGATATCCAGCACGAGCGCGTCGCTTCTCTCGCAGACATGTTGCCGCGCGTCGATCTCCTGACGTTGCATCTGCCATTGACCGACGAGAGCCGCGGTATGATCGGTGCGGTCGCGCTCGCGCAGATGAAGCCGACCGCGGTGCTTGTGAATACTGCGCGCGGCGGCATCGTCGACGAGGCGGCCTTGTATCAGGCGATCGCGTCCGGGCGCCTCTATGGCGCTGGTCTCGACGTCTTCGCGCACGAGCCGCCGACGACGGCGAACCCGCTCTTGCAACTGCCGACGGTGGTGGTCACGCCGCATGCCGGTGCCGGCACCCACGATACCCAGATCCGTAGCTCGATGCGGGTCGCCGAACAGCTGTTTGATGCGCTCGAGGGTCGCGAGCCGCTCGGTCGAGTGGCCTAGGGAGCGGAGACATGGCGCCGTCCGCCGAACGGTTGGTCAATCCTGCCAAGGAGCGCTTGCGCGATGGCGGCGTCGCGCTCGGGCTGCCTGTCCGGCTCAGCCGGTCCGGTGACATTGCCCGCATCGCCAAGGCGACCGGGCATGACTTCCTGTTCATCGACTGCCAGCATTCGCTGTTCAACCTGGAGACAATCGGCCACATCACGCAGGCGGCGCTCGACAGTGGCGTCGCGCCGCTGGTACGCGTGCGCGGCATCGACGATCCGGACGTGTCGCTTTTGCTCGACAACGGCGTCATGGGCATCGTCTATCCGGACATCAACACGCCGGCGCATGCGCGCAAGGCGGTCGACGTGTGCAAGTTCGCGCCGCTCGGCAAACGCTCTGTGAGCGGCGGGTATCCGCATTTCGACTACCGCTCGGTGCCACTCAGCGTGAGCACGCCGCAGCTTAACGACGGCTCCCTTCTGGTCTGCATGATCGAGACCATCGAAGGGCTGGAAAATGTCGAGGCCATTGCCGCGATCGAGGGCGTCGACGTCATCCATCTCGGCAGCAACGATCTGCTCGCCAACATGGGCAAGCCCGGCCAGTTCGACGATCCGGCGCTGCTGACGGCGCAGGACCGAGTGATTGCGGCCTGCCGCAAGCACGGCAAATGGGCGGGCTGTGGCGGCAACCGCGATCCGCAACGCCAGCTCGAGATCATCCGCAAGGGCTATCAGTTCATCACCACGCAATCGGACATCGGCCTGTTGTCGGCGGCGGCCTCGCACTGGACGTCTGCGATCCGCGCCGGCCTCAAATCGTGACGCCGCACCGACCGCAAAGAGTAACGAACCGCTTGGGGGAAGACGATGACGACAACCGTTGAAGTGCTCGCGACGGCGTTCAAGGACGCCGGCACGCCGTTCATCGTTGGTCATCCAGGCGGCGAGTCTGTCGAGTTGATGGAAGCGGCGCGCCAGCGCCAGATGCGCTTCCTGCTGATGAAGCAGGAAGTCGCTGGCGCCATGCTGGCCTCGACCTGGGGCGACATCACCGGCAGCCCCGGCATATGTCTGTCGACTCGCGGCCCAGGCGCCACCAACATGGTCAACGGCGTCGCGCACGCTTTCCTCGACCGCTCGCCGTTGATCGCGATCACCGATGCCTATTCGCGCCCGACCTACGAAACGGGCCTACGCCAGCGCATCAACCAGCTCGCTGTCTACGAGCCGATCGTCAAATGGAGCACGACCATCGACGCCAAGACAGTGCGTCAGCAGGTCCGCCGTGCCCTGCGTACTGCGACCGGTGTGCCGCCGGGGCCGGTGCATTTCGAGTTTCCGCAGAGCGAGACCACGCGCGAGGCCGGCGACTACGCGGCCGAACCGCCGCTGGTGCCGAACTGGATCGTGCCGGGGCCGGACCGCGCCGATCTCAAACCCGCGCTCGACATGCTCAGCCGCGCCAAGCGGCCGATCCTCATAGCCGGGCTCGGCGTCTACTGGGCCGGCGCCTCCGCCGAGTTCGTGGCCTTCGCCGAGCGGCTCGGCGCGCCGGTGCTGACGACGACCAAATGCAAGGGCATGATCCCGGAGGATCATCCGCTGCGCGCGGGCTGCATCATCGGCGGCCTGATCGAACGCAAGCTGGTGATGCAGTCCGACCTGATCATCACTGTCGGCCTCGATGCTGTCGAACTGCAGCCGAAGCCGTGGCCCTATACGCTGCCGGTGCTGGCCTTGTCCTCGGTGCCGAGCCTCGATGCGCTGGTGCCGGCCGATCCCGAGATCATCGGCGATCTGAAAGCCCTGCTCGCCGGGCTATCGCAATGGGCGCCGGAAGGCAGCAATTGGGGTGAGAAGTCCGCCCGGGCGTTCCGCGACGAGGTGCGCGACGCGCTCAACACGCCGAGCACCGGCTTGTCGCCGCAGCGGACGATGGAAGTGGCGCGCGCAGTGCTTCCGCGCGGCACCATCGCCACCTGCGACGCCGGCGCGAGCCGCCTGCTGGTGGTGCAGAAATGGGAATCGTACGGCCCGCGCGAGTTCTTGACGTCGAACGGCCTCGCCTCGATGGGCTACGCCGTGCCGGGCGCGCTCGCCGCGCGTATGGCGCGTCCCGATCGGCCAGTGGTGGCCTTCACCGGCGACGGCGGCTTCCTGATGACAATTGCCGAATTGCAGACCGCGCAGCGCGAGGGCCTGCCGATCATAGTCTTGGTCTTCGACGACCGGGAGATCGGGTTGATTCGGGTGAAGCAGGAGATCAAGGGCATTCCCCTCCACGGCGTGCAGCTCGGCGGCGTCGATTGGGAGAAGCTGGCGCAGTCGTTCGGCGCTGACGGCGTGGTGGTGGAGACCGAGCAGGCGCTGGCCAACGCGCTCAAGACGGCGCTGCAGTCGAACCGCACCACCGTCATCGGTGTGCGTATCGATGCGTCAGGCTACGTGGCGCAGTTCAATGCGCTGCGCGAGCTCTAGCCGGATGCGAGGTCAGGGCAAGTCAGTAGTCCTAGCCGCCCGGGATGCTCGGAGGACCAGCAACGGTGCGCCCCCGATCGGACCATTGGTCCAGATCTCGTCAGGACCGGGGCCTCCACCGCAATCTCGCGCGGACGACATAATGTCGTTGGGCGACAAAATGTCGTGTTGCGACAGAATGTCGCTTTTGCCGCCAGCCGAGTGCGTTAACTTTTGACCATCGGAAGCGGCTTGTAGGAAGCGGCCCGCCAAAGACCCGTTCCGACCGGACATAATTAGAATCGGTATACGAACCAAATGGTTAAGTGGTGCCCAGGGAGCGGCGAAATGGGCCATATGAGCGCGATCGGGGAGCCCCGCTACATCAAGCTCAACGAACGCGACAATGTCGCGATCGTCGTGAATGATTTAGGCCTGCCTCCCGGCTCGCGCTTTTCCTGCGGTCTCGAACTGAAAGCCTTCGTGCCCCAGGGCCACAAGACGGCACTTGTCGACATCGCCGAAGGCGAACCGATCCTGCGCTACGGCGAGACCATCGGTTACGCCCTTTCAGCGATCATGGCCGGCGAATGGGTGGACGAGGCGCGCATCCGCATGCCTGAGGCCCCGCCGCTCGATCAACTCGAAATGTCGACCGCCATTCCCGCATCCCTGCCGCCGCTCGAAGGCTTCACCTTCGAGGGCTATCGCAATTCTGACGGGTCTGTCGGCACGAAGAACATTCTCGGGATCAGCACGTCAGTTCAATGCGTGAAGGGCACACTCGAATATGCAGTTAAGCGGATCCGCGCCGAGTTGTTGCCGAAATATCCCAATGTCGACGGCATCGTGCCGCTGACGCACGCCTATGGCTGCGGCGTCGCGATCAACGCGCCCGACGCGATCGTGCCGATCCGCACTCTGCAGAATCTCGCGCTCAATCCGAATTTCGGCGGCGAGGTCATGGTGGTCGGGCTCGGCTGCGAGAAATTGGCGCCGGAGCGTCTCGTGCCGGAAGGTGCCGCCGACGCAATTGTGCGTATGCAGGACGAATCATTCGAAGGTTTTGGCGCCATCGTCGACGGCATCATGAGCATGGCCGTCGCACGACTTGCGGAGCTGAACAAGCGGAAGCGGGAGACCTGCCCCGCGTCCGACCTCGTGATCGGCCTTCAATGCGGCGGCTCCGACGCCTTTTCCGGCGTGACCGCCAATCCCGCAGTCGGTTTCGCTTCTGATCTGCTGGTGCGCGCCGGCGCGACCGTTATGTTCTCGGAAGTAACGGAAGTGCGGGACGCCATCAACCTGCTGACGCGCCGCGCGGCAAACGAAGAAGTCGGCCGCGCGCTCGTACGCGAGATGGATTGGTACGACCGATATCTCTCGCGCGGCGGCGCTGATCGCTCGGCCAATACCACGCCCGGCAATAAGAAGGGCGGTCTTGCTAACATTGTCGAGAAATCGCTCGGCTCAATCGTGAAGTCCGGATCGAGCGCTATTTCCGGTGTGCTGTCGCCGGGCGAAAAGGCACGCCAGAAGGGGCTACTCTTCGCGGCAACCCCGGCAAGCGATTTCATCTGTGGTACGTTGCAGCTTGCTTCGGGCATGACGCTGCAGGTGTTCACGACCGGCCGCGGAACGCCTTACGGACTAGCGGCGGCGCCCGTAATCAAAGTGGCTACACGCACCGAGCTGGCGCGTCGCTGGAACGACCTGATCGACTTCGACGCCGGCCGCATCGCGACTGGCGAAATGACGATCGAGCAAGCGGGCTGGCAATTATTCCGTCTCATTCTTGACGTCGCGAGCGGGCGCGTGAAGCCGTGGTCGGACCGCTGGGGCTTGTTCAATGACCTCACGCTATTTAATCCGGCGCCGGTGACGTAACACCAACGAAAGAGGCCCGGGTGGCGCGATTCGGACCATTGGTCCGCACGGACTGTCGGCCTCGCAATGGCGATGGACGTTTTTCTAGATTTGGAGCGGCAATGCGATTTCGATTCCCGGCGCTGGTGGCAATCTTACTTATGGGTGGGGTCGCACAAGCTGCAGAGTTCGTGGGTGTTCCTAGGGTCGTTGACGGCGACACACTTGAGATCGGTGCGGTAAAGGTTCGTCTCCAAGGCATTGATGCGCCTGAGACTGATCAGATCTGCCTCAATGCGAGTGGCGATCACTGGACATGTGGAATTGATGCTCGCGACCGTCTCGCGGCACATATCGCAGGCCACGAAATCAGATGCGTCTCGAATGGCACCGACGTCTACAAACGAGAACTCGGATTGTGCAGCCTCGCCGGTGAGGACCTGAATGGTTGGATGGTTCGAGAAGGCTGGGCGCTCGCTTATGTGAAGTACTCGTCTGCATATACTCATGCCGAAGACGATGCGCGGGCGCGCCAACGCGGTCTTTGGCAAGGCGCATTCATTGCGCCATGGGATTGGCGCCATCGCAACAACAAAACGGTGATCCTCGGGGCATTGAGCGTTCCGATCAATGCGCAATCAATGTTGTTGCCGGCTCCGTCGACCGAGGGCGCCCCGTCACCAGATTGCGTAATCAAGGGCAATATTAATCGCAACGGAGAGCGAATCTACCACATGCCCAAGCAACAGTTTTATGCTAAAGTAAAAATGGATGGTGCCGGCAAGCGATGGTTCTGCACGCCGGAGGAAGCTGAGGCCGCGGGCTGGCGTCGAGCGCTCAGGTAAAGAACCGCTGGGATGTTCCCGCGACGTCCGGCCAGGAATACGTGACCTTACCTCGAGATGTTTTGCTTCGGTTTGCTGATGAAGCCGAAATAGAAGCACAGAAAGAATAGAATAAAATGTACAATGGCCCGTTGGCCGCTGATCTCAGGTGTCTCAACAGAAACGGTCCCGGCGTGTGGCAATACAATCGGAAGCGATACGCCGGTGAGCCACAGGTACCAACACGTTCCGGAGCTAACAAAGAATGCGCCTGCGAGAAACTTCCGCACCTCGCGATACCTGATCGCGACATAGAGGATCGCGAGAGCATAGAGAACAATGAAGACAACGAGCCAGATCGGCAACGCCAAGATCCACATCGGCAACATGCTTACAATCTCCCTCGGAGCCGACTAGCAATAAATCCTATTAGTAGCAGCGCTACTCCAAGAATTGCACTTGCAAGATCGAGATAGTGCCCAATGCTGTTTGGCAAACCCCATCCCATAGCTGGGAAAATGTGAAACGCTTCGGCAACGTGCATTAGAAAGACGATAAGCAAACAAGCCGAGCCAACCATCAGTAAGAGCCGCCCGCCCGTTTTCACTTTATCCGCCTTTCGGGGATAAGTGCTCGAATGCGCCCCAAGATTGTTCGGGTCAGGGATCTTGCTGGACCCAACCTCCCAATCCATTGCCGCCTCCGGCTTTTTGTGGTGGCAAGCAATAGCGCATCATCTGCCATTTGATTGGCACTCAGGAAGCCTCAGCAGATCCATGGCGTTTTGCAGCCACAAATGAGCGATTTGCGCTTAAGCGCAGGTTAAAATTCGGCTATGAGCGCGCGGCTCTCGTGAAGAGCGGGACACCCGATATTGATGGTCGCAGCGATTACAATTCGCCATCAGCGCGCCGGAAGCTTGACAGCGAATTGCGAGCCTCTCCGGCACATGCGTCCTTTCGAATCCTGCCAAAGCAGTTCTGTTTCGTGCAGATGCCCGAGCGCGCGAGCGATCGCGTTGAAATTGTAATTCGAAAACTGCTCCGCTATTTCCGTGTAATAGAGAGGTGACGCATCCAAGGCGGTGATGATCTCGTGAGCCAACGTCTCCACCGTGTCCGCATCGCCCGCCTGCATGGCCCGATCCTGCTTGCCTTTGACATAGTCGGCGATCTTGGCCGTGTCCGCGTAGGCGTAAGTGATGCGCTCGTAGCCCTCGCGTGGCACGTCTTCCGGGATCGTCGCATCGACGCCCACTTTTGCTCCGGTCGGCACGACGCCGGGCGGCATCGGGCGCAGGCTCGGATCGAGCGGTTTTGCGCGCGCATTGCTCACGATCATCACGTCGCGGTCGCCCTGCACGCGCGTGGCGATCGCCCATTCAACGTCCATCGGATTGTTCACGTCGATGTCATCGTCGACAACGACGACATGTTTCAGGTCCATCACCGACAGCGCGGCTAACAACGCGTTCTTGCCCTCGCCGGACTGCTTCTTGATCGAAATGACCGCGTGCCAGAACGCGCAGCCCCCGAGCGTCACATTGATATCCTTGACCTGCACACCGGCCGTCTTCAGTGCCTGCCGAATCGCCGTGTACCGCGTCGGTGCGGCAAGCCACGTGTTCTCCCACGGCATGTGCAGCGAATAGTAGAAGGCGTCCTTCCGCCGATGCACGGCCTTGATACGCACAAGCGGATTCCAATGCACCCCGCCCATCAGCCGGGTGAACTCGCCAAATCTCCCCTCAGGCCACGTCCAGCCCGTCGGCAAGATTTCGCCTTCGAGCACGATCTCCGCATCGGCGATGTACGGCATGTCGATGGTCTGGCATGGCGCAAGCTCCACTGACTCGCCGCGAATGCCGCCGGCGATCGCCATCTCATCGACGCCGAGCGGCGCGCGGTAGCCCGCGCCGGCGATCTCGATCGGGTGCGTCCCAATACTGATCGAAATTGGGCACGGCCTGTTCGCCTTGTAAGCGCGGTCGGCGAACAGCCGCATGTTGTTCGGGGTGACCAGGTCGATTCCGGTGAGGTTTTTCTCCTTGATGATGAAGCGATAGATGCCGCTGTTCATGCCAAGTTCGGGATCGCGTGCGATCACTACGCCCGCGGTAATCATCGGACCGCCGTCGTAGATCGACGACATCGGAATCGGCAGATCGAACAAATCGACGTCGTCGCCGATCTGACTCACTTCCCGTGTCGGCGACGTGTCGAGTATTTTCGGCGCAATCGGATGGTCTATGCCGTTCTTTAGTCTCGCTTCGATCTCGCGGTAGCTAGTGCAGCCCATGGCCATGATCGCGCGTTCGCGTGAGCGGATGATGCCGGACACGACGGGAGTTTTGTAGCCGATCACGTTGTGAAAACAGAGCGCTTTGTCGGATTGATCGACCAGCGTCGCGATGTGACGGATGTCAACGGGCTGATGCAGATCGATGAGTTCTCCCGCGCCGCGCAGCCGATCAAGAAACTGGCGGAAATTCTCTTTCATTCGATCCTCCGAAGCTACAACGGCTGCTTAGAGCGGCGCTGCCGCTTGATACAAATAAAATTTGAGCTGCGGCAAGTGCGGAAGTTCAGCTTACTCTTTCTCCAATCCCACTGTTTCAAGGATTGGTGTCCAACGCGCGGTCTCCTCTTTGAGATATTGGCCCGTCCGCTCCGGGCCGAAATCCCGCACGGGGGTGAATCCTGCGGTGTCGAGCCGCTGGCGGAAAACTTTGTCATCGAGCGCGTCGCGCGTCGCCGAAGCAAGCGTCTCGATCGCGATCTTAGGAGTCTCCGCGGGAACAAAAATGCCGACGAACAGCTGCGCGATCAGATCCGGATAACCCTCTTCCCCCGAGGTCGGGATATCCGGCGCGGCATCGATGCGGCGATCGGTGGCGACCGCGAGAATCCGCACCTTGCCCTCTTTATGCATCGCCAGCATCGTCGGCGTCACGTTCACCGTCATGATCGGAATGTGGCCGCCGAGCAGGTCAGCATAACCCGCGGCCGCGCCTTTGTACGGCACGTGTACAAGGTCCGGCAGTCCGGCGAGCTTTTTATAGAGTTCTCCGCATAGATGCGACATCGTGCCCGCGCCTGCCGAGCCGTACGATAACTTGCCCGAATTGGATTTCACGTAGGCGGCAAGCCCTTTGAGGTCTTTCGCCGGCACGGAAGGATGCACGATCACCGCGGCGACGGAGATGGCGATGCCGCCGATCGCCACAAAATCTTTTACCGGATCGAAGGTGGGCTGGTTCGTCAGCGCCGGAGTGAGCACGAGGTCGCTGGTGCTGCCGAGCAGTAGCGTGTAGCCGTCGGGCGCAGCATGCGCCACCAGCGCGGTGCCGATCCTGCCGCCGCCGCCGCCCTGGTTCTCCGACGTAATGACAAAACCTTTGTGAACGCGCTGCCACTCGGCCCAGTCGCGGCCGACTACATCGAGCACGCCGCCGGCCGAGCGCGGAATGATCAGCCGGATGGGGCGCGTCGGATATTTGTGTTGTGCGCTGAGATTTGTCGCAGGCCCCACAAACGCAACACACCCCAGCCCCAGCTGAAGAAACCGACGCCTGTCCATCCAAATTGCCCTGCAGGCACGCACTGCGCCGTATGCTATCGGCGACGCGGCGGGCCGTCCATGGCCGGATTCGCCACGGCTTTAGGCAACTGCTTGATGATTGTGCCAGCTCCATCGACCGCAGCTTCAATCAATTGCTCGCGAACTCGGCCCTCGCGGCACAGCGACTGCGATCGCGAGCTGCCAGAGCGGATACAGGCCAAACTCTACTGAGACGCTAGCTCGCGCGCCAAGGCAGATCGGCGGGTGTTTCCACGAATGCCCAGGTGCCGACGCCGAGTTTCTCGGGAAAAGGAGCGAAGACGACGCGCTCGCGCCGCACAAACGCCAGCCCATATTCGTGCAGCCTGCGCCGCAAGTGTTCGAGCGAACGCACTCGGATGGCATAGACGCCAATGAACGGGGGCGGCAGGTCCGGCCCGTCCGGCAGTATGCCGCGCATCGTTTGTCGTGAGGTCAGTTGAACCCGCCCGCGATTGAGCTGGATACTGTGGCCGTACGCGTTGGACTTCGACGGGCGCCCGACGAAGCGCGCATAACGGGTCGCCGCTTCGTCCGGATCGGCCGTCTCGATCACCACGTCTAGCAGCCCCAGCGCGCCGTTCGGGTGATCGAGCCAGCGCGGCTGCCAGACCGTGTTCTCGGTGCGGTGGTGCAGCATCTGGATGCGCCCCTCCGCCATTTCGCCCGACTCGACACGAACAACCGTAAACGCCGCAACATCCCTGCCCGCCTGCGTCGTCACCGGACGCTGCATGGAGACCAGCGGGCGCGTGCGGAAGCCTTCCCGCTGCAGCCGTGCGTGCGCGGCCCCCGCCTCGTGTACCGCAAAGGCGACGAGATGCACGCCCGGGAAGCGCTCGATCGATTTTTCCAGTTCATGAGCGAGGGACGTGTCCGCAGTCTTGAACAGGCACTCGACATACCCCCGCGACAGCATGGCGCAAATGTTACCGGTGCCCGTCGGCTTTTCCCTGCCAGTGCCGTCCGGATTCACCTGCATGGAGACTGGCGTGGGGGTGAAGCCTGTGCGCGCCAGCGCGTCCGCAGCCGCTTTCGGATCACGCACGAAGTGCCCGACGTGGTCGAGAAAAATCTCACCGCTCTCGGGAAGCTGGCGGGCGATTTCGTCTTCTCCGGCCGTGTCGGAAAGCATGCTGTCCTGTTCGCATCCCCGGGGATGGCGAGATTGGCTATCACCCGATATCTATAGTCCGGTTTCGAAGGTCATTCCTTAGAAGTCATCCCGGTCAACATATCACCAGTCACGTAGTGAGCATTCATTCTACAACCGGCAGCCAATCGGGCGAGACTGTACGCAAGGCGACGGTCCTGACGCCCACGCCTGCCCTTTCATTTGCGCACGTCTGCAAGCACTTCCAGCGTGACGGGCAGCCATCTCTCGAAGTCCTGCGCGACGTGGGCTTCGACGTGCCAGACGGCAAAATCGTCGCGATCCTTGGCGCGTCTGGCTCCGGCAAGAGCACGCTCTTGAACATAGCCGCTGGGCTGATCCTGCCAGATCGGGGCCAGGTTTCGGTCATGGGCCAGCCGACCTCGGGCCACGTCGATTGGTCCTGCGTCGGCTACATGTTTCAGGACGACCGGCTGCTGCCATGGCGCGTGAGCGTCTCGAACGTGGCGCTTGCGCTAGAGGCAGGGTCGATGCGCAAGCAGGAGCGGCTGCGGCGCGCAAACGACGCTCTCCAATTCGTGGGTTTATCCGAGTTTGCCCAGGCTTATCCGCATCAGCTCTCCGGCGGTATGCGCAGCCGCACCGCATTGGCGCGCAGCATCGTCACCGAACCAAATATCCTGCTGATGGACGAGCCGTTCTCGCGGCTGGATGCGCAGACGCGGAGCGCGCTGCACCGCGAATTGTTACAAATCCATACGAGCCGAAAAATGTCTATCCTGTTCGTCACACACGATGTCGAAGAGGCCGTGACGCTCGCCTCCCGCATTGTGGTGCTGTCGCCCCGGCCTGGCCACGTGAAGCGGATCGTAGACGTAGATGAAGTGCAGACGGATATCGAGTCGCCGCAGGCGCGCTCGCTTGTGATTGAACTCAGAAATATAATAGCCGGATTGGCAGAGGACGAGGACGCACACGCGTGATCAAACGCATCTTTTCGGGACTGCTTGCCCTCGTTGCGCTTGCAGCCGTTGCTTTTCCTTCCTCCGCGCAGGAAAAGATCAAAGTTGGTTACTGGACGAGCGGCTTCAGCGTCGGCTTCGGCGCGGTTCTGGAGGCCGGCAAATTTCTGCAGGCGCAAGGCCTCGACCCCGAATTCGTCAAGTTCAGCGATGTGAACGGACCTACCAAGGCGCTGCTCACGCACTCGATCGATATCGCCTTCGCCGCACCCGCGAGCGGTGCCTTTACGCTCGGAGTAGAAAAAGCGCCTGTCGAGGTGATCCTGTCAACGCAAGTGGCCGAAGCAACCTTCGTCGCGAAAGACGGTTCTCCGCTGAAGGGCTTGTCTGATCTTCGAGGCATGAAAGTCGGCATGTCGCCGGTCGGCAGCGCGACATATGCCATCGCCGCGGCGGTGCTGAAGAACAATTACGGTTTTTCACCGAGCGACTTCACACCCATCCCGGGCAACGAAGGCCGGCTCGTACAGTTTCTTGAGCGCGGCGACATCGATGCCGCGTCGCTCCGCGCCGTCACCATCGCCTCGGTCCCCGACTTAAAATTACAGGTTCTCGGGAACATGGTCGACGAGTGGAAGAGGATGACAAAAACAGACACCGTTCCGGTGCTTGGCGTGACCATCGTGCACAAGGATTTCGCCCAAGCGCATCCGGAGGCGGTTGTGAAGTTCGTCCGCGGGATGATCGCCACGACCGAGTTCGGCGCGGCCGAGCCGCAAAACGCGGCCGACATCCTGCGACAAGCCGCAAATTTGGACGCGAAGGACGCAACTGCCTACGCTCGGCTATGGAAGCAAATTTATGAGGCGCGATTCGAGCCGGCGGACGTCGCCACGCTGAAGAAAATGGCCGAGATCTTCCTCGAGGCGAAGCTGGTCGAATCGCCGGTGCCGGACAGCCTCTTCAATCCGGCGCCGTACCAGAGAGCAAAGCAGCAGTAGTGCCCAGCGCCGATCCGAACCGAGGCGCTGCAGCGCGGCTCAGCGACGCGCTGCAGCGCCTTGTCCTTTTCTGCCTGGTGATCCTCGCCTGGTGGGCGGCGTCGTTGTCGCTGCCGGTCTACGTCATGCCGAGCCCCGCGCGCGTGTTCAGCCGCATCATCGAACTCACGACCAGCGGGGACCTGCCATACAATCTGATCGTGACGCTCGGGCGCGTGCTCGCGGGCTTCACGATTGCGGTGATCATCGGCGTGCCGGGCGGAATCCTGCTGGGGTCGAACCGGCGGCTTGGCGCGTTCTTTGAACCGATCCTGCCGGTGATGAACACCGTTTCATCGGCAATCTGGGCGATCTTCGCGATTATCTGGTTCGGCCTCTCGCCGCTCACGCCTATTTTCGTCGTCTTGATGACCGCGCTACCGCTGATCATCACTAATGTGTGGCAGGGCACCCAGGCGGTAAACGCAGAATTCGTCGAGCTCGCTCAGGCGCTGCGGTTGTCGCGTGCCAAAACGCTGATCAAGATTTACGTGCCATCGATCCTGCCCTACTTCTTCTCAGGCGCGCGTCTTGCCTTCAGCTTCGGCTGGCGCGTGAGCCTGGTCGCCGAGACGCTGGGCGCCGCAAGCGGCGTCGGCTATCGCCTGCGGCAAGCGTCCGACCTGATCCAGACAGATCAAGTGTTCGCGTGGACCATTGTGCAGATAACGATCATGCTGGTGATCGAGATCGGACTGCTCCGGCCCGCTGAACAATATCTGTTCCGCTGGCGGCGGGACGTCCGTGCTTAAGCGTTCTGTGATTTTTTCAGCCGCTCGACCGCCATTCGGCGCAGTTCACCGCGATCGATCTTGTTCGTCGACGCCAGCGGCAGGTGATGGACGGTCCAGACGAAGCGCGGGTGCTGGTAAGCCGGCGCGTTTGCCAGCGCAAACTGCTTGATCTCGTCCGGATCGGGCTTGTGGCCCTCTTTCGCAATGATGAACGCCACCGGCTTCTGTCCCTTAATGTCGTCGTCGACCGGCACAACCGCAGCCTGCGCGACGTCAGGATGTTTCTCCAGCATGCGTTCGACGTCGGTTGGAAAAATGTTTTCGCCACCGCTGACGAACATGTCGTCCGTCCGACCGGCGAAATAGTAAAAACCATCTTTGTCGCGACGGAAAACATCGCCGGTGCGGTAAAACCCGTCTTCCGTGATCGGCGTCTTCACATCGGGCCGATTGTGGTAGCCGAGCATGATCGCGGGCGATTTCATCTCAAGCTCGCCGTCATCGGCATCCCGATTATCGCCATCGACCAGCCGCACCTGCACATCGGGATGCGGGTAGCCGACCGAATTCTCCGGTTGTGGCAATCCTTGCGGATGTGGTCCGAACACCACCGGCCCTGCTTCTGTCGTGCCATAGGCATTCGTGACCTTTGCTTCCGGCAGCATGCGATGCAAATCCGCCGCCAGCTTCGCACTTACCGGCGCCGACCCCATGCGCACGAATTGTACACTGGAGAGATCGGTCTGCCTCAGCCGGTCCTGCTCGCGCAAAATCATCGCGATCATCGGCGGCACCGCGGTGAGCCAGGTGCAGCGAAACCGCTCAATCGCCTTGATGTAGGTCGAGGCGACGAACTGAGGGAGCATGACGACGGCCGCATAACCTGCGACCGCGAGCTTGGTCAGGGCGAGCGCGTTCATATGATAAAGCGGCGCCGCGATCAGAAAGCGCTGGCTCGACACGTCTTGGCCTTTCAAGCGTCTCTCGACGACCCAGATGTGGCTTGCGTGCGAAAGAACGACGCCCTTAGGAATGCCGGTCGAGCCAGACGTGTACAAAAACATGGCCGGTTCGTTCGGGTCCGGCACGACTGTCTCGAACTCACCGGGATTCAGAAATACTTTGAACGATCGCGCCCCGTCGCTTTCGAACACCACCATGGGGAGCCCCGGCGGGCAGCTCTGCCGCCGAGCGGGATCGCAGAACACCAGCCTCGCGCCGCAGTCGCGCAGGATGAGTCCGATTGTCGCCGGCGGGAACTTGAAGTTGACCGGCACGGCGACAAACCCGCCGCGCATGATGCCAAAATAGGCGGCGACATATTCGGCCGAATTGGCGGCGAGGATCGCGACGCGCTCGCCGCGTTTTAGGCCGCGCGCGGTGAGTGCCCGAGCCACGCCCTTCGCCATCGCGTCGATTTCGGCGTAGCTGAACGCGCGCTCGCGGTCGCCATCGTACTCGATGATGGCGGTCTTGCTCAGATCCCTATCGCACGGAATGAGATCGCCGAGATTGCGGAAACGAGACACAGGACGGCTCTCGCACAGATTAAGTCTTCGGCGGCGCGGTGAAGTACGTGCCGCGCCCGCTCGCGAGCAGCGTGCTATTCGCGTCGAAGATCGCGGCTTCCGCGACAGAGAACTGGCGGCCGAGCTTGACGATTTTGCCGCGCGCAATGAGATCGCCCGGTATGGCCGGCGCATGATAATCGACCCGCATGTCGATCGTCGGCACGCCGCGGCCAGTGTGCTTTACGAGTGCATAGTCGGCCGCTACGTCGACGAGCGCGGCCAGGATGCCCCCGTGCGTATAGCGCGCTTGCGGATTGACCACCCACTCCTCGCGCCACTTTGCCTTGATCTCGATTCCGTCGTCGTGCAGCGCCAGCACTTCGAGCCCAAGCCATTTGTGAAACGGGCGGCTACCAATGAGCTCCTGCACCTGCTGAATGGTCAGCGCTTCGCTCATGGGGCGACCACTACCTTTCCGATCACTTCGCGGTCCTGAATCAAACGCAAACCCTCGCGCGCTTGCTCGAGCGGCAGCACTTTATCAATTACCGGCTTGAACTTGCCGTCCTGAATGAGCTGCATGAGCGCGCTCAGATTGTCGTCATAGAAGCTGTTCGACCCGACAATATTGAGCTCGAACGTCCAGATGTAGCGCAGATCCTCCTTCGGATCGTGCCCGGCCGTGGCACCGCAGACGAGAATCTTGCCGCCGCGTTTGACGCACCGGAGCGACGGCACCCAAGTGTCACCGCCGGTGAAATTGATCACCACGTCGACACCACCTTCATAGCTACGCCGCTGCGGTTTGCCGTATTTCTCGGTCGCCCATTTGGAGAAATCGATTTTCGTGTAGTCGATCGCCTCGTCTGCACCCATTGTTTTCAGCGCCCGCAATTTGCTTTCGCTCGACGAGCAGGCAATGACCTCGGCGCCGAGCATCTTGGCGAGGATGACGCAGCCTGTACCGACGCCGCCACTGGCCCCGAGAATGAGCACGCGGTCGCCTTTCTTCACTGTGTTGTGGGTGATCAACATGCGGTGCGCCGTGCCGTAGGCAACTGGCAGCGCGGCCGCCTCTTCGAACGTGACGTCCGCCGGCATCGCGATGAGCTGATCGGCGCAGAGCAGGCAGTATTGCGCCATGCCGCCGTCGAGCATCTCGCCCATCAAGCCTTTTGCCTTGTTCAGCGGATTGGCGAGAATGCGGTCGCCAGGCTTCCACTTGGTCACGCCCGCGCCGACCTCGACGACCTCACCCGCCATGTCGAGGCCGATGATAACAGGTAGCGGCACCTTGATCCCGGGCATCCCACGCACGGTGAAAATATCGTGGTAATTGAACGACGAGGCGCGAACGCGGATGATGACGTGGCCTTCTATCGCCTTTGGAGTCGGATAATCCTCGACCAGTTCGAGGTCCGGCAATCCGCCGTGCTGCCGAAGGACCAATGCCCGCATCCTATTCCCCTCGAACCCTTATTATGCCGCCCGACAATGCCCAAGCGGCTCGCCGGTGTAGCCGACTGTTTGAGCGAACGGAAGATGTGTGCATCCCGCTGCTCGCACAACATACGCGATGGCTGTCGAGCCGAACGAGGTGCCAGTTGCGTGCGCGGGTCATCCCGACGGCCCGCTTGGCCCAGCATTTTGGATCATTTCCCACCGAGCGAAGGCTTGCTCTACCGCGGCAACGTATTCGTGCTCGTTATAGTTTGGATGCTTTTTGA
>Ga0207779_1000059_pt1 | contig 21482 bp, 22 predicted proteins | sample LuqExpMetageno44_FD_187802 | JGI IMG/M metagenome (GOLD analysis project Ga0207779, IMG submission 187802) | Tropical forest soil microbial communities from Luquillo Experimental Forest, Puerto Rico - Sample 44 (SPAdes) | ecosystem: Environmental > Terrestrial > Soil > Tropical forest ...
ACCCGCCTCCTATTTTGCAGATGCCGAATGACATAAGGTCCTCCGGGAGACAAAATCCGGCCTCGAATGGCCGCCATCGGCCGTTCGGCATGCGAGTGAAAGGCACGTGACGATCCTGGGATTGAGAAGGGCGGGCGGATTGAGCCTGCCTGAACTGCGGCGCAGCTCGTGTGGAATGCTATGCTGCTGGTCGAGCTGCACTCGTATGAATATCTTTATTACAATCCGCTGGTCAGCGGCTTACAGGGCGCGTCCGGCCGCTACGCCACCGAGTGAACATCATGCCCGAAGCGGTGCAGGATCTGCGGTCCTATATTGCCAAGCTCGATCAGGTGGGCGGCGCCGACCGGCGCTATACGGTTGGAGTGTGTGGCGAGCGCGCCTCGTTCGAAGACGAAGCGAGTTCTCGGCTCGAATGGGTCCAGGACTGGCAGCAAGCCGAGTTCTTCATTGCCCCGACGCACATGAATTGCGATCGGGCGCTGGATGGCAAGGTCATCGCGAGCATTTTGCGCCTGGGTGTGCCGATCGGTGTGGTAAAAGACCGGCGTGCCATCATGCAGCACGACGTGGCGCGCAAGAACTAGGCTGCCGTCCTTACTATCCATCCTATCGGGAGATGCGCATGACGCAGACTCCGTTCGAAACCGCAGGGCCGGCGTTCGTCCGCTCGCTGCGAGACCACTGGAAGCTCTTTCTGGTCGAGGGGATCGTGCTCGTCCTGCTCGGCTGCGCGGCGCTGCTGCTGCCGCTGATCGCGGGTTTGGCGATCACGATCCTGTTCGGCTGGCTATTTTTGCTGCTCGGGACGTTCGGGTTCGTGACCACATTCGCCATGCGTCACATGCCGGGGTTCTGGTGGGCGCTGATTTCGGCCGTCATCACCATCCTGCTGGGCGGCCTGTTGCTGGTCTTCCCCGGCATCGGGCTGATCAGCCTCACTTATCTGCTGATCGCCTTCTTCGTCGCCGAAGGCATCGTGACGATCATGTACGCGCTCGAGCATCGGCGCGAACTGACCCGGCGCTGGGGTTGGATGCTGTTGAGCGGCGTGGTCGATCTGTTCGTCGCCTTCGTCATCCTCATCGGCCTGCCCAGCTCGTTCGCGTGGGCACTCGGGCTACTCGTCGGCGTCAACCTCTTGTTCGGCGGCGCCTCGATGATCGCGATGGCGCTCGCGGCGCGGTCGGACTAGGCGGCGCGAATGGCGAAAAAAAGCGCCCGCCGGGGGGGACGACGGGCGCGGAGATGCGGGGAGTTTGGGGAGGGGATGAAGTCCCGCATCGAACGGCCGGTGAGAGGGCCGGCCGATTCTAGAAATCACTAGCTCCGCTGAGCCGGGCGATTCGCGCGCAGGCGCTCGAACGCGTCATCACGGACGACCGCACGGCGCCAGCGCCGCTCCAGCGCGCGCTCGCGCAGGAGTGCGGTCGGGTCTTCCCACAACGGCTCGGAGAACGCGTCGCGCAGATCCGCGCGGTTGATGCCGATGTCGGCGAGCATGCGCTGGTCGCAATAGGCCAAAGCGGCCGCCTGGCGGCGATGCCGGCGCGCCCGTGCAACCCGTTTCAGCCATCCATTCACGGCGGCAAAAACGGGCAGAAGCCGAGAGCCGGTGTCGAGCGGAGGCGCATATCCCATGGCGCGCATGATCTTCTCCTGTGTTCGAGACAGGGGCATTCAGACCTTCGGGGCGGCTTCGGCCCACCCGAAAACGACACCCGAAATCTCGAAGCGCGGGAGGGAATGTGCGCCGCAACGATTGATTTGTGAAACGAATGTTTCTAATCTGATCGATCAGAATAGGTGATGCAGGCGTATAGCCTCCGAGGAGCCCGCCATGACCGCCTTGCTCGACATCGACCAGTTGCGCACGTTCATCGCCATCGCTGATGCCGGCAGCTTCACCCGCGCCGCCGAGGTGGTGAACAAAACCCAGTCGGCGGTCTCCATGCAGATGAAGCGTCTCGAGGAACGGCTGGAGCGGCCGATCTTCGCGCGTGACGGGCGCGCCTCGAAATTGACGGAAGACGGCCAGCGCCTGCTCGATTATGCGCGACGCATCGTCAAATTGAACGTCGAGACGATCGCGGCCTTTTCCGACGCGGCGCTATCGGGACGCGTGCGGCTCGGCGTGCCGGACGATTATGCCGACCGCTATCTGCCCGAGATCATGGCGCGGTTTTCGCACAGCTATCCCGCCGTCGAATTGAGCGTGATCTGTGAGCCGACCGTCGACCTCATCGAGCGCATCGACGCCAACGAGCTCGACCTCGCGATCGTAACCAACTGCGAGGCGCGGCGCGCATCCGAAACCTTCCGGCGCGAACGGCTGCTCTGGGTCTGCTCCAGCCGTCATTCGGTGCACATGGAAGAGCGGCTGCCGCTCGCGCTCGGACGTCCGACCTGCGCGTGGCGGCGGATCGCGGTCGAACGCCTGGAAGCGATTGGACGACCCTATCACATTTTATATTCGAGCTCGAACAACGGCGCGGTCGCGGCCGCCGTGCTGGCGGGGCTGGCCGTTTCCGTGCTGCCGGAATCCGGCCTGCGGCCGGGCATGCGCGTGCTCACATCGGCCGACGGCTTTCCGGAATTGCCGAGCTGCCGCATCGGGCTGCTGCGCAATCCGCATGAGACCTCGGCGCTTGCCGATGCATTGGCCGAGCACATCGTCTCCTCGCTCGACAACCTCTCCGACGCACAGGCGGCGGAGTAGCCTTGCCTTCACCTCTCCCCGCCATCGCGGGGAGAGCTGAAGGCGGACGCGTAAACGCCGCAAGGCCAAGGCTGATGAAGCTGATCAAGCTTTACGTCCGCGTTTTGCGAGCCTTGCACCGGCAGGCCCGGCTCGCTTGGACACTGGCGATCGCGAACATCGCGCTGGCAGGCGCGAGCTTTGCTGAGCCGGTTCTGTTTGGCCGCGTGATCGACACCCTCGGCGGCTCGGCTGCGGATAATCTTTGGCCGCAGCTCACGCTCTACTTGGGGCTTTGGGCCGCATTCGGCATTTTCAACATCATCTGCGGCACGCTCGTCGCGCTGTACGCGGACCGTCTCGCGCACCAACAACGCCAATGCATGATGGCCGACTTCTTTGAGCGCTCCTTGGAGCTCCCGTTGGCCTACCACAGCCAGATGCATTCCGGGCGCTTGCTCAAAATCATGCTGCAGGGCACAGACTCGATGTGGGGTCTCTGGATCGGCTTCCTGCGCGATCACCTGGCGGGGTTCGTCTCTTTCTTCGTTCTCCTGCCGCTCTCGATGCTGATGAACTGGCGATTGGGGCTCCTGCTAATCGTCTTGTGCATTGTGTTCGCCGGATTGACGGCGTTCGTTCTTCGCAAGACGGAAGCGCTGCAAAGCAGGGTGGAGGAGTATTACTCTGAGCTCGCCGAACGCGCGTCCGACACTTTGGGCAATGTCGCGCTCGTGCACAGCTTCGCTGCCGTCGAAGCAGAGGTCAGCGGACTCAAACACCTAATCGACAAGCTTCTCGCGGCTCAGATTCCAGTGCTTTCTTGGTGGGCCGTCATTTCGGTTTTGAGTCGCTCATCCACGACAATCACGCTTCTTACCATCATAATCATAGGTGCCTATCTGAAACTACACGGTGTCACAACCGTCGGTGAAATCGTCACGTTTATGAGCTTTGCAGGGATGCTGATCCAACGGTTGCAAGATTCGGTTCATTTCGCCAATCTAATCTTCACTGATGCGCCGCAGCTCGAGCAATTCTTCTCAGTGCTTGATACCGAACCGACGGCCGAGCGGCCCGGCGCGATCGATCCAGGCCGTGTCAAAGGCGCCGTGGAATTTTATAACGTAAGCTTTGGTTACGGCGGAGCTTATCCCGCCGTCAGCGATCTCGGCTTCAAAGTGGAGCCCGGCCGAACGATTGCGCTTGTGGGCCATACCGGAGCGGGAAAGTCGACTGCAATGGCGCTGCTCTATCGCGCGTTCGACCCGCAAGCAGGCACGATTCGCATTGACGGCACCGACATACGTGACTTCAAGCTGGCAGCTCTTCGGCAAAATATTGGGGTCGTGTTTCAGGAGGGGCTTCTGTTCAACCGCTCGATCGCCGAGAACCTGCGTATCGGGAAGCCCGACGCTACGGATGCAGAGTTGCGGGAGGCGGCGGCGGACGCGCAGGCTCTAGAATTTATAGAACGCACGCCGGGCTGCTTCGACGCGAAAGTCGGCGAACGCGGCAGATTGTTCTCGGGAGGCGAGCGGCAAAGGCTTTCGATCGCGCGCGTTCTCCTCAAGGATCCGCCGATCCTCATCCTTGATGAGGCAACAAGTGCTCTCGATGCAGAAACGGAACGGAGGCTGCTCGTCGCGCTCGAAACGGTTATGCGGGGGCGGACGACCTTCGTGATCGCACATCGGCTTGCGACGATTCGCAAGGCAGACTGCATCCTGGTGTTTGAGAAAGGCCGGGTAGTCGAAGCAGGAAACTTCGATTCCCTGGTTAGGGGAAACGGAGCATTCGCGGCCCTGGCCCGAGCGCAATACCTCGTTCAGGGTGGCTAACAAGCCGGGCTGTGTGGGAACGCGGCTTTAGCATTGACGTGATCTTTGTCGAAGCTGTGCCCGGCGATGACAGCTTCGGTGCAAGATCACTTCCTCCGCCCCCCGAGCACGAGCAGATTGCCGGTGAGTACGGCGGCCAATCCAAGCACGGCGAGCAGGCTCCAGTGATAATTCTCGGCGAAGGTCGAGACGACCAGCGCGACCACTGGATACATCACCGTCGTGTAGCCGGCGCGCGCCGCGCCGATGCGGCCGAGCAGCGTGAAGTAGACGCCGAAGGCGAGCACCGAGCCGATCACCGCGAGATATAAAAGTCCGCCGAGATAGGTCGCGCTCCAGTCGACGGCGAACGCGTCGCCGTGCACGAGCGCAAAGATGGTCATGAACGTCACGCCGTAGAGCATGCTCCAGCCGATGGTGGCGAAGACCGGCATACGCTTCCGCTGCGCCGCGAGCGAAAGCATGTTGCCGATACAGAAGCAGAGCGTGCCGGCGAGCGAGAGTGCGAGCCCGATCTGCGCGGCCATACCAAACCGCATGCCGCCGAGCTCGGGCGCGAACATCGCGGCGATGCCGGCGACGCCGAATGCGCCGCCGATGACGACGCGCCGCTCGATGCGCGTGCCGAAGATGAGGCTGCCGAGCGCGACGTTGCCGATCGAGGCGAGCGAGAACACGATCGACAACAGGCCCGAGGCGACGTTCTGGGCGGCGTAGTAGAACAAGAGGAAATTGACCGAGAAGATCGCGGCGCCGAGCCCGGCGAGGTAAGGCTGCTCGGCGAGTGTGAAGCGCAGTCGCTCGCCCCGCCACGCGGCAAAAACGAGCATCAGCGGCGCGGCAATGGCAAACCGCCACACCACCGAGACCGGGGGCGCGACGACTCCAACCTGGTAATGCAGCGCGATCCAGGAGAAGCCCCAGGCGAGCACTGAGACGAGGTAGAGCGCGTAATCGAGCGGCGCGAGTTTCGCCATTCCGTCACCATAGGCGGGCTCGCCGGAAGTCGCTTAGCATCCGTCAATCCGCCGTTCAGACTGCTAGCGGCTGCGCCTTGCGGTGCCTAGGGCAGCCGGGTACTGATTCCGCATGCACCCCTCCGAGGTCCTCAATCTCCCCCGCCCAGCCTGGATGAGCGAGGATGTGGTACTTCTGGAAGAACAGTCCCGCCGGTTCATGGCGGACGAGTTCGCGCCGCACATCGACCGCTGGCACGAACAAGGAATCTACGAGCGTGAGGTATGGACCAAGGCGGGCGAAGCCGGTCTGCTTTGCGCGTCGATCCCTGAAGAATACGGCGGCGCGGGCGGCACCTTCGCGCATGAGGCGGTCATCAATCGCGAATTCTCGCTCGCCGGCTTCGACACCTTCGGCGCGCCGCTGCATTCCGGCATCGTCGCTCCCTACATCCTGCATTACGGCACGGAAGAGCAGAAAAAGCGCTGGCTGCCGCAGATGGCCACCGGCGAGCTAGTCGGCGCGATCGCGATGACCGAGCCCGGCACCGGCTCTGATCTGCAGGGCGTGCGCACGACCGCGAAGAAATCCGGCAACGGCTATGTGCTCAACGGCTCGAAGACCTTCATCACCAACGGCCAGCACGCCAATCTGATCGTGGTGGTTGCGAAGACCGATCAGGCGGCGGGCGCAAAAGGCGTCTCGCTGATGGTGGTCGAGGCCGACAACGCGCCCGGCTTCCGCCGCGGCCGCAAGCTGAAAAAACTTGGCATGGATTCCGCCGACACGTCCGAACTGTTCTTCGAGGACGTGCGGCTGCCGGCAGAGAACCTGCTCGGCACCGATGAGGGACAGGGCTTCTATCAACTGATGAAGGAGTTGCCACAGGAGCGGCTGATCGTCGCCACGCACGCGGTCGCGATGATGGAACGCGCGCTGGCGCTGACGATCGACTACGTGAAGGAGCGCAAGGCGTTCGGCAAGCCGATCATCGAATTCCAGAACACGCAATTCGAGCTCGCCGAGTGCAAGACCGACGCGACCATCGCGAAGGTGTTCCTCGACCACTGCATCGGCGAGCACGTCGAAGGACGCCTCGATACCGTCACTGCATCCATGGCCAAATACCGCCTGACCGACACGCAGGCAAAAGTGATCGACCGCTGCCTGCAACTCTTCGGCGGCTATGGCTATATGGACGAATATCCGATCTCGCGCCTCTACCGCGACGCGCGCGTGCTGCGCATCTATGCGGGGACGAATGAGATCATGAAGCTGCTGATCGCGAGGAGTTTGTGATCGGCGCAACGGTTCTTGGCATGGCCGGGCTTGTCCCGGCCATGCCGATCAGAGGCGCAGTGCCTTCCTAAGCGGGATGCCCGGGTCAAGCCCGGGAACGACAGTAGAGAGGACGGAGACGAGGTCCATGCCCGACGCATTCATCTATGACGCCGTCCGCACGCCGCGCGGACGCGGCAAGGCCGACGGTTCCCTGCACGAAGTGACCGCCCTCAATCTGGCGGCGCAGGCGCTCAGCGCAATCAAGGACCGCAACAAGTTCGAGCCCGAGCAGGTCGATGACGTCGTGCTCGGCTGCGTCGATCCGGTCGGCGAAGCGGGCGGCGACATCGCGCGCGCGGCGGCGCTGGTCGCCGGCTTCGGCGATCAGGTGCCGGGCGTGCAGATCAACCGCTTCTGCGCCTCGGGCCTCGACGCGATCAACTTCGCCGCGGCCGAGATCATGTCGGGCCAGCACGAGATGACGATCGGCGGCGGCGTGGAATCGATGAGCCGCGTCGGTATTGGTGCATCCGGCGGCGCCTGGGCGGTCGATCCGACCATCGCTGTCGAGCATTATTTCGTGCCGCAGGGCATTTCCGCCGATCTGATCGCGACCAAATACGGCTTCTCGCGCGACGACGTCGACGCCTACGCGGTCGAAAGCCAGAAGCGCGCGGCGAAATCCTGGGACGAAGGCCGGTTCGCAAAATCGGTCGTGCCCGTGAAAGACATTAATGGTCTGACGATCCTCGCGAAGGACGAGCACATGCGGCCGTCGACGACGATGCAGTCGCTCGCGTCGCTGCAGCCGTCCTTCGTGCAGATGGGCGAGATGGGCGGCTTCGACGCGGTCGCGGTGCAGAAGCATCCGGCGGTGGAAACGATCAACCATGTGCACACGCCGGGCAATTCCTCCGGCATCGTCGACGGCGCCGCCGCCGTGCTGATCGGCAGCAGGGAGGCCGGCGCGCGCAACGGGCTGAAGCCGCGCGCGCGCATCAAGGCGTTCGCGAATATCGGCTCCGAGCCGGCGATCATGCTCACGGGTCCGATCCCGGTGACCGAGAAGGCGCTCAAGAAGGCCGGCATGTCGACGAGCGACATCGACCTGTGGGAATTGAACGAGGCGTTCGCCTCGGTCGTGTTGCGTTTCATGCAGGCGCTCGACATTCCGCACGATAAGATCAACGTGAACGGCGGCGCCATCGCGATGGGCCATCCGCTCGGCGCGACCGGCGCGATGATTCTCGGCACCGTACTCGACGAACTGGAGCGCAGCGGCAAATCGACCGCGCTGGTGACGCTGTGCATCGGCATGGGCATGGGCACCGCGACGATCATCGAGCGGGTCTAATCGCTGCCATGCCCAAGATCGACATCAGCAAAGTGCCCGTGCGCAGCGGCAGCTTCTATCCGGCGCTGTTCAAGCCGCCGCATGAAGGTCGGCACAAGCAGCCGCTCGGCGACGCGGGTGGGCTGACGCAGTTCGGCGTCAATCTCACGCGCATTGCCGCCGGCTCCGCCTCCGCGCTGCGGCACTGGCACGAAACGGAAGATGAATTCATCTACATGCTGGAAGGCGAACTTGTGCTGGTCGAGAACGACGGCGAGACGGTGCTGAAGCCGGGCGATGCCGCCGCGTTCAAGGCGGGCAGCGGAAATGCGCATCGCCTGCTCAACCGTACGAATAAGGAAGCCGTCTATCTCGAGGTCGGCACGCGCGCGGCAGCCGATCACGTGCATTATCCGGACGACGATCTGGCGCTCGTGCGCGACGCCGACGGGCGGCGCTATCTGCACAAGAGCGGTGAGCCGTATACCTGAAGGGGCGAGTTATGACCGATTTCAAATTCGACATCGACGCCGACGGCATCGCGCTCGTCACCTGGGACATGCCGGGCAAGTCGATGAACGTGATCACCATGGACACGATCAAGGAGTTGTCCGGGATCGTGGAGAAGGTCGCGACCGATGCCGCGATCAAGGGCGCGGTGATCACCTCCGGCAAGGATACGTTCTGCGGCGGCGCCGATCTCACCATGCTGGAAGGCATGGGCAAGATCTACGCCGACACGGTGCGCAAGCAGGGCGAAGAAGCCGCGGCCGGTTTCGTGTTCGAGGAAAGCCGCAAGCTTTCGCTCCTCTATCGGCGCATCGAGACTTGCGGAAAGCCGTGGGTCTGCGCCCTCAACGGCACCGCGATGGGCGGTGGCTTCGAACTTGCGCTCGCCTGTCATTACCGTGTGGCGTCAGATAATCCGAAGACGCGGCTCGGACTGCCCGAAATCAAGATCGGCCTGTTTCCAGGCGCGGGCGGCACCCAGCGCATCGCGCGCATGCTGCCGCCGGCCGACGCGCTGCAATATCTGCTCAAGGGCGATCAGCTCAAGAGCGACCGCGCGAAGACGATGAAGCTCGTCGACGCGGTCGTGCCCGCAGACGACCTGATCAAATCGGCGAAGGAGTGGATCAAGGCCGGCGGCAAGGCGGTGAAGCCGTGGGACGAGAAGGGCTTCAAGCTGCCCGGCGGGCCGGTCTATTCGAAGGCCGGCATGATGACCTTCCCGCCGGCGAACGCGATCTACCGGCGCGAGACTTACGACAACTACCCGGCCGCGCGCGCGATCCTGCAAGTCGTCTACGAAGGCCTGCAGCTCGACATGGATACGGGTTTGCGCATCGAGTCGCGCTGGTTCGCGAAGATCCTGCGCTCGCCGGAAGCGACGGCGATGATCCGCAGCCTGTTCGTGTCGATGCAGGAATTGAACAAAGGCGCGCGCAGGCCTCCAGCCGAACCGCCGTCCCCGCTCAAGACCATTGGCATCGTCGGCGCGGGCTTCATGGGCGCCGGCATAGCGCAGGTAAGCGCCGCGGCGGGTCTAAATGTCGTGCTGATCGACCGCGATCAGGAGACGGCGCAGAAAGGCAAGGCTGGGCTGCACAAGGCGCTCAGCGACCGCGTGATGAAGGGCCGCATGAAAGGCGCCGAGCGCGACGCGCTGCTGGAGAAGATCACGCCGACCGCCGATTACGGCGCGCTGAAGGACTGCGACCTCGTTATCGAGGCCGTGTTCGAGGACCGCAAGGTCAAGTCCGATGTGATCGCGAAGATCCAGGCGGTGATCGGCGACAAAGGGGTGTTCGCGTCCAACACGTCGACGCTGCCGATCAGCTCGCTCGCCGCCGAATTCAAGGAGCCGAAGCGATTCATCGGCATCCATTTCTTCTCGCCGGTCGACCGCATGATGCTGGTCGAGATCATCATGGGCAAGGAGACCGGCGACCGCGCGCTCGCGGTGGCGCTCGATTACGTGCGCGCGATCCGCAAGACGCCGATCGTCGTCAACGACTCACGCGGCTTCTACACCTCGCGCGTGGTCGGCACATATATCCGTGAAGGCCATCTGATGCTGACGGAAGGCATTCCGGCGGCGATGATCGAGAATGTCGGCCGCATGGCCGGAATGCCGGTTGGACCACTGTCGCTCAACGACGAGGTCGCGGTCGATCTCGCCTGGAAGATTCTGAAGGCGACGGAAGCGGATCTCGGGTCCGCCGCAATCGACCCGCGGCAGAAGCAATTGCTGGAAGAGATGGTCGAGAAGCGCCAGCGCTTCGGCCGTAAGAACGGCAAGGGCTTTTACGATTACGCGCCGGGTCAGCCGAAGAAGCTGTGGCCGGGCCTCGCCGAGCTGCAGAAGGTGAAGGTCGATCCGGACAAGATCGACGTACAGGAATTGAAACTGCGGCTGCTCGGCATCCAGGCGCTGGAGACCGCGCGGTGCTTCGAGGAGCGGGTGCTGACCGACGTGCGCGAGGCGGATGTCGGCTCGATCCTCGGCTTCGGCTTCGCGCCCTACTCGGGCGGCACCCTGTCGTGGATCGACATGATGGGCACGCGCAAATTCGTCGAGCTGTGCCGGCTGTTCGAGCAGCGCTACGGCGAGCGCTTCGCGCCCAACCGGCTGCTGCTCGATCTCGCAGACAGCAACGAAGGCTTCTATCAGCGCTTCGGCGGCGGCAAGCGGAAGCAGGCGGCGTAGACGCTCTCAGCTTTCAGGTACGAACTTCATCGCCACGCCGTTGATGCAGTAGCGCAGGCCGGTCGGCGGCGGGCCGTCCGGAAACACGTGACCTAGGTGACTGCCGCAGCGGCTGCAGTGCACTTCGGTGCGCACCATCCCGTAGCTCGTGTCCTCGCTGGTCTCGACCGCGCCGGACTCCGGATCGTTGAAGCTCGGCCAGCCGGTGCCGCTTTCGAATTTGCGCTTTGAAACGAACAGCGACTGATCGCAGCCGGCGCAGATGAACGTCCCCGCGCGCTTTTCGTAGTTCAGTGCGCAGCTGCCGGCGCGTTCGGTGCCGTGCTCACGCATGATGTGATACTGCTCCGGCGTGAGCAGCGTCTTCCATTCTGCCTCTGTGCGGGTGACGGGGTATTGCTTCTCCATCCTCTCAACTCCCTCTCACCGTCATCGCCCACGCAGGCGGGCGATCCAGCATTTGCCACGGCAACAATATAAGTGCTGCGTACCCCGCTTTCGCGGGGTACGGCCGCAATAGACTTACTTAATCGCCAGCGGGTTGACCGGCGAGCCCACCGCGCCGGTGATCGGGATTGCCGGCGCGACGAACAGGAACTCGTAGACCTTATCGGCCGCGCAGTCGTCGGCAAGCTCCTTCAAATTGAAGATCTCGCCCATGGTCATGCCCATGATCGGGATCGTGATCCAGTGCCAGGGCTGGTTGATGTTCTCGCCCTCGGCGACCTGGTTGGGACGCACCTCGCAGCCCCAGGTGTCGCTCGCGAGCGCCGCGAGCTGCGTGTCCTTGACGAAGTCGAGCGTCTCGAAGCCGAAGCCCGGCGCGTCGCCGCCAGGATAGCCGTCCCAGCTTCCCACCTTCTGGCAGCGCTCCATCATGCCGGTGCGCACGATGATGTAGTCGCCGCGCTTGAGCTCGACGTTCTGCTTCTTTGCCGTCGTGTAGAGGTCCTCGTTGGTGATGCCGTAGCCGTCGTCGAGCGACTCGACGCCCTTGGCGCGCGCGACGTCGAGCAGCACGCCGCGGCCGACCATCTTGTTCTTGGTCTTCTCGATACCGCACTTCTGCGCGCCGGCGCTCGTCACCTCGCGGCAGTCGTAGCCGTTCCACATGGAGTTTTCATAGAACACGTGGCCGAGCCCGTCCCACTGCGTGCCGCACTGGAGCGGGATAACCACCATGTCGTCGGCGGCGCGAATGCCGCGCTTGTCGAGCACGCCGGAGTACGCATCGGTGCCAGTGCGCAGCATGGTGTGGATCGGATTGGTGCGGCCCATCATCGGATATTTGCTCTTCGCGCCCTGCGGCCCGAGATGGTCGAAGTTCAGCGCGAGCGAGATCACCTTGCCTTTCTTGACCAGCCGGGTGGCGGCGACGATGTCTTCCGCGCTCGTGTAGTTGAGCGTTCCGATCTCGTCGTCGGTGCCCCATTTGCCCCAGTTCTTGTATTTCTCGGCGGCCGCGGCCATGTCCTTTCGCGTAACTTTCTTCGTCATTGCATGTCCTTCTCTTGATGATCTCTCGTTAAGCGGCCGGCGCCGAGCGGAAACCCGCCGCCAGAAATGGAATCATGTGATGCAGCGCGCGCTTGACGTCGCCGGGATCGATGCGGCCCTTGGTCAGCGCCTGGATGCGGCCGGAATCCGCCATGGTGTAGAACATGGCGCCGAGCATGAAATGAAAGCGCCACTCGATTTCGGCGCGCGGCAGTTCGGAGACTGCGGTGGCGATCGCGTCGATGAACTTGCGGCTGGACTGGTCGAATGCCTTCGACAGGATCTTGCGCGACAGCGCCTCGGGTTCAGTCGCGAGCCGCGCGCGCAGCCTGATGAAAGCGGGATTCCCCGGATGCGACTCGGTGCCGAGCCCGAGCGCCGGGCGCAGGAAGGCGTCGAGAATGTCCTCGAGCTTCGGCATAGCGGATTTCTCGCAGCATTGCGCGAGCAACCGCAACCGCTCTTCCGCGATCGGCGCGGCGCGCTGCGCGAACAGGGCCTCGAGCAAGCCGTCCTTGGAGCCGAAATGATAGGCGATGGACGCGAGATTGACCTCCGCTTCGGCCGAGATGGCACGCAGGCCGACGCCGGACATGCCGTGCGCCGCGAACAATCGCTCCGCGACTTCGAGAATGCGCTCGCGTGACGAGGGCGCCGAAGCGACGGCGCTCGCGCGCGACGCACGACGAGGAACCGCCTTAGCCTGCGCTGTTCTCTTTCTCGCCGCACTCACGCTTGACTCGCCTCCCGTCTCGGGCGCATGTAAACAGTCGTTTGTTTACTGAGTCAACCACGTCGTAAAAGCATATGGCACCCCAGAAAAAGACCATTCTCACCGTCGCCGTCACCGGCAACCTCACCACCGTCCAGCAAAATCCGGCGCTGCCCTGTACGCCCGAGCAGATCGCGAGCGCCGCGCTCGAGTCGGCCAAGATCGGCGCCGCGGTCGCGCACATCCACGTGCGCTACCCCGACGGGCGCCCGAGCATGGAGCTTGCGCACTACCGTGAGGTGGTCGATCGTATCCGTGACAAGAATTCCGATCTGATCCTCAATCTCACGACCGGCCCCGGCGGCCGTTTCGTGCCGAGCAAGGAGGATCCGCGCGTCGCCGGCCCCGGTACTTCGATCCTGCACCCGTTGAAGCGCATCGAGCACATCGTCGAGCTCAAGCCCGACATCGCCACTCTCGATCTCAACACGATGTGGTCCGGCAGCGCGGCGGTGATCAACACGCCCGACAACGTCACCATCATGGCCAACGAGATCCAGAAGGCCGGCTCGAAGCCGGAGCTGGAGGTATTCGATTCCGGCGATATCCAACTCGCCAACGCCTTGCTCGATCAGGGCGTGCTGAAGAGCCCGCCTCTATTCCAGATCGTGATGGGCGTGCGCTACGGCTTCATCTCGACGCCGCAGACGCTGATGTACGCGCATTCGCTGCTGCCGAAAGATGCGATGTGGGCGGCCTTCGCCATCGGCCGCTGGGAATTCCCGATGCTGGCGACGGCATGGTTCCTCGGCGGCCATGTGCGCGTGGGCATGGAAGACAACGTCTATCTCAGCAAAGGGCAGCTCACGCCGAGCAACGCGGCACTGTGCGAGAAGGCCGTGCGCATCCTCGACGATCTCGGCGCCGAACTCGCTAGCGCGAAAGAGGCGCGGCAGATATTGGGTCTTCGCGCCTGATCGTTTACGACGGGATAAGCCGTCGCGTGACATGACGACCGGCGCAGCAAGTGGAGGAATGACGACATGAAAGCTCTGCGATTTTTCGGCGCGGCCGCCGCACTCGGCCTCGCTCTCGGGCTGACGCCGGTCCGCGCCGCGGATTATCCGGATCATCCGGTCAAGGTGATCGTGCCGTTCGCCGCCGGCGGTCCAACCGACGTGATGGCGCGGCTTGTCGCGCAGAAGCTGTCGGAAGAACTGAAGCAGCAGTTCTATGTCGAGAACCGCCCCGGCGCCGGCGGCAATATTGGCATGGCGGAAGCCGGGCGCGCGAAGCCGGACGGCTACACGCTGTTGGTCGCGAGCTCGAGCTACGTGGTCAATCCGAGCCTCTACGTTAAGGCGCCGTACGATCCGTACAAGGACTTCGCGCCGATCACGCTGGCGGCCGCCTCGCCGAATATTCTGGTTGTGAACTCGTCGTTTCCGGCAAAATCGGTGAAGGAGCTGATCGACCTCCTGAAGAAGGAGCCGGGGAAGTACACGATCGCTAATCCAGGCATCGGCACGACGCCGCAGCTTGCGGCCGAGCTGTTCAAGCTTTCGCTGCAGCTGGACGCGACCAGCGTCCCGTTCGGCGGCGCGGCACCGGCGATCCAGTCTGCCATCTCCGGGCACACGCCGATCGCATTCAGCGCGCTGCCGCCGACCTCGCCGCAGGTGAAAGCCGGCACATTGCGCGGTCTTGCGGTCACGTCGGCTAAGCGTTCGGACGCGCTGCCGGACGTGCCGACCCTGGCGGAAGCCGGCGTGCCGGAGCAGGAGTCCGAGACGATGCAGGGCGTGTTCGCGCCGGCCGGGACGCCAAAGGCGATTATCGACCGCCTTAACAAGGAAATCGCGAAAGCGATGGCGCTGCAGGACGTGAAGGACAAATGCGCGCAGCTCGGCTTCGATCCGGTGGCGAATTCGCCGGAGGAATTCACCGCCTACATCAAGAAGGAAGTCGAGAAGTGGGGCAAGGTTATCAAGGAAGCGAAGATCCCGCTGATCCAGTAGGAGTCTTTCGCTGCATCTCCCGAACAATCGTCATGGCCGGGCTTGTCCCGGCCATCTCGTTTAGGGAGCTACAGTGCCCTCCCAGCCGGGATACGCGGGTCAAGCTCGCGTATGACGTGGAAAGGTTTTGAAATCCAATGCGCATCGTCGACATCCGCGAGACCGCCGTACCCCTGAAATCGCAGCTCGCCAATTCGAGCTTCGACTTTTCGGAGATGACCACGTCGGTCGTCGCCGTCATCACCGACGTAATGCGCGACGACAAGCCGGTCTGCGGTTTTTCTTTCAATTCTACCGGGCGTTACGCCTGCGGTGCACAGATGCGTGCGCGGTTCATCCCGCGGCTGCTCGCGGCAAAGCCGGAGACGCTGCTCGACGATGCGGGCCTGATCGATCCGGCGAAAGCGCTCGACGTGATGCTCAAGCGCGAGAAGGCGGGCGGGCATACCGAGCGGTCGATCGCGATCGGCACGATCGAGGTCGCGATCTGGGACGCGATCGCGAAAGTCGCGGACAAGCCGCTGCACGTACTGCTGGCCGAACGCTTCACTGGCGGGCGCATCGCCGAACGCGTGTTCTGCTATGTCGGCGGCGGCTGGTACTGGCCGGGGCAGACCATCCGCGATCTGCAGGACGAGATGCGCCGGCATCTCGATGCCGGCTACACGATGCTGAAGATGAAGGTCGGCGGTCTCCCGCTCGAGGACGACCTGCGGCGCGTCGAAGCGGTGGTCGCGGTCATCGGCACGGGCGAGCGGCTGGCGGTCGATTCCAACTGCAAATTCACACGTGAGGAAGCCTTGCGCTATGCCCGCGCGCTAGCGCCGTTCAAGCTGCGCTGGTTCGAGGAGCCATGCGATCCGCTCGACTACGCGCTATTCGCGGAGATTGCCTCCGCATACGAGCCGCCACTCGCGACCGGCGAGAATTTGTATTCGACACAGGACGTGCGAAACCTCGTCCAGTTCGGCGGCTGGCGCTCCGATCGCGACCTGATCCAGGTCGATCCGCCGCAAGCCTACGGCATCGCGCAATATGGCCGCACCATCGCAATGCTGGACGCGCGCGGCTGGCCGCGCACGGCGCAGTTTCCGCATGGCGGCAACCAGATGTCGCTCGCGATCGCTGCCGGCTTCGGGCTGGGCGGCGCGGAATCGTATCCCGGCGTGTTCGGCGATTTCGGCGGCTTTGCCGACGACGCCAGGATCGCAGACGGCTTCATCTCGCTCTCCGACCGGCTCGGCATCGGATTCGAGGGCCAGTCACGGCTCTACCGCATCATGCGCGAGCTCGCGGAGAGCTGAAGGCAAGTTCTAAAAAAGCAAATGCCCAGGACCTGAGCCCCGGCATTCACATAACCCAGAGAGCGCGCCCCTGCGGGCGCGCTCTTTTTTATTCGGCTTATTCCGCAGCGGTGCCCGCGGTGCTCTCGAAGATCGTCGGCGTCGCGCCGACTTCCTTCTTCTTCGGACGGATGCGCACGTAGACCTGCAGGCCGATCAGCAGCAGACACAGCCCGATGAAGACCGCGCTAATCGGACGCTCGAGGAACACCAGGAGATCGCCGCGCGAGATCAGCATCGCGCGCCGGAAGTTCTCCTCGAAGCGCGGGCCGAGCACGAAGCCAAGCAGGATCGGCGCGGGGTGGAAGCCGAGCCGCAGCAGGACGTAACCGATGAAGCCGATCACTGCCGTCTCGCCGACCTGGAACATGTCGTTGTTGGCGGCATAGACGCCGATGCACACGAAGAACATCGCGCTGGGATAGAGGTACTTGTACGGAATCGTAAGCAGCTTCACCCACAGTCCGATAAGCGGCACGTTCAGGATGACCAGCATGATGTTGCCGATCCAGAAGCTCGCCACTAGGCCCCAGAAGATATCCGGATGCTCCTTGATGAGCTGCGGACCGGGCACGATTCCCTGGATCATCAGCGCGCCGAGCAGCAACGCCATCACAGCGTCGCCCGGAATGCCTAGACTCATGGTCGGAATGAAGTCGCCTTGCACGGAGGAGTGCGTCGACGTTTCGGGCGCAACCACGCCTTCGATCAGGCCGGTGCCGAACTTCTCCGGATGCTTGGAGATCTTCTTCTCGGTCGCGTAGGCGACGAACGAGGCGATCGTCGGCCCCGTACCCGGGATCAACGAGCACAGGCTGCCGACCAGCGTGCCGCGGATCATCGGGCCGATGGTGCGCTTCATGTCGTCCTTGCTCGGACGCAAGTCGCGCAGACGCACGTTCGTGTACTGCGCATTGATGGTCGAGATCTGGTTCACGCTGTTCATGAACTCGGCGATGCCGAACAGGCCGAGTGCGAGCGCGATCAATTCGATGCCGTCGTCGAGATGCGTGAGGCCGAAGGTGAAGCGCTCGGAGCCCGTCTCGATGTCGGTGCCGACGATGCCGAGCATCAGCCCGAGCACGGTCATCGCGACGCCCTTCACGGGCGAGCCGCGTGCCAATGTCGAGCCGGCCAAGAGGCCCAAGAGCATCAGCGAGCAGATTTCGGCGGGGCCGAACTCCATCGCGACTCTGACCAGCACGGGGGCGAGGAAGATCATTTCGGTGATGCCCCAAGACGCGCCGACGAAGGACGAGAACACCGTCACGCCGAGCGCGACGCCGCCGCGCCCCTGCTTGGTCATCGGGTAGCCGTCGAGGCATGTCACCGCGTGTGGCGGGTGACAGGGCAAGTTCAGCAGGATCGAGCAGATCGCGCCGCCGTACTGCGCTCCGTACATCACGCCGGCGAGCATGAGGATGGCGCCGACCGGCTTGATGCCGAAGGTCAGCGGCAGAAGGATCGAGATGGTGGCGAGCGGGCCCATGCCCGGCAGCACGCCGACCATGTTGCCGACAAGCACGCCGATGAAGCAGAAAACGATGTTGTGTGGCTCGAGCGCGACGCCGAACCCGTACCACAGGTCCGTCAATGCCTGAGCGACCATAGAACCTTCGCCACCCATCACAGCCCCCGCCAAGTGAAAACGGGCATCGGGACTTGCAAAATGTACGAGAACAGCCCGACGCCGAACACGGTAATGATCAGCGAAAGGATGATCGCGTTCTTCAACGTCATCTGCCGGTCACCGAGTGCCGCGACAAAGACGCAAGCAAACGTCCCAGGCGCCAGTCCGAAGAACGAACCGAACAGCATGAACGCGAGCGGCGAGCAGAGAATGCAGGCCCAGGCGAACCACTCCCGATGCTCCGGAAGGAGGTTCTCGTCCTCGCCTTCCGGGACCGGGATCGCGGCGGCCGCAATTCCAATGCCAAGGCAAATCAGAAGGGCGCCGAGCGCGGTCGGCAGAAAGCCGGGCCCCATGTGCATCAGGGTGCCGAGCCGGTAGGCGGGCCCCTTCAGAGCCATCACCAATCCGAAGAACATCATTAACAGCCCGGCGTAAAAATCACGCTTACGCACAAGCCGCTGAACTAGGCCCGCATGGCCTGCGTGGGGCAAATTCAGGGCATCCTCCGATACTTTTTTATGGGTACATAACGCTAAAGCATGAGCAATAGAGGTGCGCGTGGCGACAATCAAGCCTATTCGCCGATCGCCCCGGCGGCAACTCCGCGTGATCGAGCCGGCCGCTGTTCTGCGATGCAGCACAGCGGCCAGAACTAACGTCAGAGCCGCATCTTGATGGAGGCGGTCCCGCGGCGGTCGGCGGGGCTAGCGGGAGAAGCGCGATCCGATATGGTGGTCCGTATGGATACCGACGCCCTCCGCCGCCTGCACTACACCGCCGCGATCGGCTGCGGCGTCTTTGCCGCGCTGTGTGTGCACATCGTGCTGTCGGTGTTCGGCATTGGCTTGAGCCGCGTTCTGCTGGGCGAGCATGCGATCGCGGCGCTCGCCTGGTGGGCGATAGCCGCATCCGGCTTCGTCACGGGCTGGGCGACGGCCGCCTATCTCATCGCCGCGGCGCGTGAGCGTGCGATGATGACGCGGCTCGCACAACGCGTGCTGATCGCGGTCGTGTTCATACTGACGACCGCGGGCGGCATCATCAGCCGCGGCGGCGAAGTGGGGGGAACCGGCAGTGTCGCCGCCGGCGTGACGGCTTTCGGGCTCGGACTCGTGTGCGCCTATTGCGGGGCGCGCTTCGCCTACCTGAACGCGGAGCAGATCTGAACTTTATAAGTCGAGCGCGGGCGGATCGAACCAGTTCGTGAGCGACAGCCCGCCGTCCACGACGAAAGCGGCGCCGGTGACGTATCCCGAGATCCTGTTCGACAGCAGCGCGAGCGCGATCGGCGCGAGGTCCTCACTGCGCCCGAGACGGCCCAGCGGAATGTGCCGGGCCAAAGCCGGATCGGCGACGAAACCACCCGCTGCGATCGCACCCGGCACGAGCGCATTCACGCGTATTCCGGAGCGCCCCAGAGTCTTTGCGAGCTCCTTCACGAGCATCGCAAGCGCCGCTTTCGCCGTACTGTAATGCAGCAAGTTGCGCGGCGTGCCGGCGTGAAGCGACGTCAGCATCAGAAACGAACCGGGTTCGTGCGCGGCGACGAGCTGCTTCGCCAGTTCGCGCGCTAGATGAAACCCGGCATCAACATTGACCGCGCGCATCCGGTCCCACGTCTCTTGGTCCACCGCAAAGGCATGGTCGGCTTCGCGCCGAGGCGGCGCCGCGCTGTGTACGAAATGCGTGATCCGGCCCCCCGTCGCTCGTGCATGCGCCAGCAGGTCATCGCATGCCTCGCGGCTTGCCAGATCGCCAATCCATGGCCGAGCGAGTTCGGGCCGAGGCGAGGAGGCGATTGCGTCCGCGACCCTATCCTCCCGAATATCGGCGAACACGGTACACACGCCTTCGCCGACCAGAGCTTGTGCGATGGCGCGGCCGATCCCGTTGCCCGCACCCGTCACCAAGGCCGCTTCGCGACTTGGGTCGAAGGCATTGCTGAAGATGCTCATCGCTCCCGACGCCTCGATTGGACGATCACGCGGTTACGACACCAACCTGACGCAAGTGGCACTTCGTATTTTCGGTTTCAAAAGACGTACTCACTGAGCCAGTCGGCAATCCAGTTCACGCCTGCCTGACGGTCGTCCACCTGGCAGTGTTCGGCCGCGCCTTCGTTCTGATCGAATAGTTTCAATGTCTTGTTTTTCGAACCGAGTTTTTCATACAGGAGCACCGCTTCCTGCGGCGGAATAATGCGATCGTTGGTACCATGCATGACGAGGAAGGGGCATGTTACCTGCTGGGCGATGCCTTCCAGAGAGAAGTTTTTCATTAAGTCGACCGCTTTGCCGAAATCGAGATCGGGTACGCCAAATACCCAAGGCACCTGGAAATGCGAGGTGGCGAGCTTGCCTTTCTTCATCTGCTCCTGCGAGCGCTGCAGCCAAGCATGCATGTCCCACCACATGGCGCCGAACGCGACCCCGCCGGCATATCGTTTATCGAGCGCTGCGATGCGCGGAGCGCAATATCCGCCGAAGCTGTAGCCCATGATGGCCACCTTGCTCGCATCGACCTCCTTGCGCTTGGCGACATAATCGAACGCGGCACGGCCGGGTACTTCGTAATCATAGCGCGAGGGAATTTTTTGTAGCCGCAGCGTCTCGCCCTGGCCCGGGCCGTCGATCGCGAGTGTGTTGAAGCCACGGCGCGAGAACTCGAGACCGCAAAAGACCGAGCTCATTTCCTTGCAGTTATCGAGACCATCGAACACGACCACCGTCGGAGCCGGTCCGGCCGCGTTCTGCGCTGGAATGAAATAGGCGGGCAGCGTGGTGCCCTCGTACGGTACGGCGACGCGCTCAAACTGCGGATACCGGATCGGAATTCCTTTACTGAAGCACCTCATCGCCTTTTCGTAGATTTTGTTCTTGACCTCGCCCGGATAAACCATCCGCTCGCCGGTGTAATAATAATAGCCCGCCCGCATGTAGTAATCGCCTGCGGTCAATCGGCGGCCTTTCGCCATGGCAGCATCCGCGAGTGCTGCAACGTGATCTGCCATCGCGCACCATTCCTGCCACCACGCCTCCTTGTTCGCTGGATCGTTGCCGCGCGCGATCAGCTTCTCCCCAATGCGTTCGATTTCCCCAAGGCACACGACGCCATAGGGCGCCATTCCCTTGGTAACCATCGTCGCGTTCGACCACGAAAAATTATCGCCGAACTGATCGGTCCAGTGGTTGGCCATGCATTTTTCCTTGTCGTTGAATTGCGCTCCAGTTCGGGCGCGAAAACAGCGCCGGACCGTGGCGACGGGACCCTATTGAGGTGTAATGCCGGCGTCCTTGATGACCTGCGTCCAGCGTTGCAAATCCTCCGCCAGCATCTTGGCGAACGTTTCGGGATCGCTGCCGACCGGAATCATGCCCTGCTTCTCGAACAGCTCCGCCACATCCGGCGAGGCCACGGCCTTTGCTGTCGCATCGCTGAGCGCCTTCACAATGGCCTTCG
>Ga0207779_1000070_pt1 | contig 20601 bp, 19 predicted proteins | sample LuqExpMetageno44_FD_187802 | JGI IMG/M metagenome (GOLD analysis project Ga0207779, IMG submission 187802) | Tropical forest soil microbial communities from Luquillo Experimental Forest, Puerto Rico - Sample 44 (SPAdes) | ecosystem: Environmental > Terrestrial > Soil > Tropical forest ...
ATCTGTTCCAGGCCGACGCGCTGTTTCCCTGGAAAACGGCGCTGGAGAACGTGGCCATCGGGCCTGAGACCTCGGGAATGCCGTCGGCGGAAGCGCGCGCGCGGGCGCAGGGCTGGCTGACGCGCATGGGGCTCGGCGCATTTGGCGACCGTTACCCACACATGCTATCGGGCGGCCAGCGTAAGCGCGTCGGTCTTGCGCAGGTGCTCATCCGCAATCCGAAAATCCTATTGATGGACGAGCCGTTCGGGCCGCTCGACGCGCAGACGCGGCAGATCATGGGCAACTTGCTACTCGATCTGTGGAGCGGGGATCGCAAGGCGGTGCTGTTTGTTACTCACGATCTCGAAGAAGCGATCGCGCTCTCCGACCGGGTCGTGATCATGTCGGCAGGGCCGGCCGCGCGCGTAATCGGTGACTGGAGGGTGCCACTGGCGCGCCCGCGCGACATCAGTGAGATCAAACTCGACCACGCCTTCCACGAATTGCACCGCGACATCTGGCACACACTCAAGGCCGAGGTGATCAAAGGTTACGCACAATCGCAAGGAACTTGATGCCGCGCAGCCGACTGACCGCCCTGCAAATCCTCGTGGCGATCATCGCGATCGCGCTGTGGTACCTGCTGTCGACCTACCCGGTATTCGGCAAGATCTTGTTGCCGCCGTTCTTCTTCTCGAATCCGGTAGACGTTGCGCAGCAGATCATCGCCTGGTTCGTGTCAGGCGTGATTTGGAAGCATCTCTGGGTGACGCTAATCGAATCGATCTTAGCCTTTGTTCTGGGTTCCATAGGCGGCGTGCTCATCGGCTTCTGGTTCGCGAGGCAGCCGCGTGTCGCCGCGGTGTTCGATCCTTACGTCAAGATGATTAACGCACTGCCGCGTGTGGTGCTGGCGCCAATCTTCACGCTGTGGCTCGGGCTTGGGATCTGGTCGAAAGTAGCACTCGGCGTCACGCTAGTGTTTTTCATCGTGTTCTTCAACGTCTATCAGGGCGTCAAGGAAGTCAGTCCCACGGTGCTGGCCAACGCACGCATGCTCGGCATGAGCGAGCGGCAACTACTGCGCCACGTCTATTGGCCGTCGGCGTTGTCCTGGATGTTCTCATCGCTGCACACCTCGGTCGGCTTCGCTGTTGTTGGCGCCGTGGTTGGCGAATATCTCGGCTCGGCGGCCGGTCTCGGCTACCTGATCCAGCAGGCGGAAGGCGTCTTCGATGTTGCCGGCGTCTTTGCCGGCATGTTCGTGCTCGCCGCCTTCGTGATCGTGATCGACGCCGTTGTTAGCATGGTCGAGAAGCGGCTCTTGGTCTGGCGACCGCTGGCCATCCCCGACGAGGTCTAGGCAGCGCGCTCGCGCTGGCTTATCGTTCCGGAGAATTGGCCGCGAAAGGCCGAAAGGACAGGGAGGAATGCATGCCCGCAATCATCCGGCGGCTTGCCGTCGCATTGGCCGCGCTCGTGTTGTTGAGCGACTTTGCGCTCGCCCAGTCGAAGGTGACGCTCGCTGTCGGCGGCGGCGCGTGCCTGTGCTACCTGCCGACCATGCTGGCCAAGCAGCTCGGGGAATACGAGAAGGCCGGCGTCAACGTCGAAGTCGTCGATTTCAAGGGAGGCTCGGAGTCGCTGAAGGCGGTGATCGGCGGCTCAGCCGACGTGGTCTCCGGCTATTTCGACCACTGCGTCAATCTCGCCGCCAAGGGCCAGCACCTGCAGGCATTTGTGGTGTATGACCGCTTCCCTGGCCTCGCTCTGGTCGTGTCGCCGAAGCACAACGACGAGGTTAAATCAGTAAAGGACCTCGCCAACAAGAAGGTCGGCGTCAGCGCGCCAGGCTCCTCGACCGACTTTTTCCTGAAATATCTCTTGAGCAAGAACGGCGTCGATCCGAATACGGTCGGCGTGGTCGGCGTCGGCCTCGGCGCCACTGCCGTGGCGGCTATGGAGCAGGGGCAGATTGACGCCGCGGTCATGCTCGACCCGTCGGTCACGGTGCTGCAGGGCCGCAACACGGACCTCGCTATTCTCAGCGATACACGTAGCCAGAAGGACACGCTCGCCGTGTTCGGCGGCGAATATCCCGGCGGCGCACTATATACCAAGGCGGAGTGGATCGCCTCGCACGAGAAGGAAGTGCAGGCTATGACTAACGCTATCATCAATACGCTGAAATGGATCCATTCACACACGCCACAAGAGATCGCCGACAAGATGCCGGCGGAATATGTCGGGAAGGATAGAGCCGGTTACGTCGCCGCGCTCAAGAATACGATGCCGATGTATTCGGAAACCGGTAAGATGGACCCTAAGGGCGCCTCGGCGGTACTCGCCGTGTTCAGCCAGTCGTCACCGGACGTGGCCAAGGCCAACATCGATCTGTCGAACACCTACACCAACAAGTACGTCGAAGCCGCCGGTAAGGGCATGTGAGACGTGGGAGGCTGCGGTGACTAATTGGTCTGGCGGGTGCGCTTGCGGCGCCATCCGTTATGAGTGCGAAGGCAAACCCGCCATGATGCTCAACTGCCATTGCCGCGATTGCCAGCGAGCAACCGGCAGCGCCTATGCTGCCTTCGCAATTTTTCCTAAGGCAGCGGTGTCGCTCAAGGGCGAGCCCTGCTGGTATCGGGTGATCGGCAGCAGCGGCAAGCCGATTGAGCGCGGCTTCTGTCCGACCTGCGGCAATCCGATGACGGTCAGGCTCGATGTGGCGCCCGACATCATCGGGTTTCACGCAGCGAGCCTCGACGATCCGGCGCGCTACAGGCCCGCGATGGACCTGTTCACCGCCAGCGCTCATCCATGGGACTTGATGCAGGCGGACACCATCAAGAAGGCAGGAGGCCTGGCGAGCTGAGACGGTGACGGCTCGAGTGTTTCGTGCTTATTCGAAGCCCGTGAACCTCATCTCGATTCAATCGCACGTCGTCTATGGCCATGTCGGTAATTCCGCCGCGGTGTTCCCGCTGCAGCGGATCGGCGTGGAGGTGTGGCCGATCCACAGCGTACAGCTCTCCAACCATACCGGTTATCCGGATTGGAAGGGGCGCGTGTTCGACGCAGGGCTGATCCGCGATCTCGTCTCCGGCATCGAGCAGCGCGGTGTCTTAGGCGAATGCGACGGTGTGCTGTCGGGCTATATTGGCGCCGCCGACATCGGCGGGGTAGTTCTCGACACGGTCGCGGCGGTCAAGCGCGCCAATCCGGCGGCGCACTATTGCTGCGACCCGGTGATCGGGGACGTCGGGCGTGGCGTGTTCGTGCGCGAGGACGTCGCAGCGTTCATGAAGGCCAAGGCTGTGCGCGCGGCCGATGTAGTCACACCCAACCAGTTCGAACTTGATTACCTCAGCGGCCGCCAGAGCCGCACGCTCGCCGAGGCGCGCGACGCGATTAAGGCGCTGCACGATCTCGGGCCGCGCGCGATCGTGGTTACCTCGCTCAACACCGAGGAGACGCCGGCGGACTGCATTGAGCTGCTGGCGTCCGATGTGACCGGCTTTTTCCGGCTGCGTACGCCGCAGCTGCCCACGCGCGCGAACGGGGCGGGTGACATCATCGCCGCGCTTTTCTTCGCGCATTATCTGAGCAGTGGCAGAATCGACAATGCACTGTCGGCCGCTGGGTCAGCTGTGTTCTGCGTGCTGGACAAGACCGCAGAGGCGGGCGTGAGCGAACTGCAACTCGTCGCCGCGCAGGATGAGATCGTCAAACCCAACCGCGTGTTCGAAGCGGAAAGGATCGCCTGATGTGCGGGACTCCGACGGTCATCCTTGTCGATCGGCTGGAGCTTTCTCTCGTGCCGCAACCCTGGCCTTTCGCGGTCGAGCGACGCGTCGCGATCGACGCGCAATTCGCGGCCTGGCAGCGGAAAAACCCGGCGCTGTGGAACGGCCCCGTTCTGATGTTGCGCCATTATGCGCTGGCGCACGGCGTGTTTCGGGGCGAATACCTGGAGACCGATTACGCCAGCTTCGCCTTCTGGCGGCACTGCGGCGGACCGGCGGCCGGGGTCTACGACTGCTTTAGCGCGGCGGCGGTGCAGGCCGCCGACGGCGCCTTTCTGCTCGGCGTCATGGCGCCGCACACGTTCAACGCCGGCAAGATCTATTTCCCCTGCGGCACGCCCGATTCCAACGATATTGTCGGTGGACGGGTCGATTTAGAATTCAGTGTGCGGCGCGAGCTCACCGAGGAAACTGGATTCGACCCCGCCGAGTTCCTGATGGAGCCAGGCTGGGCAACGGTTTTTGATCCGCCCTTGATCGCGCATATTAAGGTGTTCAAGAGCCACGAAAGCGCCGAGGTCCTCGGCCGGCGCGCGCTCGAACATCTCGCGGGTGAACAGAAGGCGGAGCTGCGCGAAATCCGGATCGTGCGCGGCGCCGCTGACATCAATCCGGAAATGGAAAGCTGGAGTAGAGCATTTCTGGCGCAGTGTTTCGACGCGCGGTGAGCCGAGAGGGCATAACCATATCACATCGCCAAACGCCTCCGTGTCGACAAAGTTGGCGGTGCTCAAAGAGCAGGTGCACGAGGACAACCTGGAGCGCCAGCGCCTGCTGAAGCGCTTCGCCGACAATCCCAGCCTCGAGCTCCATCTCGCGCACAACGGCGTGATCGTCCTCAAGCTTTTCCTCGACCTTTCACAAGGAACGGCGCAAGCACTTTCTAGATCGCATCGACGAGCAGCTGCCGGAACTGTAGCGAACCCGCCCGCACAAAGAAGAGCGCTGCGAATGGGCAAGCTCACCGCCGTCTGACGCCAACCGCGACGCTTATTTATTTCGTTCATATTCGTCGCCATGCGACCGATTTGTCCGATTCCGATAGTCAGGCAACAATATTGACCTATTCGCGGCCCGCTTGATTCGGGACGCCTTAGTCCGCTACAAGCTTGTCAGCAAGCGCGCGGTTAACGGGGACTTTACTTTGTTCCGCGATCTATACCGCAAGACGAGGGCATGAATCGAATGACGGCGCGCAAGACTATCTGCGCGATCGAGCGGTCGGTGAAAACCGAGCCCGCCCCCGCCCTTATTCTGCGCGCGCTCCTTCTCCTTATCCGCCCCTGAGGGCCGGCTGGGCATTTTGCGCCTGGGCACTCGGGGGATCAGACGGAATGAGCAACCTATCAGCGCGCCCTTGACCGGCGCGACGCGATGACAAGGGATGAGAAGGAATGACTGCCAATGACTAAATCCAAATCCGATAAGGACCGCGTCCATATCTTCGATACGACCCTGCGTGACGGCGAGCAATGTCCGGGCGCGACCATGACGCACGAAGAGAAGCTCGAGGTCGCCGAGTTGCTCGATGATATGGGCATCGACATCATCGAGGCTGGGTTTCCGATCGCCTCGGAAGGCGACTTCGCTGCAGTGCACGAGATCGCCAAGCGCGCGAAGAAGGCCGTGATCTGCGGCCTTTCGCGCGCCGCCTTCAAGGACATCGACCGTTGCGCCGAGGCGATCAAGCCGGCCAAGCGCAAGCGCATCCACACCTTTATCTCCACTTCGCCCGTACACATGAAGTGGAAGTTGCATAAGGAGCCGCACGAAGTTTACGAGATAGTGATTGGTCAGGTGATGCGCGCGCGCGGCCATACCGACGACGTCGAATGGTCGGCAGAGGACGCAACCCGCACCGAACAAGATTTCCTCTGCCGCTGCGTGGAGGCGGCGATCAATGCCGGTGCCAGTACCATCAATATCCCTGACACGGTCGGCTATACGGTTCCGGAGGAATATTTCGCACTTATCCAGATGCTACGCGAGCGCGTGCCCAATTCCGAGAAGGCGCGCTTTTCCACGCATTGCCACAACGATCTCGGCATGGCGGTTGCCAATTCGCTCGCCGGGGTTAAGGCGGGCGCGCGCCAGATCGAATGCACCATCAACGGCATCGGCGAGCGAGCCGGTAATGCCGCGCTGGAGGAGATCGTAATGGCTATCAGGACGCGCAATGACGTGCTACGGTTTCATACCGGCATCGACACCACCATGCTCATGCGGGCGTCCAAATTGGTGTCGGCGGCGACCTCGTTCCCCGTGCAGTACAACAAGGCGATCGTTGGCCGCAACGCCTTCGCGCATGAGAGCGGCATCCACCAGGACGGCATGCTCAAGAACGCGCAGACCTACGAGATCATGACGCCGGAGTCGGTCGGCGTGAAGCAGACCTCGCTGGTTATGGGAAAGCATTCCGGCCGCCACGCCTTCACCCACAAGCTGGAGGAACTCGGTTACGAATTGGCCGGCAATCAGCTCGAAGATGCCTTTGTTCGCTTTAAGGCCTTGGCCGATAGGAAGAAACAGATCTTCGAAGAGGACATCGAGGCGCTGGTGGACGAGGAAATCGCGACCGCGCACGACCGCATCAAGTTGGTGTCGCTAACCGTCATCGCCGGCAACATGGGCCCGCAGACCGCGACGCTCACGCTCGACATCGACACTGAACATGTCACCGCGCAATCGACCGGCAACGGTCCGGTGGACGCGATCTTCAAGGCGATACGCGCGATGGTCCCGCACGATGCGACGCTCGAGCTCTATCAGGTACACGCGGTGACCGGGGGTTCCGACGCACAGGCGGAGGTTTCGGTCCGGCTCTCGGAGCGCGGCCGCTCCTTCACCGCCAGGGGTGCCGATCCCGACACGCTTGTCGCTTCGGCCAAAGCCTACCTCGGCGCGCTTAACAAGCTGATGAGCAAGCGCAACAAGGTGCCGGCGGTCGAGAAGCGTATCCATTCGACCGAGGCCGGCTGAAGTATATGCCGCGATCCTTGCTCGCGGCATATTCCAACGCATTCGTTTCGGCCGAACCCTCTGTCTGTTAACGTGCTGCATTAGTCCATGATCCGGCTGCACTAGTCGGCGGCGTCGCGGTGAGTTCGCTGGCGGCATCGGGCGCTAGCGTTGAGCGACTACGTCTGCCGCGGTGCCGACGCTGTCAACCGGGCGGCGAGGTGACCACTTGCCGATTGGGCGGTTAAATGTCAGGGTAACTGACAGAAAAACAAAATAAAAATATTCCCGAAACCGGGCGACTCAGCGGAGGAAATCAATGTGGAAATGGATTCTCGTGGTGGCTGTGGCCGCGGCGATCACGACGCCGGCAACGGCGCAGTCTCCGATCGTCATCAAATTCAGCCACGTTGTCGCCAATGACACGCCGAAGGGCAAAGGTGCGCTCAAGTTCAAGGAACTCGCTGAAAAATATACCAGCGGGAAGGTCCGCGTCGAAGTCTATCCAAACTCTTCCTTGTACAAGGACAAGGAAGAGATTGAGGCCTTGCAACTTGGCTCGGTGCAGATGCTGGCGCCATCCACTGCGAAGTTCGCTCCGCTCGGGGCCAAGGAATTTGAAGCGCTGGACCTGCCGTGGCTGTTCAAGGACGACGAAACTTATGCAAAGGCGATGAAGGGCCCGGTCGGCAAGTGGCTTTTCCAGAAGCTCGAGTCGAAGGGTATCACCGGCCTCGCGTATTGGGACAACGGTTTTCACATGGTCTCTGCCAACCGGCTTCTGATAAACCCGTCCGACTTCCAGGGACTGAAATTCCGCATCTCCGGATCTAAGATCGCCGACCAATACTTCCGTGAGCTTGGTTCGATCCCGCAGATCATGGCCTTCTCGGAAGTCTATCAGGCGCTGCAGACCGGCGTGGTAGACGGCTGCGAGAATACGCCGTCGAACTACCTCACGCAGAAATTCCACGAAGTGCAGAAGCACATTACGGTCTCGTATCACGCCCACCTGCAATACACGGTGATCGTGAATTCGAAGTTCTGGAACGGGTTGCCGGCAGATATTCGCGCGCAGCTGGATAAAGCGATGGACGAAGCGACTGATTACACCAATTCTATCGCACGCAAGGAAAACGAAGACGCGCTGGCGGCGATCAAGGCCTCGGGTAGGACCACTCTGCACTATCTCTCCGATGAGCAGAGAGCAGCTTGGCAGAAGGCGATGGCTCCGACCTATAAATGGGCGAAGGGCCGCGTTGGCCAGGAGGTGCTCGACCTGGTCACCAAAGAACTTGACGTCCAGATGAACTGACGAGCCGACAGGCTGCTCCGATAATAAAGCCGACGGCCGGGAGTCTGATGTCTCCCGGCCGAATTCGCGTGCAGAGGGGGTAACGGTGGCCTCGCGCCTACTCGATCATCTCGAGGAATGGCTGATCGCCGCGTTGATGGCAGGTGCCACCGCGCTAATCTTTGTCGCCGTGCTGCATCGCTACGGCGCGGGCGTCTCGATCGATCTCGCAAAATGGGCCACGACGCACGGCATTCCCGTCGTGCCGGCGGTGTTGCGCGCCATCTATTCCTGGCTTGCCTCGCTCGACCTCTCATGGGCGCAAGAGCTCTGTATCTTTATGTTCATCTGGATGGCGAAGTTCGGCGCCGCCTATGGCGTGCGCACCGGCATCCACGTCGGCGTCGACGTGTTGGTGAATATGCTACCGACGAATTCGCGCAAGCGAGTGATCCTGTTCGCCCTGCTCTGCGGCGCGTTTTTCACTGCAACGATCGCGACGTTCGGCTTCACCTTTGTCGGCGAAATGTTCAAGACCGGCCAACAATCATACGACCTCGAAGCGCCAATGTGGGTGGTCTATTCCGCGATCCCCCTAGGGTCCGGCTTGATGTGCTTCCGCTTTTTGCAAGTGTCGTGGTGGTATTACTTGACCGGGAAGCTACCGCATCACAGCGAAGCAAGTGTCGAGGGCGTCGCCGAATCGGCCGCGCTGCACCCGGCGACTGACGCTCACGGCACGGTCTCCGGATCCTGGTCGAATCCACTAGCGCTGGTCTTGATGTTGACGCCGATCTTGATCCTGGCGGTCTGCCTCGCCGACAAGACTGGAATTATCGTGCTGTCACAGTCGGTGCGCGCAATCACGATCTTCCTCTTGCTGATTGCCTTCATGGTCACCGGCATGCCGGTGTCGATCGCGCTCGGGCTCACCGTTCTGACCTTCCTATTTGTCCTCACCAACGTGCCAATCGAGTCGGTGGCGATGAAGCTGTTCACCGGGCTGGAAAGCTTTGAGATCATGGCGATCCCGTTTTTTATCCTGGCAGGGAATTTCCTCACCCATGGCGGCGTCGCGCGCAGGATGATCAATTTCGCGGTGTCGCTCATTGGTCACTGGCACGGCGGACTTGGGCTTGCCGGGATCGTCGCTTGTGCGATGTTCGCCCTCGTCTGTGGATCGAGCGTCGCTACCGTCGCGGCGATCGGCGGCATCGTGCTGCCCGAAATGGTGCGGCATGGCTATCCGATGCGCTTTGGCGCCGGCATCATTACCGTCGCCGGCTCGCTTGGCATTTTGATGCTGCCATCGATCCCGAAAATCGTCTACGCGGTTTCCACCAACACGTCGATCGGCGCGCTTTTCATTGCCGGCTTGCTGCCGGGTTCGCTGCTGACGGTGATGCTGTGCGTGGTGACGTGGTTGCTTGCCAGAAAGCGCGAATATCCGCGCATGCCGAAATCGAGCTGGTTCGATACTTGGCACGCCTTCCGCGAAAGCATCTGGGGTTTGATGCTGGTCGTGATCATCATTGGCGGTATCTACAGCGGTCTGTTCACCCCGACTGAGGCCGCCGCCATGGCAGCGGTCTATTCGTTCTTCATCTCGGTGTTCGTGTACAAGGCGCTTAAGTTCAAAGACACGCCACGAGTGCTGCTGCGAGCGGCAAACACTAGCGCGATGCTGATGTATATCATCACCAACGCTGTACTGTTCTCGTTCGTGCTCACCAACGAAAACATTCCCTCTGCGCTGGCCGACTGGATTACGGCCCAGCAACTCGGCTGGTTCGGATTCCTTCTGTTGGTCAACGTTCTGTTGCTCGCCGCCGGCAACTTTATGGAGCCCAACTCCATCATTTTGATTATGGCGCCGATACTTGTCCCGGCAGCAAAACGCCTGGGTATCGACCCCGTGCACTTCGGCATCGTTATCGATGTCAACATGGAGGTCGGACTATGTCACCCGCCGGTCGGACTCAATCTTTACGTTGCTTCGATGATCGCGCGCATGCGCATTACCGATCTCGCCGTAGCGGTCTTGCCGTGGCTGGTGACGATGTTGTTCTTCCTAGTGATCGTGACCTATTGGCCTGAACTGACCATGTTCTTGCCGCGGCTACTACACATGATTTGATGCTATGCCGCGTTAACGCTTGCTGAGTATGAACAGCCGCGTATCAACATTGCGTTGAATTAATCTCTGTCCAAACTTTAACTTGAAAAGGCAGCTACGCGCGCCTCTATTGGCAGCATCAGATTTGTCATTGGAGGAATGCCATGTGGAAGATTGTTCTTGCCGGTTCGACCGCACTCGCGATCGCCGCTGGGACTTTCGCTTATGCGCAGCAGGGTCAGGACGGCCGCGATTTCGCGCCGCGCTGGCGGCCGAGCGCGGAAGACATTAGTGCGCTGAGTGACGCACGCATCGCGGCGCTGCATGCGGGACTCAAGCTGAATGCCGAGCAGGAGAAGATTTGGCCGCCGGTAGAAGCAGCGCTGCGCGATCTCGCCAAGCAGCGCGCCGACTGGTTCGCTGCGCGCGCCAGCGCCGACCGTCCGACGGATCTCATCGAGCGGCTGAACCTACGCGCTGATACGATGACCCGGCGCGGCGCCGCGCTGAAGAAGCTCGCGGATGCCGCGAGCCCGCTTTACAAGAGCCTCGATGACGGGCAGAGGCATCGCATGGTCTTGCTCGTTCGACTTGCCGGCGTTGGTTTCGACGGCGAGCGGAGTCCGCATGGCCACCGCGGCTGGATGATGAGACATCGCGACTTTGGCCCGGGCAGTGCGGGAGGCTGGTTCGACGGTGGTCAGCGACCGCAGTAGCAAGTGGGCCACCGGTCTTTCGAAGCTGACGGGACATCTGGCGGCTTCTTTTTTGGCTGCCCCGCGCACCTTGCGCGGCTGGACACTCTTTCCCACCTTTGCTAAGCGAACCCCGTTTGGCGGGCTCCCCGCCGACGGTAATACGGGCGCATAGCTCAGTTGGTAGAGCAGCTGACTCTTAATCAGCGGGTCCCAGGTTCGAGCCCTGGTGCGCCCACCATTAAATCAAAGATTTAGCCAGATTCGCTTTGCCATTTGGACAAAAACTTCTGCGGCTCGGTACTAGTCAAAGCAGTCATGACCTTTCGGCCAAGTACTGCTGAATAATTGCACGGACCGATGGCGGGGTGTTCGGATTTGCAAGAATGCGCTTCGTAGTTTTGCGTGCTAATCGGTCAAGTTTGTTTTTTCCGTTCACGATATTCCACGCCGTACTTCGAGTAACGCCAAGTGCTTTTGCCTGTTCATCTAAGGATGTGTATCCCGCCGCGACCAGGGCATCTCCGATATCCTGAAGTCTAACAGTGTAGTTTTGTGGTGCAGTACGCCGCATCAATGCACACGACAATGGCTACAGGTGCTCAATCAACGGCGTCTATACTTGCCGCCGGTCGAAAGGACGTCGATTTGCTGCAAGGGCCAGCGTGGCCAATAAGCGCAGCATAAGGTGACCATAATTTTTTGCGATTTAAGACAGGGTTTCAAAACTTGATAGAATTTGACGCATTCGACGCAACCGCCGTAGCGTTTGCCATAGGGGGCAGAATATTGTGGGGACGAAGAAATGTGGAAGAATGGCAGCGGCGATCATCGCTCTCGCATCGACCTGCAATTGGAGGGAAAAAAGGAAGGCTAAAGCTCGCAGATTACGCGACAGGGCTGGCGGCGCATTCTTGGGCCTGACGAGGGCATGAATTCATCATCGCCAGGCTATCAACGTTCATGATAGCCTCATGAACAATTAGCGGCCGCATGCCATTGGCACGAATGTAGCACGGGGGCTATCGGCGGTGGCAGGGCGTGCGTCACGTCAATATCGCCTTGTAGAGAAAGGCAACGAGCATCGGCAACAGCATCGCCATCAGAATAAAGAAAACGACTCCAATCACCGTGTCAATTTTCTCGTCCTGGCTGGTTTGATTGCGTTCGCTGCTTGTTGGGCGCCACATCAAGGTAGCCGCTAACGCCTTTACACCCGCAAAGGTGACAACAAGCAACATAGCGATGCGTACGTTGCACTATCGGTGCAAATAGAAAAGTATGCCGCCTGCGAGGCAGCCCGGTAAGATGATCCCTTCCGAACTTTCAGCCTACATAGGCAACACGCTTCTGGGCGTCTGCCTCAGCCGCAGTCTTTGGTTGCGCGGGAAGCTGAAGCACCGTTGCCTTTTGACCCACACACACGTGTGTTAGCAGAACAGTCTGCCCATCGGGGAATTCGAGCGCATCATGATGGACCCGTGGTGCGTGCGTGTTCACTTGCCGGAAGATTGCCGTCGCCTGACCAATCCTTCGCGTCCTCCAAAAGGGGAGTCCGGCTGCCCGAATTGTCACCGCTCGGGAAAACGCAAGCTCGGTTCCAGGAAGAACGCACACCGCCACTGCAGCATCTTCTGCAGCGGCGAACCCACGTGTGCCGGTACCGAAATCACTTGTAGTGAGTTTGTCGCCGACCTTTGCAGGCCGTGACCTAATGTTTTGAAGGCTGTAGTCACACATCGCTGGAACTCTCTTGTTGGAAGCCCTTCAGCCCATAAAATATTAGCGTGTTTATAATCCTTGCGCATCAACAAACTCGGACTCATGTCGGAACAGTCGCCTCACGCATTCACCCGTTTTGCGAAGTTCTAACGCCTGATATTCTGACTGGCCTCCCAGTGAGTGAACGCTTCAATCGGTCCCCAAGACCGTCTCTTGGAGAGAGCGTAATTCCTTGCCCGCAAGATTCTTCATCCGCGTGAGAAACGCATCAATGCTTTGAACGGCTTGACCGCAGGTGCCGCCGGAAAGAGCTCTAACGGATATCGCGATGCAAACGTGCTAGCATTTTGCCTTGTTGCAAACACTCGTGGCGGCTGCGGCGATCCCCCGGATACACTTACATACTGACGACGGGATACACTTACATGGTGAGGAATAGTCTCGTGAAAACATGGTTGATAGGCTTAGTTCTGGCGATTGGTTGCCTGGGCTCGGCCTCTGCGGATAATTTTCCCTCGCGGCCGATCACATTGGTCGTGCCACTCAGCGTGGGCGGCTCGACGGACGTAATCGGCCGCCTCATGGCCGAGGGAATGCGCAAGGCCCTCAATCAAACTATTATCGTGGAAAACATCTCTGGCGCTGGCGGTACAATCGGCGTTGGCCACGTTGTTCATGCACCGCCTGACGGCTATACAATGCTAATTGGCCAATGGGGAACCAATGTCGCTACGGGTGCAATCTATAATCTAAATTTTGATCTATTGAACGATCTGGATCCTGTCGGGCTTATCGCCACGCAGCCGTTCCTGATTGTGGCCCGTAGTTCAATGCCTGCGAACAATCTCAGGGAACTGATTGCCTGGATAAAGGCCAATCCGGACAAGGCGACGGAGGGAAATTCGGGCATTGGCTCACCGAGTCATGTCAGCGGCATATTGTTTCAGAAGGCAATCAATTCACCAATTCAGATGATTCCCTATCGCGGCGCGGGGGAATCGACACAGGCGATTGTCTCCGGACAGATCGACGTATTGCTCAATACGCCTGCCGTCTCCATGGCGCAGCTTAAAGCAGGGCAGGTCAAGGTCTTCGCCGTGACAGCCAAACGTCGACTCACAATCGCGGCAGACATTCCGACAACTGATGAAGCGGGTCTGCCAGGTTTCTATTTCACGTTCTGGCACGCATTCTGGGTACCCAAGGGCACACCAAAGGACGTCATTGCAAAACTCAATGCGGCATTGCGCGCGACGCTGGTTGATCCGGAAATTCGGAAAAAGCTCACCGCGCTCGCGCAAGATATATTCCCCTCGGATGAACAGAGCCCGGAAGCGCTGGCCAAATTCCAGAGCGAGGAAATTGAAAAGTGGTGGCCGATCATCAAGGCCGCCGGCATCACCGCGCACTGAGCCACGTAGCGTTGGCGGTTTCGATAACGACGTGTGATGCGTGCATTTGTGCTCAACCGCGATAACTGAAATAGCGGTTTACGCTGCCACTTTTGTACCCTCACACCGATTCAAGCACTCACATCCACCGCTCTGCATGCGCGCAACGTAGTTGTCATACGTTGCCCCGACTTGGCGGCCATTTATTTCCTCAAACGGGATGTGCACCCAGCTGATGGTGGCGAGGACGGCGATAGGCGCAATAAACATTGGTCAGGCACCGACCCAGACGACGATGCCCAGAGTTACGGTAACGAGGCCGAGGTACCGGTGGCAATCAAAGACGTTATCCGGAACTCGACGCATTGTTGCGGCGCTTTTTTCTCGACGTTCAGTCGCGCAGGAAAGCGGATTCGGCCGAAGGGAACAAAAGTTTTTGGCGAGGGTTGTATTGGTTAGTCATAGGAGTGCGTCTTATGGCTAGCAAATCAGGTAGGATCTTCGCGGCGGCCATTGGGATTGCTGCGCTGCTAAACCCCGGAACTCTGCTCGCAGGGCCGCGAGGCGGCGGTAGTGGGCATGGTGGTGGCGGCCATTTCGGCGGCGGCGGTCATTTTGGTGGCGGCACAACGCACTTTAGCGCAGGGCACTTTGGTGGGGGCGCGGCCCACTTTCACAGCTTCGGTGGCGTTCGGGGGTTCAGCGGCTCTCACTTCGGAGCGGCGCGAATTGGCCACGCTCACTTTGGTAGTGCCAATGTCCGCGCCTTCAGTGGCAGTCACCTAGGGGCATTGCGAATTGGTCACGGTCACTTCGGTAGTGCGAATTTCCGCAATTTCAATGGCGCCCGTTTAGGGGCGTACACAGGTGTTGCTCACATCAACAGTGCGCATGCTCTCGCGTCAGGTGCCACTGGTGCGCTCGCCGGAAGGGCGGCTTGGAGCCGATGGGGCAATCCTAATTGGCACGCGGGCTGGAATGGTGGATGGGGTGGCTGGAATGGTAGTTGGGGCGGGTGGAACGCCGGATGGGGTGGCTGGGTTGGACCGGTCTTCTGGCCCTACTTCTTCGGCAATCTCTTGGCCTTCACGTTTTGGCCTTACCCCTATTTCGACCCCTTCTGGGCTTACAGCGATTTGTTTGTCTGGGACGCCCTATTCTGGCCCGGTCCCTATTACATCTACGGCCCAGCCTATGCGTATGGTCCAGACTATTATGATATTTACGGCGAATACGCTTATGCTGGCCCGATGCGAACGCGCACTGCGCGTCATGTCATCCCCGAAATCACAGGCCCGATCCCAAACCAAACCGATCTGGCCCAGAGTTGCAGCGGCCTCGCGCCCGGTGTGACTGGCCTGCCCCTCGATCGCATCGAAACAACGATACATTTGACGAATGAACAACTCAAAGCACTCGATAAACTAAAAGCCGCATCGTCGCAGGCGAGTGACGTTCTCAAGACATCCTGTTCAAGCGAGATCCCGCTGACACCGGTGGACCGACTCGACGCAGTGCAAGAGCGCATCAACAGCATGATGCAGGCATTAGAAAGCGTGCGCACGCCGCTCGACGATTTCTACAATTCATTGAATGAAGAGCAAAGGCAGCGCTTCGCGGCGCTGAGCCAGGCTCGGACGGCGCGAACAAACCGCCGTGAATCTGCTTCCGGCAACGATTTGGCTGCTTTGTGCAGTCGACGCGCTGAAGGCTTTACGCAGTTGCCTGTGCAGCGCGTAGAGCAAGTCATCAAGCCCACGCAAGAGCAACTGAACGCATTTGACAAACTAAAGACCGCTTCAACGGAGGCTGCCAATCTGTTGCGGGCATCATGCCCTGCCCAACTGCCGCAAACACCGATAGATCGCTTTGATGCAGTATCAAAACGTCTCGACGCGATGTCGGAGGCCATTAAGACCGTGCGCCCCGCGCTCGCCGGCTTTTATGCGTCATTAAGAGATGAGCAGAAAGCTCGGTTCAATATATTGGGACCGCCACCCAACCAATCATCCCGCCAGGGCTGATAATAACCCGCCAATCAGCGCGACGAAGTCCTGAATGACACCTGGAAATTCCCAGAGGCCCAGCCTGTGACTCATTAGCACTCGCTATTTTGGCTTCGGCACCCGCGCCCGCCGTGAGTGGGTTCGCGGCCAGGGTAGCCGCAGCAGACAGGGCGCGCCACGCAGTATGGCGCCGACAGCTTTTTCGATTAGACAGGATTGCTGACTAATTTCGAACGCTCGCATTGGGCTGGAGAAAAGCCCTACGATAGGGATAGAGCAAATTACATTAAGAATGCTGTTGAGAAAGCTGGCTGTGAGAATTTGGAAAGTTGGCGGATGCTATCGAAAGAGCCAAACATCTTGTCATGAAACGAAGAGGCTCTTGAGCAAGTTTTGTTTCGGTGTTGCGTCGAGAATGGCTCTTATTTTTTTGGAAAGGGAGGACATCACGTGAAGATACTTTCTGAGGTGGCAACGGCTATCCTGGTTTTTTCTTTCACTGACATCGAGCCCTTGCGAGCGGCTGAGATCACGGTGCTAGGTTTGGATGCTCCGAATGAGGATTCACGCAATTCTGCCCCGCGCCGAATATAAAATGGCTCAGGAACTTTCAGTCGTTGCAACATTTGAAGTGCGGCGCCGCAGTTATCTGGGCTCCGATGGCACTGTGCTTCGTGAACTGCCAAGCTTTGCGACCGATAGAGAGCTACTCGTGTCTTTGTATCGCGCCATGGTGCTAGCGCGAACCTTCGATTTAAAGGCGGTATCATTGCAGCGTACTGGCCGGCTTGGTACTTATGCAACCTCGCTCGGCCAAGAAGCTGTTGGCGTCGGAATCGCGAGCGCGATGCAGCCTAACGACGTGCTGCTTCCATCCTACCGCGACAATGCCGCTTTGCAGTGGCGCGGCGTGAAGATGGACGAAATTTTGCTGTATTGGGGCGGCGACGAGCGGGGCAATCTGTGGTCGGGGCCCGCTCACGACTTTCCATTTTGTATTCCAGTTGCGTCACAGGCTCCGCATGCGGCGGGGGTCGCTTACGCCTTCAAATACCGCAAACAGGCGCGCGTTGCTGTCTGCATCATTGGCGATGGCGCAACCTCCAAGGGCGACCTGTGGGAAGCAATGAATTTCGCTGGGGTCTGGAAGCTCCCTCTCGTTTTCTTCGTCAACAACAATCAATGGGCGATCTCGGTACCGCTAAAGACGCAGACCGCCTCGCAGACGCTCGCGCAAAAGGCAATCGCGGCGGGGTTCAGCGGAGAGCAGGTCGATGGCAACGACATCATCGCGATGCGCGCCGCGGCAGAAGCGGCGATTGCCGCAGCCCGCGTCGGTGACGGGCCACGCTTGATCGAGGCCGTAACCTATCGACTCGGCGATCACACTACCGCTGACGATGCCTCGCGCTATCGGCCGTCGCAGGAAGTGCAAGAGCGCTGGAAACAAGAACCGATCGCGCGGCTGCGAGCTTATCTCGTCGCTCACATGGGTTGGAGCAAAGCGCAAGAAGAGAAAGTCGCAACCGAGTGCGAGGAACACGTGGAGGGCGCGATAGAGCGCTATCTGGCCGCGGGAGCGGCTGCGCCACAAACCATGTTCGACCATCTCTATGCCAGGCTTCCGGCTGCTTATTCGGGGCAGCGCAAGGAAGTCGAGGATCGGTCCCGTGGCTGAGCTCACGCTGGTCGATGCGATCAATCTAGCACTTGCCCGCGCCTTGGCGGACGATCCTGATGTCGTGGTGTTTGGTGAGGATGTCGGCACGAACGGAGGTGTTTTTCGTGCTACGGCCGGCTTGCAACGGCGTTTCGGTGTCGAGCGCGTCTTCGACACTCCGCTCTCCGAGCTGCTGATCAGCGGTCTTTGCGTCGGTATGGCGGCGCAGGGGCTCAGACCCGTTGCCGAGATCCAATTCATGGGATTTCTCTATCCATGCCTCGACCAGCTCGTGAACCACGCATCCCGCTTGCGCCATCGCACGCAGGGACGGATCACCTGTCCGATGGTTCTGCGCACCACTCATGGCGCTGGCATCCGTGCCCCCGAGCATCACTCGGAAGCAACTGAGGCCATGCTCGCCCATATCCCCGGCTTGCGGGTGGTGATACCAGCAAGTCCCGAACGGGCTTATGGGTTGCTCCTGGCTGCGATCCGCGATCCCGATCCGGTAGTATTCCTCGAACCAACGCGGATCTATCGCGCGGTCAAAGGAGAGGTCGAGGACAGCGGCGAGGCATTGCCGCTTGATGTCGCCTTCATCGTCCGTGAAGGCCGCGACGTTACGCTGATCAGCTGGGGTGCCATGGTGAAGGACACACTAGAAGCCGCTGAGGTTCTTGCCGCTGATGGCATTGACGCGGAGGTCATCGATTTGGCCACGCTCAAGCCCTATGACGAAGCGACCTTGCTCGCCTCGGTCAGCAAGACTGGACGCTGCATCATCGTGCACGAGGCCGCGCGCACCGCCGGCTTCGGCGCCGAGATCGCGGCGATGATCGCGGAGCGTGGGCTACTCTCGCTGCTTGCCCCCGTCGCCCGTGTGACTGGATACGATACGATCATCCCTTTGCCGCGCCTGGAGCGTGATTACATGCCCTCGGTCGGACGTATCGTCATGGCTGCGCGCAACGCCTGCAACTTCGGCTGATCCTAGCGAGCTGACCATGCGACAGTTTACCTTGCCCGATCTCGGCGAAGGACTTGAGGAGGCCGAAATCGTCGCTTGGTTCGTCAATCAGGGAGACCATGTGGTGGCCAATCAACCGCTCGTCTCGGTTGAGACAGACAAGGCGGTCGTCGAGGTTCCCTCGCCCTGGAGTGGGACGATCGCTCGGCTCCATGGCGCTAAGGGTGATTTGGTGAAGGTCGGCGCACCGCTGGTCGAATTTAGCGAGGGCGACGAGGAGGACACCGGTACCATCGTCGGCGAGATCGCTCGCAGCGAACCGGCGCGCGCATCCGAAGCGCCGACGGCCGCGGGCGGGGTGCAGGTGCTCCCCGCCATTCGCGCGCTCGCGCGGAAGCTCGACGTCGATCTCAATCTGGTGCAAGGCAGCGGGCCGGGCGGCATGATTGGGCGCGCCGATGTCGAGCGCGCCGCCCGCAGCCTCGCCGACGCCGGACCGGCGGAACCGCTCAAAGGCATGCGCCGGGTAATGGCGCAACGCATGGCGGCTGCGCATGCCCAGGTGGTGCCAACGACGGTGGGGGATGAAGTCGATATCGAAGCCTGGCCGAAGGGGACCGACATCACCATCCGCCTCCTGCATGCCATCGCTGCCGCCTGCAAGGCGGAGCCATCGCTCAATGCGTGGTATAACGCGCAGTCCGGAGAACGGCGCTTGCTCGGGCGCGTCGACGTGGGCATTGCGGTCGATCTTGAGGGTGGTTTGATCGTTCCGGTCGTGCGCAACGTCGGCGAGCGCGATAGCGCCGATTTGCGTGCCGGCGTCGACCGCATGCGCGCCGATGCAGCGGCGCGTTCTATTCCACCGGAGGAGTTGCGCGGCGCGACTATTACGCTGTCGAACTTTGGCATGATCGCTGGGCGCTTCGCCAGCCTCGTGGTCGTGCCCCCTCAGGTGGCGATCATCGGCGCTGGTCGTGCCGAACAGCGGGTCGTCGTGCAGCAGGGCCAGCCGGTCGTGCATCGCGTCTTGCCCTTGTCCCTGACCTTCGATCACCGGACAGTCACCGGCGGCGAAGCGGCCCGTTTCCTTGCCGTGCTCAAATCAACTTTGGCGAAGCCCTGAAACCCATTCGAGAGGGCGACCTGACGATATGTAGCGGCCAACTCTTAGTCGCCTCACTAAATCATCTGGTCGAAGGAAGAGCCGTCATCGCGGAAGCAGCGAATAGGGGCGCGAAATAGCAGTCCTGCCGTGCGCTCGTCTTTAGGGAAATATTCTCCCCGAGGGCTTCCATGCAATCCGCGACATCGCCCACGGGTGGCCAGCGCAGGTCTTCGCCCCTCCGCGGCGGGCTTTGGCCAAATTTGCCAGCCGTCGCGCAATGTCCCCTGACGCATGGGGTCGTGTTTCATTTCTCACTCCGCCCCTCTCTCTTTTCGGGAGCATTTACGATTCCAACTACCCCCTGGGCTCCGGCATGTATGTGGACGTGCCGTACCTCGACCGTCTGCTTGCTCCCGCGCTGAAGCCGCTCGTATGTCTTCATCTGGTCGAGCTGAAGCCGTAGCAGCTTGATGCCGAAGTTGCCGTATACGTTGATGTAGTTCTCGTCGAGGTGTTGCTGGCTCTGTCGCAAGAACTTTTGTCCAGCAAATCCTGTACCCACAATCTCAACTGCCAGCAGCGCTTCAGCTTCGGTCCGAGGTCGCAACGAAGCTACCAGGGCTATTCCGGCATTCAGGGTGGCCTCGTCGAGATGCTCGAGGGCATGGGGACGGAGCAGGGCCACGAGCTTCCCGAACATCGTCTGCGAGAACTCCTCGGACATCGTGCCAAAGACGCCGCGCAACGCTGCTCGATGGTCTTCCAGGTCTTCTGTAGGTGCGTAGACCTGGTCACTCTGGCGAGACGGCTTGCGCACACGGGGCGGGGCGGTCCGAGAGGTTGCTCCGCTCTCCAGTGCGGCAGGAACGGTAGCCTCTGAAGCCGGTAGGGTC
>Ga0207779_1000080_pt1 | contig 19538 bp, 20 predicted proteins | sample LuqExpMetageno44_FD_187802 | JGI IMG/M metagenome (GOLD analysis project Ga0207779, IMG submission 187802) | Tropical forest soil microbial communities from Luquillo Experimental Forest, Puerto Rico - Sample 44 (SPAdes) | ecosystem: Environmental > Terrestrial > Soil > Tropical forest ...
GGTCCGCCGGCATCAAAGGCACTATCGTCAGGTCATGCATTCTCGCGTGTCGTAGTAGGCGAGAACTTACCTCGGCGGAATTGCACGATTCCGATATTACTTTGGATGAAACCTTCTCCTCGGCCGCAAGCTCTTCGAAATCCGCCGTCGCGAGACGTGCGTTTTCGTAACTTCTTTTGGTCTGGTCCGCCGCGATCGCTGGCAGGTCTAAAACGATGTTGCCGAACGCGCTGAAGGTAGTACCGATGAAATTCTCCGTCACGACAATGCCGGAGATGTTGGGGGTAATGAACTTTGCGAATCTCAGTGCCTCACGCGTGCGCAATTTCGGCATGCGGTCGGGATACGTGGTCAGCGTCAGGAGGGCTTCTGTGAACGCCATGATGCAGATTGCGGCGTGTCCTGAAATGCATCATTGAGCTTTATCAATCCTTGCTCTCGCGGGGGTGCGGGCGCATCTTTCCGCTTGGACTGAGGCTCCCGGATATCGCGTATACCGGCGCAAGTGGTGCAGCCACGTCGATTGGGTTGAACTGCCAGCTGGCGAGCCACTGGCCGCCTAGTTGACGTCCTCTTCGTTGCTCTCTTCTGCACCTTTGTACAATTTCCAGCCTCGCTCTGTTCGTGTAAACGAATAATGCTGGATAGGTTGGGTCTATGCCGGCAGAGCTGCCCATGGCAGCACCGAGGCCGCTCGTCCCTCCTTCCCCCGGAGAGAGTGCGCTAATGGACGACAACATGTTTGCTTGGGCATTGCTATGCCTTGCCAGCTACTGGGCGGGTCTTGCATATGCCTATTGGCGCTACAGAAAGCTGTGATGGCCACCTAGCGTAAGGAAGTGCGGGTCGGCTAAACCTCACGCGGGCAGGCAAGCATATTTAGGACGGAGGGAGCCACACTTCAATATGCGGCCTGTTAGCTGTTGAATTTGCTAACAAGCGTAGATCCTAAGAAGTGGTCGAATGACCAGTGATAGTGGTTTTATAGGGAGGAGTATGACATGTGCCGAGCACTGGTTCTATGCGTTGGATTTGCGCTCACAGTGGCAGCATCCGCTAGCTATATCGCGAGTGCCGAGGATGCGCCTAAGGACAACAAAGGGTACACAACTCCAAAGACCGTTGTGATCGACCTCGGTAAAGAAATCCCAAGTATGTCGGGGTGGGAGCTGCGATTGCGTATGTTGAATATTGCGCCAGGTGGACACATCGGACTCCACAGTCATAAGGACCGACCGGCCGTTGTCTATTTTGTCCAAGGAACCGACGTAGTCACAAATGAGGATGGCACGTCGAAAACGTTCAATGCCGGAGACACCACGGCTGAAGGTGTTACGACTGTGCATTGGCACAAGAATACCGGCAGCGACGATGTGGTCATTTACACAGCGGACTTGATCAAAGCGTCGACGAAATAGCCCCTCAGCAAACAGCCCGCATCCGCATTTGCGCTATACGGGCTGGTCACCGCTGGCGCCAACCTTGAGCACTCGCCCAGGTCAGCTTTGGGTCAAAAGGCGCCATCCCGCGCACAACTGATGACGTCCGCTTTGGGCCATTAAACGGACCTATCGGGGGCATCTCTCGATGGCAGCTAACGACCAGTAGCGGACAGATAGAACGAAGCACCAGCGCAGCCACTCATGCGGATTCCACGCGACTGAGAGTGTAAACAACGCTGACTGATTGCGCTGTATCAATAGCTAGGGCGTAAAATTGCATAGCTTTTCTATCACAATGTCATAGCTGACGTGCCATCTGCACGTCTGAACGCCCTGACGCGCTAAAGCGCGGAGGCAACCATGGCGCTACACGACATTTACTTTCTTTCGGCCCTCAGTAGCTTCGCTGTCGCGCCGCCGTTCATAGATACTTTATTCGACCCTGCCGACCTCACTGCAGCGCTTTCGCAATCCGAACCTTCGCATCTTGACGCAAACCCAAAATTCCGTCTCGGCCCTCCGATTAAAGCGATTCTTGATCCCATTCTTGTGCTGATTGGTGCGGCTGTCGCAGGTTTTTCTTGGGGCATTTGGAGGCACAAACGCAAACAGCGCACGGCCATGTTGGACTCTGCTTGGCGGGAGGTCCTGGCTGACCCGCACTATTTAGAGCGTCGCCACCTTGAGGAGCGCCGCCTGTTTGCAAAGGATCATGATCACGAGGCGCGATAGCCATGCTATCCGCGGATCAATTAACAGCAAGACCCATAAAAGCCGGCGGCTTACAATGAAGAAACGCACCGCTGCCGAGAGCGGCAATTGGCCCATTTCGTCGGCAATGCAACCAGAAGCGCATGTCGAGCAGCTGGCCAGCGAGCTTGCCGAATTGCGAAAGCAGCTCGCTGAGTCGCTGGAACAGCAGACGGCGACCACCGAGGTGCTGCGGGTCATTTCCAGCTCGCCCGGCAACCTGCAGCCGGTATTCGATAGTGTGCTGGCGAAAGCCACGGACCTTTCCGAGGCCAGCTATGGCACCTTGTGGCTGCGCGAGGGCGACAACTTTCGATCTGCGGCTGTTCACAACCTCCCCCCGGCGCTGGCTGAAGCGCGGGGGCGCGAGCCTGTCGTCCCGTTCGCGCGGAACACGGGCGTGGGGCGTGTCGTGGAGCGCAGGCAAATCGTTCATGTGGCCGACATGTCGAAAGACCCGGCTTATCTTGCGCGAAATCCGCGTGCGGTTCTGCTGGTCAAGTTGGGTGGCGCACGTACTGTCATCTTTGTGCCGATGCTCAAAGCCAGTGAGGTGGTTGGTGTGCTCACAATTTATCGGCAGGAGGTGCGGCCATTCTCGCGAAGCCAGATAGGGCTGGTGCAGAATTTTGCCGCGCAGGCCGTGATCGCCATCGAGAACGCCCGGCTGCTCAACGAATTGTGCCAGCGCACCGACGATCTGTCCGAGTCGCTTGAGCGGCAGACCGCGACCTCCGAAGTGCTGCGCGTCATCTCGGGATCGCCGACTGACATTCGGCCGGTGCTTGATGCCGTGGGGCAAAATGCCGCCCGCCTATGCGAGGCGACCAACGCGGTCATCTTTCGTCTGGAGGATGGATTGCTTCGGCAGGTTGCCGCTTATGGCCATCTCGCGACCAGCAGTCACCCAATGCAGGGTCTGCCCATCGATCGCGAAACGGTGACCGGCCGCGCTGTTTTCGAATGCCGGACGATTCACGTCTACGACCTCGCCGCCGAAGAGAGCGAATATCCGCAAGGCAGCAAGCACGCGCGTATCGATGGGCATCGCACCACGCTGGCGACGCCTATGCTGCGCGAGGGCGTCCCTGTCGGCGCGATCCTGATTCGCCGGACCGAGGTACGACCCTTCTCGCAGAAGCAAGTTCACCTGGTGACAACGTTTGCCGATCAGGCTGCGATCGCGATCGAGAATGCGCGGCTGTTTAACGAATTGAACGAGCTAAACGAGCAACTTGAGCAGCGAGTCGCGGATCAAGTCGGTGAAATTGAGCGCATGGGTAGGCTGCGACGCTTTCTGCCGCCACAAGTAGCCGATTTGATTATCGCGTCAGGAGGGGAAAAGCAGCTCGAAAGCCACCGTCGGGAGATAACGGCACTATTCTGCGACCTGCGCGGATTTACCGGATTTTCCGAGAGCTCTGATCCAGAAGACGTGATGACGTTATTGCGCGACTATCACTCCGCGATTGGTGAGATCATCATCAAGTATAGCGGCACGTTAGAGAGGTATGCTGGCGATGGCGTGATGGTGATCTTCAATGACCCAGTTCCGGTTTCTAATCCCGCCTTGCAAGCCGTGAAGATGGCGCTCGATATGCGGGGGGCCATCGGAGCGCTGATCGAGAAGTGGCGACGGCTAGGCCACGATCTTGGTTTCGGTATCGGCATCGCACATGGGTTTGCGACGCTCGGCACGATTGGCTTTGAAGGCCGCTTTGACTATGCGGCGATCGGGACCGTGTCTAACGTTGCGTCCAGGCTGTGCGACGAAGCCAAGCCCGGCCAAATCCTAATTAGCCCACGTGTATTGATGGCGGTTGAGAATGACGCGACGGTCGAGCCGGTGGGGGAGTTTGCGCTAAAGGGCATTCGCCGTCCCATGTCCGCTTACAACGTGCTATCAGCCGGACCTTCAAAAAATTGATATAGGTAGCGTCGAAGTCGGGTTATGGCCCATGTGTCATTTCCCGACTGAAGGGCGAAGCTGCCAGGGCCCGGCAGCGATGTGCCCTTCGGAAAAGGTGGCCTGACTAAGGTGACTTGCCGCAACCTCTTTAAGACCTGATGAACTTCCGTTTATAGAAAGAGCGATCGAATGTCCGGTTTTACGCCAAATTCGGACGTAGGCGTCACGTCGGGAATTCGCGAACTTCGGTCGCTCCGGTAAATTCAAGCTGAGTTAGCGGTCCGGGCGGGGCTAACGCCAAACGCACGAAATTAAGCAGGGTTCTCTTTTGCCGCATCGCCCACTGTCCCGCCAGATCACTTTCGAACAGGTTGCCAGCCATCGCCTTGAATGTAGTGTTCAAGCTGGCCGATATCAGCTTCCTTTTTGGAAAGTATAAACTTCAACAAATCACCGATGGAGACAATGCCGATCACTTCGCTGCCTTCAAGCACGGGCAGATGACGGACGCGCTTCTCTGTCATCAAGGCCATGCATAGCTCGACCGATTGTTCTGGCCTGACATGGGTTACGTTTGTCTCCATGATATCCTTGACTGGAGTAGTGAGAGATGTTTTGCCCTTCAGCACGACATTCCGCGCATAGTGTCTCTCCGTTATGATACCAACCAATTTTCCATCGTCCATGACAAGCAGAGAGCCGACGTTTTTGTCAGCCATTTCTGCAATGGCATCGCGTACCGTTGTGTTCGGACCAATGGTCCACAGGCGCCGGCCCTTTTGTTCAAGAAGATGTCTTATGGTCATGGTGGGCGTCCTTGCTTTTCGCTCTCCGTAGCTTCTTCAGCCACCCGTTGACGTTCCTTGAACTGTGTTGCGGCCAGGATGAGATCGTTTTGAGTTTGATAATCCAAGCGGCGACGACCAATCCTCCAAGAAACAGGACAACAACTGGAATTGTGCCAAACGCATTGCCCGCTGTGCAAAGCACAGGGATTACCCACTGATCCGTTGCGGGTGAGAGGGCGGCTAAATACCGGGTTTTCACCCTGGTTTTTAGCTTGTAATATTCTTACAAGCTGCATGTATTTGCAATGACATAAATCAGTACGTCAGGAACGCTTCCATGAATTGCGCCCTGTCGGGTAGCCCTCGTTCTGTTCCGCGGCGGGCTGGGCTACATTTCTTATCTCGGCGGCCGAACGTGTTTGCGAATCTGTTTGCTTCCCTGATAGCGGGCGTCGGTATCTTCAAAACATGCACCGCACCCGCTCGCCATCGGACGGATGTTGATCGATCGCCTTCACTTTCGGCGCTCAGGTACATGTCCTACGACAGTACGATTGCGACGCGTCTAAATGCGACGGGAATCGGGATGAAGACGATCCAGCTGCTAATGGGCCATCAGCACATCAGCACAACGGCGCTCTACTGTAAGGTCTCCGACAACATGCTGCGGAATGCGGTTGAGCTGGTCTCAGTAGCTTTTGGATGAGCAACGGCGATGATGGTCTGCAAGATTTGCTTATTCGAGCAGGTTGTGTGCTCACGTGTCGCTCGGACACGTGTTCCTGGCCCAAGTGGTGGGACCGAGGCATATGTCTGCGATACGTGCCTCAACCAAGGTCGCCTGACTAAAACAACCTGCCGAAATTTCATCAGAACTGATATGAGTCCTTCCGTCCCGGAACACCCGTCAAGTAGCGCAAGCTGACTTTGGAGCCCGACCGATTGTTTGCTTGGTTCGCTGTCCGCTCTCGGGGTAAAGCGGACAAGACGATTGCACTGCGAGATGTCTCCTTTTGACTGAAGAGTCCTGGCCTGGAAACCCTCTTTGGTATGTTTTGTCGGCAGGACGACATGACAACAAAATTATGCCGTCTTTGATTTGGATCAGACAAAGTCGTGTATTTTCGTGTCTAAACTGTTTGGTTTTAAAGAACGCGCAGCAGCGCATGCTCCAGGGAGGAGATCATGGAAAAAAGCTACAAACCATTTGAGGATGTGACTGCGATGGTTTCGCAGAACATTGAGCAAGCTGCTAAGGCAATGCATAACTATCTTCAATTCGTTCAAAACGGTATATCGAGCACGCCCTGGGGCAAAACGGATTTGAGCGAAAAACTCAAAAGCAACCTTGAGAAAAATGTTGCAACAGCTTTTGAATACGCACGGAAACTGATTTCGGCTAAAGATATCCAAGAGGCTGTGCGGATTCAGACAGAATTCATGCAGACGCAATTACAAATACTGAACGAACAAGCAAAGGATCTCGGCGAGACCGCGACTAAAGCAATCACTGATCGATTCAAAGGTACTTCTTCTTAAATGAGTTGTGCTGGCGGCTTTCAGGGCGGGTCCCTTTTTGGCCCAATGGGACATCGCCAATGACAATCAAGCGCAAACCACTTCCGCGTCAGCGCAAGCCTGCCGTCACCGCAGACCCCCGGCATTCCAATTAATGGGACGTAAAACTCGCATAAAAACGCTAACACTGCGTTGCGCCGGCCCGAGCCTCAGCGTGGGCCACCCATGCGATCCCCCGAGCTGGGACGTGTGCTCATAAAATCTGTGATGTTCGATTTTGCGTTAGAGCGGACATGCGCCGATCACCCTGCAATGTATACCCGCTCTAATGTCCTTCTAAGAAGACATAATTTTCCCAACTGCGCATTCGCAGCAGAATTTTGCGTAGCAGCGATAAATGCTTCCAGTGCTTCGTGTAGATTGCGACCTGCGCTGTAGAACCGAGTGGTATCTGATAATTAAACATTTCCTCGCTGACGTCGATAATCGCGACGACCCGGCCGGCGGTCGTCAAGGTTGCGGGCTCTACAAGCGTTGTCGTAGTTGCCAATTGTCCCGCTGCGATTGCGTCCACGACCGAGCGCACTTTCGCACTGAATACGCGACCCGGTACTGCGTCAAAAGCGACTTCGGCATCATCGCCAGCTTCGACGCGCTGCAATGAGTTCTGTTGAAAGGCTGCCCCCAATTCATAATCCCGCCTTCCAGTATTGACGAAAAGCATAGCAGTTCTGAGTTGGGTCGGGATGACGTACATGCCGGGTCGCAAGGAGACCTGTGTTACAAAGCCGCGGCCCGCCGCGCGCGTTGTTGTCTGATCAAGATCGAACTCGGCGTCGGCGAGCGCCGCGCGGGCTTTCGCAATCAGTGTGTTCACCCCTGCGATATTCGATGTGTAGGCAATGCGCGCACGCTCCTCTTGCGCCTCGGCGGCAGCGAAGCTCTGTTTTGAGGCTTCGAGATTGCGAGTGGCTGTGTCGAGGGTTGCCTGGGCGATGACATTTGTCTTGAATAACTGAACCTGACGATCATAGTTCTGCTGCGCTAGTTGGAATTGCGAATTAGCTCGCTCAGCTTCCGCGCTTGCTTGATCGAGTGCTGCTCTTAATTGACCGACGTTCTGCTCGGCTTCCGCAAGCGCAGCTTTCTTTTCATCAACGGCGTATTGATACGGTTTTGGATCAACGCGGAACAGGATGTCGCCTTCCTTAAGAGGGGCGTTTGCCTGAACCGGCACTTCAACCACGCGCCCCTTAACGGTCGCCAGTATCGGCGTGACCGGGAAGTAAATGCGGGCGTTGGTTGTAAACGGATGATTGTAATTCATGACGAGCAGCAGAAGGAAAATGCCTGCAATGCCACCTAGCGCGGCGGTGGAAAGCGACCACTGGTTCGCCGGGATTTTGAAGAGCTTGAAGATGACGACGCAAAACGATACGTAGATGAGCGCGAGCAGAAGCTCCATGATTAGCCTCCCGCGGCGGTCGTTTTCTTTTCAAGTTCGGCAACTCTGAGCCGCAGATCTTCTATCTCTTTTTCCATGTCAGGTGAGCCGGGTGCCGTGTGGGAAAATCCCCAACCGCGTTCCGGCTGGTACGCCATCGCCCAGATCCAAAGAAATGGCCAGAGCACATGGAGGGTAAACAGGCTGACCCAGCCTGCCGCATGGATCGCGTCTGCGTGAGGATGAAGACGCTTTTCAGCGATCCTAGCCGGAATATCGTGGATCGCGATGATCCCGTAGAAGATCACAACGACCACAAAAATGAGCAGACACAGTGCGAAGTAGTTCAGGAATGGATCGCCGATCATTGTCCCACTCCTGCGGAAGATGGCCGGACAGTCCGCGGGGGAGCACATTGTGCATCAGTGGCAGGTGGAGCGGGATTGCACCTAAAGGCAATATCTCCACGAGGTTCGTCGGCCTCGCCCCCGCTGTGGCCACTACCGTTATTGGGAGGTGAGCAGACGTTGCCCCGGACATCGGAGAAACGGCGCTGTTGAAACCCCAAAGCATTCAGATCGCTCACGTAATCTTGCTCTGCTATGCATCCGACCACTGCTATTTGAGTTTGCACGGAAGTGAAGCCTAGGACGAGGTAGAGCGGTTTCGCCTACATTTAGAGCATGCATTGGTCTCAGATTGCGGAATTGTTGATTCTGATCACCGTGGCGAATGGCGCACCTGTCATAGCGCGAAAGCTACTTGGCACTCGGGCGTCTCAGCCAATCGACTTCTGCGCGTTGTGGTTTGACGGAAGGCCTTTATTCGGCAGCTCGAAGACTGTGCGTGGAGTGATCTGTTCTATCGTTGCGACGACGATCGTCGCAGTGTTATTCGGAGTAGGGTGGCAAACCGGACTTACGGTCGGCGGCTCGGCAATGGCCGGTGATCTTATCTCCAGTTTCATGAAGCGCAGGCTGGGTCTGCGCCCAAGTGCGCGGGCTACTGGATTGGATCAAATTCCAGAAGCTTTGTTACCAACGCTCGTTTCCAAAGGCACCTTCGGCCTAAGTTGGCCAGAGGTATTAGTTTTGACATTGATCTTTTTTGCCGGAGAGATCATTCTCTCCAGAATTCTGTACCGATTACACATCCGTACTCGGCCGTATTGAGGGATCACGCTGTGAGCGAAGATAATGGATGGTGATCTCCGGGGGACAATTAAACCGGGCAGGTACGATCGAGCAGCCCGCCCCCACCGACGTGTAACCCGTCATGTTGTGATACTTCCAGGCGCCTGCGCCAAGCCGCCGCGGCAGTACGGAATCCAAGCTGATCGGGATATGACCCGGAAGGCAGATTTGGCCGCCATGTGTGTGACCGCTGAGCATCAGATCGAACTCGGCATGGGCGGCTTGCTGATAAATCTCTGGCGTGTGCGATAGCAGGATTGAAAACTCGCCCGCCGGAATATCCGCGGCTGCGCGTTCGAGGTTGTCCGCCCGATAGAAGTGAGCATCGTCCACACCGGCTAGATGAATTCGATCAGAGCCTCGTGTCAGTATTGCCCTCTCGTTTAAGAGCATGTGGACGCCCATCTCTTCTAATGCCGGAAGCATGCGGATGGTATCGTGATTGCCTAGCACGCCATAGATCGGCTTCTTAATGAGCCTGCATAGGTTGGCCATGCCATCGATTGCAGCTTGGTATGGACCGAACGTGTGTCCCCGATAATCTCCCGTGAGGACGCAGATATCATAGCTCAAAGTCGCGAGCAGTCGATGCAGGCTGTCCATAGCCTTTACGCTTAGATCAACGTGCAAATCGCTAAGGTGAAGAATTGAAAGCCCGTCGAAGCTAGAAGGAATCTTTGGAGAGAAAATCTCGTTGTTTCGAACAGCGATTTGAGACGCGTTCCGCCGACCACGGCCATAGAGGCCAGTAAGCATGAGGCAGGCCCGTATGACAGCATGCGACCAGGGCAAATTTTCGAAATGGAAATAGTTGATGCCCTGTCCGAAGACTTGTGCTTCGTGGTCGGCCTCGATCCCCAAGCGAAGTCGGGCATGCAGCCGACCCAACCGCTGCTCCAGGCGCGCGACGACATCCTGTTTCAACTGGATTATTCCCCCAGATTCCAGGAGCTCCGACCCATGTCGGGAGCATTCCGGACGCGGAATGGAACGCATGAGAGATTGGCGGGACTGTGTCTGGCCTCGCGAACCATTCAGAATCCGCAGGATTTAGCGCCGCCGAACGCCGCGGCGACCCATCGCGGACGTTGATCGCTCGCTTCCCTTCGCGACGCACCTACCAGCTCGGATGTGATCCAAACGATATATTGCCGTCAATACCTTCAGCTTGCTCACCACCGGAGCAACTTTGGCCCGAGCCTCCAACCGGCAAAAGGCAGGCCCTATATTCGTACTCGTAACTGGCGCAGGGGGTCTCGGGTGCGTATTAGGGAACAACGCCCCGGCAAGCCCACGCAACGTTCGCAAACGACCTCGGGCCGTCGGGCCGGCCAGCTTCGTAGGCGTCGCGCACAGCGGCGTTGGTGCGCGATCGCTCAGCAGCGTCGAGCGTTGCCATATACTTGCCTAGCGGCCCTTCGCCCGCGGCAATCGGCGCCCAGTAGTCGTCGAAGCTGAGGTAGTCCATGCGGATCATGAGCTGTGTTTCCGTTATCTCGGCGAGACCCTGTTCGACAAAAGTCCGTTTCATTTCGCCGGGTTGCATCATGGGCTGGAAGCAATAGCGAGCGCGCAGCAGGCGCCCCGCTTCGCTGAGTGCCGCCACGGTGTCGACCATCATGCGCATGCCAGACATGCCGCCGAGATGGTCCCATACGGCTGCGGCGACCACGCCGCCCGGCCGAACAACGCGGCGCATCTGGGCGACTGCCTTGCCGGCTTCGGGAACGAAGTGAAGCACGAGCAGCGCCAAGGCGCGGTCAAACATGCCGCCCTCGAACGGAAGAGCGCAGGCATCCGCCTGCCGGATCTTTATTCGCCGGTCGGTGTTGCGCCGTATCGCTTCCTCGACAAAGACCGGCGAATAGTCGATCGCGGCAATCTCGCTGAGGTCGGCGGCCCTGGCCAGCGCGAAAGTCAGGCTGCCGGTACCGCAGCCGACATCGAGAATCTTTTCGCCATCTTCAACTCCCGCGAACTCGATAAATGGACGCGCAAGTCTTTGGCTCCAGCGGCCCATGAGCTGTTCGTAACCAGCGGCATCGTGGACGTTGAATTGTGATGTCATCGACGACGCTTCTCACCCGTGTTTAATCATTCCAACGGTCGCACGAACGTCCACTCATGATCATTACGAATACAGAGGATGATCAGATTTCAGAAACCGCACGATTCGGTCTCACTGTTCTCGCACGCGGTTCGCGATTTTAGGGCGCGACCGCATTGCCGGCAATGACCCGATGCACTGTCGGCTGCGAACGCGCCAGTAAATAAAATGCGACGACGTGCGTAATCATCAACAGCGGGACGTAAATGATCGGGATCACATAGGTGGAACCCAACTCTCCTGCCAAGGCCGGAAGGCCGAGTTGGGTGGCGTTGTAATAGTCGATGATGAGGTCGGCCGACCCCACGAGATTGAAGGCGACGACAAACAGCCAAAAGACCGGACGTATCCTCACAGTGAGAAGTGCCAGGATGGCGAGAAGCCCCGTCGTGAAGTCGCCATAGGCGGCGAACGTGGCGAAGCCTTCTGGCAGATTGCCGACGACGCCCGGAAGGATGAAGACGAGTCCGAAGAAACGGAAGCTGTGCAAGGTCGCGATGGCACGCTGTGCTTCGGTCCCGTCCATCGCCTTGAGTCTGGGCCAAATGTACGCACTAAAACAAAGCAACCACGCAACATAACCCAGGACGAGGTGTATTCGGAAAAGTGTTTCTGGTGACATGGGGCCTCCAATGAGATGCAGATTCACGTTTCGCGTCCAGCGCGCGGGATAGGGCTCGCCGTCCTTCAACACGGCACGGGGCCGCTGGATTACTGCTTGGCTGGTTCGTTCCGCATTAACAGACGTAACGGCATCAGCGGCCCGACAGGAATGTACTCGTGATCCAGCATGTGCTCTTTTGCAAGCGGCAATGATTCCATGATGGATCTTGCCTCTGCGACGTCGCAGGTGTTCAGGAGGAAAACGCCTCCCTTGCCGTCTTCTCGCGAATACCATTCGCGGATTTTCCCGTCGATATAGAGTTGGACCGTGGCTCGTATCTCGTCCGGCATGACGGCCATGACCCGCTCGCGTGTTACGCCGGGCTTTGCTTTTAGCAGCGCAAAGACACCTGTGGTCGTTGAAGTGGAAACTTTAGTTTGGGCGTGCGATTGGCCGGTCATGAGGAAAGCTCCTTTCAGGACTTGCGAGGGAGAGATACGACCGCTTCCACCGGCCGACTATCCGCGATAATGTCGACAGGCTATGAAGCAGAACTTCACAGTCAGACAGGGCGCGCTCGATGGCGTCGAGGCGTTCCTGAGCGTTGCGCAGCACCGCAGCTTTCGCCGAGCTTCTGCCGAGCTCGGGGTTACTCCGTCGGCGATCAGCCAAACGGTCCGGGCACTTGAGGCGCGGGTCGGCGCAACATTGTTCATCCGCACGACGCGCAGCGTTGGTCTGACTGAAGCCGGCCAACGCTTTCTGTCGCGCGCAAAACCCGCGTTCGAGGAGCTCGTCGCCGCAAGTGCGGTGGCGCGTGACCTCGGGCAAAGACCAGCTGGATTGCTGCGTCTTACCGTGCCGCCCTCGGTAGTGCCGATCGTGCTGGAGCCGTTGATTGCATCATTCTGCCAGGCGTATCCCGAGGTCGAGGTCGAGCTCTCTGCAAATGAGCACTTGATCGATGTGGCGGCCGAAGGATTTGATGCCGGCATCCGGTTGGGCCAGTTCATCGCCGCCGACATGATTGCCGTGCGACTGACGCCGCCGTTTCCGTTCGTCGTCGTCGCCAGCCCTAGTTACCTGCGCAGCCGCAAGCGCCCCGAACGAATCGATGACCTGCGCCAGCACGCGTGCCTGCGCCTGCGCCGTTCGGATGGGTCAATCGCGCCCTGGTCTTTTGTCAATGGCAATAAGGCCGTTGAGGTGGTTGTCACAGGGCCTGTTATTGCCGGCGACTTTCCGACCCTACTTGGCGCGGCCATGCAAGGTCTGGGTCTTGCGCAGGTGCCTGTACCGGTCGCCGCTGCATCGGTGAAAGCGGGACGACTCGCGCGCGTGCTGGAACCGTTCGCGCCGATGCTGCCGGGCGTGTTTCTTTACTATCCCGGTCGCCGCCAAATCATGCCGAAGCTGCGAGCTTTCATTGATCATGTGAAGCGACGTTCGGACGCCGGCCAAAAAAACCGAATTCATACTGCTGGGCGACAAAGCAGATCCCGCAAGGGAATCTGATTTTTTAGGGCAGGCACGATACGTGGTGGGGCGTCATCGGATTGGATCAGTCATGGCGTCATCAGTTCTCCAACCGTACTTCGCTGGACTTTCGAGAAATACGTTCCTTCTCGCGTTTGCCAGTTTCTTTGCGGACATCTCCACGGAGATGCTCTACCCGGTCTTGCCTGTTCTCTTGACGCAAACACTCAGAGCAAACGGCAGTATCGTTGGATTGATAGACGGCTTTGCGCAAGCGACGCAGAACATTGTTCAGGGTTTCTCTGGCGCACTTTCGGACAAGCTGCGAAAGCGGAAATCTGTCGCCCTTGTCGGCTATTTCTTGGCGGCGCTCGGCAAGCCGTTGATGGGCGTTTCGACCGTCTGGCAGGGGGTTCTTGCTGCTCGACTGCTGGACAGATTCGGCACAGGTGTTCGATCCGCGCCCCGCGATGCGCTTATCGCTTCCTCAGTTGAGGGAAACGAGCGTGGACGAGCCTTCGGTGTTGAGGGCGTCGGCGACAACGCCGGGGCTTTCATCGGGCCTTTGCTCGCCGCGTTTCTCCTATATTCATTCGGCATCGACATTCGCATCATCTTTTATGTTGCGCTCGTTCCAGGCCTCTTGGCTTTCATGATGGTCCTATTCGTATCGGAACGGTCCACCTCGGTTGCAGCAAAATCGAAAATCGACACTGCGCTCGGTCGGTTTCCGAAGCAATATTGGAATTACCTACTTGCGACAGCGCTGTTTGGGATCGGCAATTCCAGTAATGCGTTCCTGATTTTGCGAACTCAGGACACCGGCGCGTCGCTCGAAATAACTATCCTGATCTATGCAGCGTTCAATCTGGTCGCCGCGGTCATTTCGTATCCGGCAGGCGTTCTCTCCGACCGATGGGGCGGTCGAACGATGCTGCTGGTATCCTATGCCATCTTCTTTGTTGCTTACCTTGGCTTTGCGGTAACGAAGAACGTCTATCTGATAGGAATCCTGTTTATCGTCTATGGACTCTATCAAGGCATTTTTCGCACGGTCGGTAAGGCTATGGCTTCCGATCTAGTGCCGGAGCAAGTACGTGCAAGCGGCATAGGTTGGTACAGCTCTACGGTCGGAATCCTGCAACTTATATCCAGTGTTGTGGCCGGACTGCTTTGGGATCAAATCGGTCACGTAGCTGTGTTCTATTTTGGTGCGGTGTTCGCGGTTTTTGGCACCATCGGGCTATTGCTGTTAGTTCGGAGGACGGATTAATCGGGCAAAGCCAATGTCCACTTTGGATCAAGGGCGCTTGTAGGCAGGCTCCAAATAACGTCCGACCTCCGCCGAAATAGCAGACCTTTGTCGCAATGGCGGATCGAATCGCGGTCCGCTCTACGCCCTAGGGCAGACGTCACCTGCAACAATGGCTAAGGTTGAAACGGGCCAGATCCAAACGTGCCGGTGCATTCCGATGGAACTGAACGGCCTGCCACTCCACCGCTGTTAATAGGTTATTTGATACCCGACGTACCAAGAATAAATGTTCGTCTGTGATGCGTTCTGAAGGCCGGCGCCCGCTGAAAACAAAAGATGATTGTGTTCATCGAAATCGTAGAAGCCGCCGATGTTGAATCCGGTGCTGTCGGCACCGTTTACGGTGTCGGCAGTTTGATGAAATAGTTCGCCGCCAAGGGTCAGCTTGTCTGTGATCTTTCGCTGCAACAGCCAGCCAAAGAACCAGTAATTTTTGTCTCCTAAAGCGTCGTCTTGATTGATCCAATAACCGCCCCCGCCGTAGGTCGTCCAATCGCCGAAGCTTTTCTGAACCCAAACCGGCAAAAATAAGCGGACGTGACCTACGCCTAGATTGCGATTTTGGTTTCCGGTCGGCAACTCCAGCATTGGAAAAATGCCCACCTGCGGGCGTGTCCCATCTTTCTCCTCTTCGATGAAGCGATACTTGAACCCGAGTTCGGTGTCGCCGTAGCCGAATAAACTCGGCCCACCCGAAGGTTTATCAAACCCGACAGGGGCTACGAGGTGTACTTGGCCGTTAGGGATCAGGCCATAGTTGAACTCCCATGCAGGCAGAACACCTGACGTGTCGCCGTTAACGTGCGTACCGCTAGAGAAGGTATAAAATTCCCAGTGCTGGTATTCGACCGGCTCCGGGTCATCAGTACGAAAAGGCGGTCCGGCGTTTGCCGCAGGAGGTGCTAACAGCAGCCAGAATAATCCCGCGACGCAGCAGATGAGGGTCGGATGCTTTGTCATAACGGCTCTAAAACAGCACCATGCGACAACTGGAAATCGAACTATAGCCGTCCTTTCAAAGCTGCGCGACGGAAAGAAGAATGCCGCCGCAGACGCGGACGGCGTTGCGGCTAAAGTCCTTTGCGGCTGGGACTGGCCATCGGCTGGATACTTGTGCTGTCGCCGGCGCGCCGGGGGGCTCTCCAACGGCCTCGGACGCCTTTACCGTCAGTGAGGAGCCAAGTAGTGGCTGCTTGCATTCCACACGTGCGCAGCCTATTTGCCAGTTCGTATCGACAAGGAGAAAGGACATGGCTGAAAAGCCAGATCCGCATAAGCAGCGCTTGTTCAAATTCGACATCGCGTACTTTATTGTCGCGCTCCTTGCGGCGATTGTTATCCAAGAAGTGTTTTTTGTAGAGAGCGGACACGTTAAAACGATTCCGTATAGCGAATTCGAGTCGCTGCTGGACAAGAATGGCGTCAAGGACCTAGTCGTCGGGCCAAACGATATTACTGGAGCATACGTCAATCCACCCCAGGGACAGCCGCCGCATTTCTCGACGGTTCGCGTGGAACCACAGATCGCAAATGAATTGACCAAGCGCGGTGTCCAGTTCTCCGGAAAGCCGCCGCCCGGCATCTTCGAAACGATGCTCTCCTGGCTGCTGCCGATGGTCGGCTTCATTTTGCTTTGGATGTTTTTCTTCCGTCCAATGGCGGCGGGGCAAGGCGGTTTGATGGGCATCGGCAAGAGCCGGGCGAAAATCTACTCGGAACAGGACGTCACAGTCCGGTTTGCTGACGTGGCTGGCGTTGACGAGGCCAAGCAGGAGTTGGCCGAGATCGTGGGCTTTCTCAAAGACCCGCAGAAGTTTGGCCGCCTGGGAGCGCGCATTCCTAAAGGCATTCTACTGGTTGGCCCGCCTGGGACGGGCAAGACGCTGCTCGCCCGAGCGGTAGCCGGTGAGGCTGGCGTACGTTTCTTCTCGATCACAGGCTCGGAGTTCGTGGAGATGTTTGTGGGAGTGGGTGCCGCGCGCGTACGGGACCTCTTCGAACAGGCCCGCGCGCAACCACCGGCGATCATCTTCATCGACGAACTGGATGCGCTTGGGCGTGCCCGCGGCATCGACATGCCCGGGGTTGGACATGACGAAAAGGAGCAAACCCTCAATCAACTCCTATCCGAGATGGACGGCTTCGATCCACGGGTTGGAATAATCGTACTGGCGGCGACCAATCGCCCTGAGGTGCTCGATCCCGCGCTCCTTCGGGCAGGTCGCTTCGACCGGCAAGTTCTGGTCGACCGGCCCGATCGAAAAGGCCGCATAGAAATCCTCCGTGTGCACCTGCAGAAGATTAAGACCGCGCCGGCTCTCGACGTCGAAGCCGTCGCAGGCCTGACGCCTGGCTTTACAGGCGCAGACCTCGAAAACCTCGTCAACGAAGCTGCGCTCGTCGCAACCCGGCGCGGTGCACAGGCCACCGATCTGAATGACTTCACGCAAGCCGTCGAGCGCCTCGTCGCAGGGCTGGAGAAAAAGAGCCGCGTGCTCAGCCAGACAGAGCGGGAAACCGTGGCTTACCACGAGATGGGGCATGCGTTGGTCGCGCTCGCATTGCCCGGCGCGGATCCTGTCCATAAGGTTTCAATTATTCCCCGCGGTGTAGGCGCGCTCGGCTACACGATTCAACGTCCCACCGAGGATCGGTTTATCATCACGCAATCCGAGCTGTGCAATCGAATGGCTGTGCTGCTGGGCGGTCGCGCGGCGGAGAGCATCGTTTTTTCGGAAGTGTCGACAGGCGCGGCCGACGATTTGGTGCGCGCGACCGACATCGCCCGCAGCATGGTTGTCCGCTTCGGAATGACTACGGAGCTCGGCCAAGTCTCATATGAACCCGAGACCGCGCATTTTCTCACAGGCCAGGCGTCGCAATGGCGGCCACGTTCCTACGGAGAAGGCTCGGCCGACGCCATTGATCAGAAAGTCAAGCAGTTGGTCGATGACGCATTCACACGCGCTCGGAAAGTGCTGGAGAACAACCGGAGTCTGCTCAACAAGTGTGCCGCCGAGCTGCTCGCGCATGAGACACTGGACCGAGACGCCTTGGTCTCGCTCACGGGAGGTATTGTACGGGAGGACACGGGACATCAAGTCCCGCTATCTCGGCGAGCGTGAAGCACGAGCCTGCCGCGCATCCCCGATGGCGCGATTGCGCGCGCTGACGAACGAGCAAGCGCGCAGCACGCGGGCTTCCCTACAGGCGGCGATCTGTACCGGCATCGTATTTTCTGAATAGGCTCTCGCGATCTGGCGGAGAGCGGAATACTCCACTTGCGCTTCTCGTGTTGCCGTTCTTCGTGATTGCGCTGCTCGCCGGGGCGAGTCTTGCTTCCGCGCCCGCGGTGCACTGGGATTCGATGATCGTCGGCCACGGCTGGCTCGAATGTCTAATTTTCCATTCCAATCATCGCGATCGTTCCGTTTGCGATCATCGTCTAGGCCTTGCGGCAGATGGCGCCAACGGATCTGCCCGCGCCGGTGCACTTGTGGGGCTCGTTGCTGGCAGCCTCAGTGCGATCGGGTATTCGCTTCATTGCATCGACGATTCCGTACCGTTCGTCGTGGTCTGGTATGGCGGTACGATTGCCTTGTGCATATTTGCGGGTTGGAAGCTCGGGCCGTCGCTTCTGCGATGATAAGAAGCGGACGATAATAGAACGAAGCTCGTGCGAGCGTGACGGCCGCCAGCCCGATCATCTCGACCTGAAGAAGGGCGAGCAGGTGCGCTTCGTCATCGAGAACAAGGGATTACTCAAGCACGAATTTATGCTGGCGAGCGCCAAAGACAACGACAAGCATGCAGAGATGATGAGGAAGTTTCCCGACATGGAGCATGACGACCCGAACGCCAGTGGCGTCACTATGGAATCGTTGAAGCGATTGAGGAACCCGAAGAGTGCTATTACGCCCGTGATTTCGACTATCTGATCATCGGTCCAGTGCCGCTTTAGTCGCGTGAACAATTCATCGGTGACTTCGTTGGGGACCACAGCGGCAGCACGGGCATATTCCAGTGCGACCTTTTCTTTTTCGGAATAGAGCGGGCTGGTTTCATAATCCCAAATCGCCGCGAGCTTCGCTCATATTGAGGTGCAATGCGCCGCTGATTTGATGTGCTACGCAATACTGGCAGCCTGCAGCGTGGCTGGCCGTGTAAGAAATGAGGCGCTTAAATCCAGTATCGACGACCTTATCCGGCAGGAGAGTGCTCGTCTCAAGGTGCAGGCGCATGCCGCGGACAAGCTGCAGCGCGTTAGCGCTCTCCAGCATGTCGGCACATCGTGGCGTATCAAATGTCGGCGCGCTAAAGACAAGAAGCCTGCTGATGCACGTTATTGAGTTGTAGTGTGGTGCAGGCGGTGCGAAGCGGCGACGCGATTGACGGTCACGTCTAGCGGTCGCTCGTTCTCCTTTGGGGCGCGTTCAAACGCTCGTGTATAAAGCTCTACAGAGACGATCGCGGTCAGAAACTCTTTTGAGTTATTCACCACCGGAGCAATTTTGGCCCGAGTCTCCAACCGGCAAACGTGCACAATCCTATCGTGCCGCCGTACCACACTGCGAAGAACGGCACGGAGTCATCGGCGCAATGGAACGCATAGCCGATCGCGCTGACGCATCCTGCTACGAGGCCCACGAACGCCCCCGTGCGAGCGAGGTCCGTCGGAGCCATTTGCCGCACGACCCATGTGATGACGGCAAATGGCACGATCGCGATCAGCGGGATCGAAACGACGCATTCGATCCAATCGTCACTAAACAGCACGAGTTTGGCGTGTCCGCTCGGTCCTGCGGCAATGCTTAATGAAGCAAGCGTGATGATAATCGCGAATGGTAGGAGGACTAATGCAAGTGAGACAGCGTGCTCTCCGCCAGGTCGGCTCAATTTGATGAGGTAGATCGATGCCGGCACGAGAATGGCCATCGTCGCGGCCACTTTGATGAGCGCGGGAATCCACGAAACAAGATTGGTTACGTCGGG
>Ga0207779_1000086_pt1 | contig 18994 bp, 16 predicted proteins | sample LuqExpMetageno44_FD_187802 | JGI IMG/M metagenome (GOLD analysis project Ga0207779, IMG submission 187802) | Tropical forest soil microbial communities from Luquillo Experimental Forest, Puerto Rico - Sample 44 (SPAdes) | ecosystem: Environmental > Terrestrial > Soil > Tropical forest ...
AAAGGCATCGAGAGTTGGCTTAGCCTCAGTCTCGGTCGGCTCTATCATCAGAGCCTCCGGCACGATTAGCGGAAAATAATTAGTCGGTGGGTGGAAGCCATAGTCGAGTAAACGTTTACTCACGTCCAGCGCACGCACACCTGTCCCTTCGATCGTGCCGCGGCAGACGAATTCATGCATATTGATGCGGTCGAACGGCACGGCGAATGTGTCGCGCAGCTTGACGCGCATGTAATTCGCGTTGAGCACCGCGTGCTCCGAATTCGCGCGTAATCCTTTCGCGCCGTGTTGGCGGATATAAGCGTAAGCGCGAACAAACATGCCAAAATTGCCGAAATAGGTGGAGACACGGCCGATCGACTTAGCCGGGACTGCCAAAACATAGCGAGCGCCATCTGCGTCGCGCATAAGTTCAACTATCGGCCCCGGCAAGAATTCTGTTAGTCGTGTCGACACTCCAACCGGACCGGAGCCTGGCCCGCCACCGCCGTGCGGGGTCGAAAAGGTCTTGTGCAGATTATAATGCATCACATCGAAACCGAAGTCGCCGGGGCGCGCCACTCCGGCAAGCGCGTTCATGTTAGCTCCGTCGCCATAGACAAGGCCGCCGCACGCGTGCACTAGCTGCACCACCTCTGTGAGGTGCTCCTCGAACAGCCCGAGGGTGTTTGGGTTGGTGATCATGATACCAGCGACGCTGTCGTTGCAAGCAACGCGTACGGCATCAGGGTCAACGTTGCCGCGTTCATCAGATGGCAGTTCGACCGCGGTAAAGCCTGCCATGGTAGTCGAGGCTGGGTTGGTACCATGGGCTGAGTCGGGGATAAGAATGCGTGTCCGCTTAAAGTCGCCGCGCTCGCAGTGATAAGCGCGCATCATCAACAAGCCGGTGAATTCGCCGTGCGCACCCGCCGCGGGCTGCAGCGATACGCCAGCAAATCCGCCGATTTCCGCCAGCCACTGCTGCAGCTCGAACATCAAAGCGAGGTTGCCTTGCACCGTCTCGGGCTCTTGCAACGGATGCGACTCTGCAAAGCCAGGCAGCCGCGCGACCTGCTCATTGATTTTGGGATTGAATTTCATGGTGCAGGAACCGAGCGGGTAAAACCCGGAATCGACGCCGAAATTGCGCTGCGAAAGCTTGAGATAGTGCCGTGCCACGTCGAGCTGTGACAGCTCGGGCAGATCGCAATCGGAGCGCAGCTCTCCTGCGGGCAAGGGGCTCTGGGGCACGTCGGGCGCGGGCAGGTCGAGGCCGTGTCGGTCGGGCACGCTCAATTCATAAAGGGTTGGGCCTTTATCACGGGTCATTTGGCGACTTCGCCCAGCGCCGAAACTAACCGATCGATGCTATCGCGCGTGTTGACCTCGGTCACCGCGATGAGCAGATGATTTTTCAAGCGCGGATCATCACGGCCTAGATCGTAGCCCCCGATGATGCCATGCTGTTTCAGCAAATGCGTATTGACCTCGATCGCGGGAGCGGGCAGCCGCACCACAAACTCTTTGAAGAACGGCTTCGTCGGTGCTTGTGGGTTGATCTCAAGGCGTTTGAGCTTGCTGATTTCAGCCGCCGCATAATGGCTCCTATGAAAACAAAGCTCGGCCACTTGCCTGAGCCCGCGCTTGCCCAAGGTTGCGAGATAAGCAGCTGCAGCAAGCGCGCAGAGGGCGGCATTGGTGCAAATGTTGCTTGTCGCCTTTGCGCGGCGGATGTGCTGTTCGCGTGTGGCTAACGTGAGCACATAACCGCGCCGGCCGTCGGCATCGATTGTCTCGCCGACAAGATGGCCTGACAGCCGTCGCACGTGCGACATTCGCGCCGCAAAAATGCCGAGGTGCGGCCCACCGAACGATGGCGGAATGCCGAGGCATTGTCCGTCGGCAACTACCACGTCGGCGCCATATGCGCCGGGTGGCCGGAACAGGCCAAGAGAAATTGGATCGGTCACGACGATGAACAAAGCACCAACACGGTGCACCGCCTCGGCAAGGCCTTCGATCGGCTCGCACTGACCGAAGAAGTTGGGGTTCTGGATGATCAGTGCGGCAGTATCTTCATCAAGCAAGCCTTTGAGCCGCTCGAGCTCAGCCGCGCTATCCTCGTCACCAAGAATGGTCGCTGTATGCGCCCCGCGTAGGTAGGTCTTAACTACGCTACGGTATTGCGGATGGACGCCTGGCGACAGTAAGACCTTGCTCCGTTTTCCCGCCGCCACGTTGAGCGCAAGTAGGACCGCCTCAGCAAGCGCAGTTGCGCCATCATAGTGGCTGGCGTTGCTCACCTCCATGTTAGTGAGCCGGCAGATCATACTCTGGTACTCGAACAGCGCCTGCAACATGCCTTGGCTCACCTCAGGCTGGTATTGCGTGTAAGAGGTGTAGAACTCGCCGCGTGAAAGCACGTAGTCGACAAGCGCTGGCCGGAAGTGGTGGTAAGTGCCAGCACCGAGGAACGACAGCACAGGATCGACAGCGGCGTTGCGGTTGGCCAGCGTCTGCATGTCCCGCAAGATTTCCAGTTCGGAGGTGGGCGAGGGAAGTTTCAGCGCGGGAAAACGGACGTGCGCCGGCACGTCGGCGAATAGGTCCTCTATTCGGGCAACCCCAATCGCCGCGAGCATTTCGGCTCGTTCGCGTTCTGAGTGCGGCACGAAGCTCATCGGTCGATCCGGTATCTCTGTTGCGCGTTTTGACGTCAAAAACGAGTCGAAATGCCCCGACCCGCATCCTTTTGTCAGGTCGCCACCTTACCAGCCGCGCCATGATAGCTGATGATCTTTGGAAAGAATTTGCGCGAGATCATAGCGGCATCGAAAGTGGATCACCGGTATCGAAGCGTACCAGGGAGGCCATAGGCGAGCTTCGCCAAAATTCCTTGTTAATTTCCTTGTTAGCAGGAAATTGTGGAGATCGGTTCGACTGACTCGAACTACGAACTAGATCATCATAAACGCCTTGAGAAGGTAGAGTGCGTGCGAATTGCTTCCATAAAGTTCAACACATAAAAAATGTTTCGACTCAGTGGGCGTCAGGTCCATCTGCGCCAGTGCGTCCGCTGGATATCGAGGCGCTTTTTCGTCATAGCATCGAACCAGCCGGCTTTATCTTTGTGGCACGGGAACTCCAATGCGTGCAGAATGCGTCAAAATCTACGATGCAAACTTCAAGGTCTGCATCGGATGGCGCACTCGAAACAGGCAACCATTCTTCGGTCAACGAATGAACACGGGTCACATTTAGCATCTCCCGAGGTCTCCGTTCGACCCCCGGACCACAACTTTTCTAACTCGGCTTCGAAGCAGAATAGCCTCCAAGAGTCTTTGATTTGCATCAGACAACATAGTTGCCCTTTGTGTGTTGCCAGGTGAGGGTTTTGCCTTGCATTGTCGTTTGCGGCATTCGGGTAAGGTAATCGAGGCCGTCGGGCGGATTGTCGAAATGTAACCGAGCTTCAATCAATCTGTTTTGGTCGAGTGGCGGCACATCATTCCTTGTTTATTATAACCTTTTGGCTACTCAAGGACTCGGACCCGTTCGAACAGAGGAAACTGATCAATGACCGTCCATCGCCTTGGCATCATCATGAACGGCGTCACCGGACGCATGGGGCTCAACCAGCACCTGGTGCGCTCGATCATCGCCATACGCAATCAGGGTGGCGTCGCTCTGCCGAACGGCGACCGCGTGATGCCCGATCCGATCCTCGTCGGGCGCAATGCAGAAAAAATCGCAGCACTTGCCAAGCAGTACGGCATCGAGCGTTCGACCACCGATCTCGATGCGGCGCTGAAGAACCCGAACGATAAGTTGTTCTTTGATGCGGCGACCACGCAGATTCGCGCCGGCCTGATCACGCGTGCTATCGAGGTCGGCAAGGCCGTCTATTGTGAAAAGCCGCTTGCCGATTCGTTGGAGAAGGCGATCGCGGTGGCGAAGCTCGCCAAGGCGTACAAGGTCAAAAACGGCATCGTCCAGGACAAGCTGTTCCTGCCCGGTCTGCGCAAGATCAGGATGTTGCGCGATTCCGGCTTCTTCGGCCGCATGCTGTCGGTTCGCGGCGAATTCGGGTATTGGGTGTTCGAAGGCGATTGGGGTCAGCCGGCGCAGCGGCCGAGCTGGAATTACAAGCACGCTGAGGGCGGCGGCATTATCGTCGACATGCTGTGCCACTGGCGATACGTGCTCGACAACCTGTTCGGCAAGGTGCAGGCAGTGAGCTGCTTCGGCACGACGCACATTCCGAGCCGCGTCGACGAGCAGGGCAAGACCTACAAGGCCGATGCCGACGACGCCGCCTACGCCACTTTCCAGCTCGAAGACGGCGTGATCGCCCACATTAACTCGTCATGGTGCGTGCGGGTACGGCGCGACGATCTAGTCACGTTCCAGGTCGATGGCACGCAAGGCTCCGCCGTCGCGGGTCTCACGCGCTGCTTCACCCAGCACCGGGTGAACACGCCGCGCCCCGTATGGAACCCGGACGTGCCGCAGACCATGAACTTTTATGACCAGTGGGAAGAGATTCCGGACAACATCGAATACGACAACGGTTTTAAGATCCAATGGGAGGACTTCATCCGTCATATGGTCGCTGACACGCCATGGACCTTCGACCTGGTCGAAGGCGTTAAGGGCGTTCAGCTCGCCGAACTCGGCCTCAAAAGCTGGGCCGAGCGTAAGTGGCTCGACGTCCCTGAGCTAAAGATCTGAACGCTATGGACCGTGCCCCGCGCCATATGGTTCGCTGCTCGACGAACTGGCACGGGGTCGATTACCTCCGGCCCATGCATGCTTGACCTCCTTGTTCATCAAGCCGGGTTGCCGCCACAGCGCGGTGGGACGCATGAACTTCTCTTTGGTACCCATCCCAATGTTCGACGCCCAGCATGAATAGTTCGATCGATAGTGACCGTAACCTTGCCGACGAAGGATCGTAACCGTCGGTTTCGGCGGTCATCCGCCGTCGTATGCGATTAATCGTTTACCCTGCGCGAGGCCGCGCGGGAGCGCCGTTACCGCTGAGGAGATCAAAAATGCTAGTCGACCGCATCTCAGTGCTGCTGGCGATGATGGATCAGGGCGTGATCCCGGTGTTCTATCATCCCGATGTCGAAGTCTGTAAGAACGTGATCCAGGCCTGCGCCAACGGTGGTGCCAAGTGCATCGAATTCACCAATCGCGGTGAGTTCGCCCCCCAGGTGTTCCTGGAGGTGACCCGACATTTCGCCAAGGCCGACAAAAGCGTCATCATGGGTGTCGGCTCTGTGGTCGATGCGCCGACCGCGGGCGTCTACATCTGCAATGGCGCGAAGTTCGTAGTCGGGCCGCTCCTCAATGCCGACATCGCCAAGGTCTGTAACCGGCGCAAGATCCCCTATAGCCCGGGCTGTGGCACGATGTCGGAGATCAACTACGCCGAGGAGCTCGGGTGCGAGATCGTGAAAATCTTCCCGGGCAATTCGGTCGGCGGGCCGGATTTTGTCAAGTCGGTGCTGGCGCCGTGCCCATGGACTCGCATCATGCCGACCGGCGGTGTCGACGCGACCGAAAAATCGCTGCGCGAGTGGTTCCAGGCGGGGGTCGCCTGCGTCGGCATCGGCTCAAAGCTGATCACCAAGGAGCTTCTCGACACCAAGGACTATGCGGGCATCGAGAAGAAGGTGCGCGAGACCATCCAGTTGATACGGACCATCCGAGGGAAATGAAGCATGAGCGAGTTTCTCAAGATCCGTCCCGCCAGCGAAACCAAGTGGGACTGCGCGTCGTTCGGTGAGGTCATGCTGCGTTTCGATCCCGGTTTCGGTCGAGTGCGCAACGCACGCAGCTTCCAGGTGTGGGAGGGCGGGGGCGAATACAACGTTGCGCGCGCCATGCGCAAGTGCTGGGGCAAACGCGCTACGGTAATCACAGCGCTGCCTCAGAACGACCTCGGCTGGCTAGTACAGGATTTCATCTGGCAGGGCGGGGTCGACACCTCGCACGTTATTTGGCGCGAGTTCGACGGCATCGGCGCCAACACCCGCGTCGGCCTGAACTTCACCGAAAAGGGCTTTGGCGTGCGCGCTGCGCTCGGCTGCTCGGACCGCGGCCATTCGGCCGCCTCGCAGATCAGGCCCGGCGAGGTGAACTGGGACAAGATTTTTGGCGAGGAGGGCGTGCGCTGGTTCCACACCGGCGGTATCTTTGCCGCGCTCGCACCCAACACCGCGGAGGCGGTGATCGAGGCGGTGGAAGCCGCGCGAAAGTACGGCACGATCGTGTCCTATGACCTCAACTACCGTGCCTCGCTCTGGAAGCGGCAGGGCGGCAAGGAGGGCGCGCAGAAGGTCAACCGTACCATCGCCCCCTTTGTCGACGTGATGCTAGGCAACGAAGAGGACTTCACTGCCTGCTTGGGCTTTGAGGTCGAGGGGCTCGATGAACACATCTCATCGATCAATCCGGCCAACTTCAAGAAGATGATCGCGACCGCGGTCAATCAGTTCCCAAACTTCAAGGTCGCGGCGACGACGTTGCGCAATGCCAAGACCGCGACCTTCAACGACTGGGGCGCGATCATCTGGGCCGGCGGCGAGTTCTACGAGGCGCCGTTGCGGGAAAACCTTGAGATCTATGACCGCGTCGGTGGCGGCGATGGCTTCGCCTCGGGGCTCGCCTACGCGTTCCTCGAAGGCAAGGGCCCGCAGGCCGCGGTCGAGTATGGCGCCACCCACGGCGCCTTGGCGATGACAACGCCGGGTGACACCTCCATGGTCAACGTTAAGGAAGTGGAAGCCATCATGAAGGGCAAGGGCGCGCGCGTCATCCGCTGACCGGGAGACTTGGTGGATGCTGCACTCCTTCTCCCTCTCCCGTTTTTTACAGTGAGAGGGTCGGAGTGAGGGGCCTCCAAATGAAATTTTGAGCTGTGGAGAGAGCCATACACCCGATGCACTTCACGCGTCGACCTCTCCCCGCAAGCAGGGAGAGGTAAAGGAAGGGCTCTTATCAATGAAGATCGACACACAATTGCGTCCGGCCGATCTGATGCCGGCGATCCGTCGCATGTGGGAGGCCTCCGCCGCGAAGATCGATTCGATCGACCGCACCATGGACCGCTCGAAGGGCGTGCCGGTGCACACGGTCAAGGGCCGATACCAGCCGCGCGGCTGGACAGACTGGACGCAGGGGTTCGAGTTCGGCAGCGCCGTGCTGCAGTTCGATGCGACCGGCGACAAGCGCTTCCTTGACTTGGCGATCGAACGCATACGCGCCGAAATGCCGACCCATGTCACCCATTTCGGCGTGCACGACCACGGCTTCAACCAGATCTCGACATACGGCAATCTGCGTCGTCTCGTGCTTGAGGGCCGCATCCCGCGCGATCCTTGGCAGATGGAATATATCGAGCTCGCACTCAAATGCTCTGGCGCCGTGCAGGCGCGGCGCTGGACCGAGCTCGGAGGCGGCTTCGGCTTCATCCAGTCGTTCAACGGCCCTCATTCGCTGTTCATCGACACCATGCGCACGCTGCGTGCGCTCGCGCTCGCGCATAAGCTCGGGCATGTGATGAAAGGTGAGGGCGACGAGGTCATCTCGATGCTCGGTCGCCTAGTCGCGCATGCCCGCACCACCGCGAAATATGGAGTGTTCTACGGCGAGGGCCGCGACATCTACGACGTGCGTGGCCGCACCGCGCACGAGGCGATCTTCGACGTGGCGAACGGCATGTTTCGCTGCGTCGGCACCCAGCAGGGTTATTCGGGCTTTTCCACGTGGATGCGAGGCCTGAGCTGGGCGGCGACCGGCTATGCCGAGCTCCTCGAATACATCGAGACGGTGCCGGAAGCGGAGCTTGCACAGTTTGGCGGCAAGCAAGAAATTGTCGCAATGATGGAGCGTGCAGGGGCCGCGACCTGCGACTTCTATATCGACCACACGGCGACCGACGGCATTCCGTATTGGGACACGGGCGCCCCTGGCCTACGCGATCTCGGCGACGTCTACGCGCGCGAGTCCGAGCCTGAGAACGACATCGAGCCGGTCGACTCTTCAGCCGCTGCAATCGCCGCGCAGGGGCTCTTGCGCTTTGGCGCCTGGCGCGTCGCGACCAAGCGCAGCGACGCCGAAAAATACACTCAAGCCGGCCTGACGGTGCTGCGCACTTTGCTGTCCGACCGCTACTTGAGCCACGATCCCAACCACCAGGGACTCGTGGTCCACAGCCAGTATCACCGGCCGAACGGGTGGGACTACGTGTCGCCGGGCCGCAACAATCCGTGCGGTGAGGCAACTATGTGGGGCGACTACCACATGCGCGAGCTCGCCGTTTATGTACAACGTCGGGCCGAGAATAAACCCTATCCGACCTTTTTTGGATCGCGAGGAGCGAGATGAATCAGCGTAGCGGACGACGCGTCGCCCTAGTCACCGGTGGACGCCGCGGCATTGGCCTCGCCATCGCCGAAGCCTTAGCGGCCGGCGGGCTCGACGTCGCGATCACCGGCACACGCGATGACCAGGTCGCGAGAGCTGCGGTCAACAAGCTCTCCGCGCACGGGGCTAGTGCCACCTTTGTCGCCGGCGACGTCGGCAATGTCGATGACCACGCCCGCGTCCTCGACGTGGTCGAGGCCGCGCTCGGGCCGATCGACGTGCTGGTCTCGAATGCCGGCATCGCGCCGCCTACGCGGCTCGATCTTATGGAGACCACGCAGGCCAATTTCGACATCGTAATGGGCGTCAACCTGCGTGGCTCGTTCTTCCTGGGCCAGGCGGTGGCCAAGCGCATGATCGCGCGCGGCGGTGGTACCAAGCGAGCGCTGATCTTCATCTCGTCGTGCTCGGCCGAAATGGTCTCAACCAGTCGAATCGAGTACTGCATCTCTAAGGCCGGGCTTGCGATGGCGATCGAAGGCTTTGCGGTGCGGCTTGCGAGCGAGGACATCGCGGTGTTCGAGGTGCGCCCCGGCATCATCAAGACCGATATGACAGCCGCGGTAGTCGCGAAATACGACTCGCTGATCGAACAGGGTCTGGTACCGGCCAGGCGCTGGGGCCAGCCAGCCGATGTCGCGGCCGCAGTCGCCGTGCTCGCCAAGGGCGATCTCGCTTTCTCAACCGGAAGTGTCATCGATGTGGGCGGAGCGCTTGCGATCAGCCGCCTGTGATACTCAGGCATCTCCGTGGCCGAATATGTGATTGGGATAGCGAGGTGATGCTGCGCCACGAGCCAGGATTCGGACCGGCGCGTAACTCACGCGCTCCTCTACCCGGAAAATTCGCGCCTTATCCGGGCGAGAAAAAATCAATCCTGAATCCCTCGCTTCGCTCGCCAAGCTCAGCAATATTTGGGTCAACCAGGCCTTCTCATCCGCGCTCTAGTGCCTCTTGGCTACAGCAAGAAGGGGCAGATCATCATAAGGCAGGTCCGCACATGAGGTCTCTCGAAGGTTTATCGATTAATCTCGCTACCGTCCGGCAACAATGGAACCTGGGTGAGGCAGTCGAGGCCTGCGCGCGCCACGGCATTAGCGCGATTGATCCCTGGCGCGATCAGGTAGCGGCTTACGGCCTCGCCAATTCCGCGAAGGTGATCAAAGATCACGGGATGCGCGTTACCGGCTATTGCCGTGGTGGCATGTTTCCGGCCAGCGACGCAGCCGGCCGGGCGGCGGCGATCGACGACAACAAGCGCGCGGTCGACGAGGCGGTGACGATCGGGGCCGAGTGCCTGGTAATGGTGGTGGGCGGGTTGCCGTTGGGCTCGCGCGACCTTTCCGCTGCGCGCCGTATGGTGGTGGAGGGGCTCGCCGCGCTCATGCCGCATGCGCGGGCAGCCGGAATGCCAATCGCGATCGAGCCGTTGCATCCGATGTATGCCGCTGACCGTGCCTGCGTGAACACGCTCCGGCAGGCGCTTGACATCTGCGAGCAACTCGGGGACGGCATCGGGGTCGCTATCGACACCTATCATGTCTGGTGGGAGCCGGATCTCGAAGAGCAGATCGCGCGGGCAGGACGCGACAAGTGCATCTTTGCTCATCACATCTGCGACTGGCTGGTACCGACCCGCGACCTATTGCTCGACCGCGGCATGATGGGCGACGGCGTGATCGACCTCGTGGGCTTCCGCCGCATGATCGAGGCTGCGGGCTTTTTCGGACCCCAGGAGGTCGAGATCTTCTCCGCCGAGAATTGGTGGAAGCGCCCCGGCGACGAGGTACTCAAGACCTGCATCGAGCGCTTCAGGGCGGTATGCTGAGGATAAGACGGTGTTAGAGGCACTGAAAAGAGAGTCGCCGGAACTAGCAAAGTTGTATTTTCTAAGGCATTCGTGCAGTGCAGGTTTATGGGTGTAGGCCTGCTCGGCTGAAGGGGCGAGAAGCGCGGCTTTGTTTTATGCGACATGTCCCTTGGTTCGAATTTCTGTCGTTGATGTCCGACCAATCTTTTCCGGGGAAACGGCCGAGGCAAAACCGATCGTCGCTAGCGATCCGAGCGCTAGCTCGCCAGTCTCGATTTTCAAGCGAACGGCTCCTTGGTCGCGCCGGTAGAGATCACCATGTGCCGCAAGAAATGCATCCGACTCCTCCTGCGGCGTACCAGAAAAGCCGTCAACGTAGTGATGCCCATTGCGTTCCACATGGGTACAGCCGAGGACGGCTGCCAGCGCGCTATCCTGCTGAACTGCAAGACCGGCCTGGCAGGTCAGGTCTTCCGCGGTCATAAACAGCTTTTCTCCAGCCAGGGCCGCGCGCGTGCCGTTCAACAAAGATTTGTACATCCCCTTGCAAGATTTCGATGATATGCCGGCGTATCCGAGCTCGGTGGCGCGCGGGAACACGTCATAGTCGTCGTCCGCCTCGTCAACGATGAAAGCGAAGCGACTTGCGGCCACTCCGAGAGGCGTTTGCCAAGTCCGTTCGCGTGGTAATGGCTGCTCGATATAGAGCGTCCGCTTCGATATTTGGGCAAGGCTGGGGGTCGATGTCATGCAATCGACTAGCGCGAGCAAATTGGCCAGGTTGGCATATTGTTCATTGGCGTCCAACGTCACGCGATAGTCGATCGAAAGATTATCAAGCACATCTGCAATATCGTGCAGGCGTTTGACATCACTCTGCGGATCGCCGCACAGCTTGATTTTGAAATAGCGACAGCCGTCGCGCAGCGCGACCTGGCGCGCAGATTCCGGCGCATCCATCATACCGACGGTATGCCGGACATGGATCGAAGCTCGCGGCCTGCGGCTTGACAAGAATCGATCAATCGCTGCTTGATCGAGATCCGGCGTGAGCCGCGTGTCGAGTCCCACAATGTTGCGTGCGAATCCGCTGAATACGTTGAGGTTAAGCACGCGCAACAATGCATCGACAATAGCCTTGTCTATTTCGGCTGGGCCGAAAAGTGCAGCCAGCTGGGGCATCCCCACGCGGGCACAAGTCTTGAGTTGGTGCGGATAAACGGCCGCATGCAACGCGAATGCTGACAGTGGAGCGCGCTGCTTAAGATATAATTCCCGCGCGAAAACCAAGGACTGCCGCAATTCTTCGACCGTTTCTTCGATCGAAATTGCCGGATTTTTGTCAAACCATTTCGGCACCATCAGTTCGGCCGTGGCGCCAAACGAAGTCCTTCCATCGATTTTGATTTCGGCATGAACGAAGACCTGTGGCGCCGACGTCACCGTTGTGCTGCCAAATCGAAATGGACGCTGAAATGTGACAGTACGCTCGGCGAGCCTGATATCCCGAACGGTCAATGCAGGTATCATCGGCGTAACCCAACGCTTTAGCTGATATGCGCGTCGGAGAAATGCTTGCGGATCTTTTGCGTCATTTCCACGAACAGTGGGTTGGCCATTATGTCGAGCGTGCGCGGACGCGGCAAAGGGATATCATAGACAGCCGCGATATTTCCCGGCCGCGCGTTCATCACCATGACCCGGTCAGCGAGAAACACCGCCTCGGGAATCGAATGGGTAATCAGCAGCACCGTCTTGCCGGTCTCGCCCTGAATGCGCTGAAGTTCGACGTTCATTTTTTCGCGCGTCAGCGCGTCGAGCGCCCCAAACGGCTCATCCATGAGCATAAGTTTTGGGTCGTGCACGAGGGCACGGCAAATCGCGACACGCTGCTGCATCCCGCCGGAAAGCTGCCACGGATATTTATTTTCAAAGCCTTGAAGGCCGGTCAGCCTTAGCAGGTCACGTGCCCTCTGTTCGTATGCCGCGCGCGGCAATCCTTTGACCTCGACCGGCATCATGACGTTGCTGAAGACGCTGCGCCACGGTAACAGCAACGCTGTCTGAAACACGATGCCGATATTGCTGTGCGGTTTTGTGATCGATTTGCCTTCGATCCGAACTTCTCCACCGCTCGGCGTCAGCAGCCCGGCAAGCATTTTCAAAAGCGTAGTTTTGCCGCATCCGGACGGCCCGACGATGACGACGAACTCCCCTTCGCCTACGGTAAAATCTATTGGGCGGAGCGATGGAATATCACCATCGCGCGTCCGATAGGTTTTTGAGACGCCCTGCAACTCAATGATGGGGCGTCTCCTTTCGGCGGCCGGGGCCACGATATCGAGCATGGGCCGGGCTTCAGCCGCCGCTACCCGAGGGCAGATACTGGTTGGTGTAGTAGGTCTTGAACTCGTCTTTCGCCTTGGCTTCGAGGCCACCGTATTCCACCAACACGTCGACGGTGTCCTTCATATTATTGTTCGTTACGTCGAATGGTTGGCTCTTCTTGCCGGACGGATCACGATAAAGCGGAATTGTCAGTTCAAAGCCCTGGGTCAGCGTCTCTATCCTGCCGCCCTTTGGATTGGCATTGAGGATCGCCTGTGCAGCGTCCTTCGGATGCTTGGAGGCCTCTTCGACGGACTTAGTTGCGGCCGCCATGAAACGTTTCACAAGATCTGGATTTTCTTTCACGAAGTCCTTGTGCGCGATGATGCCGGAGCTGACGAGATTGATACCATAGTCGGCGAATTTGATCGGGAATACGTCCTTGCCAGTCGCATCCTTGATCTTCATGCTCTGATCCATGACATAACCCAACAGCAGATCAGCCTGGCCGTTGATAACGGCATTTAGTTTTGTCACGGCATCGCCGGAAACGGTCTTGAAATCGGATTCCTTGAGGCCTGTCTTTTTCAAGAATAGCGGCCAGATCTGCGACATCGAGTCGCCCGGGGTGCTAGCAACCGTTTTTCCTTTAATGTCGTCTGGCTTTCTAATGTTCTTCTCGGCAAAGCCCATCACCGACATCGGATTGGTCTGCAACGCGACTCCGACCGCAATAACGGGTGCGCCCTTCACCGCCGCGCGCATCATTGTCGGTACATCGACATAACCGAATTGCACCGTCTTGGCGGCAACGACCTGCGTCACGATCGCGGAGCCCCGGCCTTCCTGAATTTCAAGATCGATGCCGGCGTCCTTAAAATACCCTTTTTCCTTGCCGTAATAAAAAGGCGCGTGCTCACCGTAGACGTACCAATTCAGCATCAGCGTCACCTTATCCAAGGCAAACGCCGTGCTGGCGAAGACTATGGTGAACAATGTCGTCAGAATCAATTTGATCATTTTTTCCTCCCGTTGGCTGAGTCGACGAAATCTACGCTGCAATAACCAGATCCTGACGTTGACTGGCGTGCCACGGAATCATGATCCGCTCGGCAAGATCGAGAATCCAGAACAGGACCACTCCGATGAGCGACAGGATGACCAATGCGGCGAACATGGTCGGTAGTTCGAAACTGCCGATTGACCGTTGCAACACGAAACCGAGTCCATTGTTTGAGCCGACGAATTCCCCGACTACCGCTCCGACAACGGCAAGCGTGATTGATACTTTCAGTCCAGCGAAGATTGCCGGCATTGCATGGGGAAATGCCACCATGCGGAAAATTTGTAATCGTTTGGCCTCCATCGCGCGCGCGAGATCGAGCATATCCGGCTCCACCGATTTGAAGCCCTGCACGGCCGACACGACGACCGGGAAAAAGCCAAGCAAAAATGCCGACAAAACCTTGGGCATCATTCCAAAACCGAACCAAACGACGAACAACGGCGCGATGGCGATTTTCGGAATTGATTGCGAGAATACGAGCAGCGGATAGACGTAGCTTTCGACCGTTCGCGAACCCGCAATCAACACGGCAGCGACAACGCCAAACACGGCCGATAGGAAGAAACCCTCGATCGTTGCAATCGTCGTCGGTACGGCTTGCTGCAACAAGTCCGGCCCGTCCGTCCATAAGGTCCACAACACATTGATCGGCTTTGGGATCTGATAGGGCGGAATGTTGAAAATCCGGATCACAACATCCCAGAGCGCAACCAGAAAAACCAGAAACAGCACCGGTCGGAGCCAGGCGGTGTTCAATAGTGCGGTGATCCGTGCGCCAAGCGTGCGGTTCGCCATGCTCGCCTCCGATCTAGGTTCTTTAACTCATTGGCTAAAATCTACGAGTTGCCGTGAGCGCGGGTCAAGTTGACCAGTACACACGGGGCGCAAGGGCATACGAGCAGGCGTATTCGCTTGTAAGTTTCTTCAATCACCTCGAGACAGAGGTCTGCTTTGTTGCCCACATAATAGTAGGGCACCGGTCCTACGTCTTGCCTCACTGCTAAAACCCGAGCCTGCGGCACACCTGCTTGTTGGTGCCATAGCAAATCGGAGTCGCACTGTCTGTCCCCCGAGAAAAGTTAGATTGCATCGACGCCGATGGCTTCTGAAATATGATCGAGCCCATCGCGCTCAATCAACCTTATCAAACCCTCAGTGATGCGACGAACCGTTCTCGGACCTTGATAGACCAGAGCAGTGAGCAGTTGGGTAAGGGATGCGCCGAGACGTATTTTGGCGTAGGCGTCCTCGGCCGTGCAAATCCCGCCTGCGCCTACGATGGCGTATCGTCGTCGATTCATACGGCGGAACGTCTCGCGGATGCAGATGTCGGCTAGCGCAGAGGCCGGCGGGCCAGATACTGCTCCGGGCATGGCGCGCCATATACTGTCAGGTGTTTTCAAACCGCCAGGTTTCACTGGCGGCAGATTAAACATAAAGCCTGAAATAAACGAATGGCCTTCCACTGCCGCCAGCACCCGCTCGATGGTGGCGATACCGCCGAGCGGCGAGACTTTCAAGAACACCGGCAGCCGTAAATGCAACTCGTTCAGGGCGACCAAACAGGCACGAAGATTTCCATTATCGGCAAAGAAATCGCGGCCATCTTTAGTGTTCGGGCAGCTTAAGTTCAGCATAAGGTAATCGGCGTGCGGCGAATAAACTTGCGCTGCCTCAACATATTCGCGGATAATCTGATCGTTGGTTTCGGGTGGAGCTTTGGTGCCGCGATTGGTTTTTACCAGATTGATGCCGAGGGGTATCGGCAGGCGTATTTTTGCCAATCGCTCGGTGATAATGCGCGCGCCATCATTGGGTAGCCCATAATGAACGACGATGGCGCGGTCCTCTGGCAACCGGAACAGGCGGGGACGAGGATTACCGGCCGAGGGATCGACCGATACGGAGCCGATTTCAATCGATCCGAACCCCAAGGCGGCGAGCATCTCGATCGCCGATCCGTTTTTGTCAAAGCCCGCAGCGAGACCGAGGGGCGTCGGGAAACGCAGGTCCCCCACCACCATTTCGAGTCGCGAATCCTGCAGTGTGTAATGGCGGCATAGTGCGGGAGCCAGCCACCTAGCAGCGGCGCAAAGGTCGATTGCCATGTGATGCGCGCGTTCAGGATCGATTCGGAAGATAAGCGGCCGCACAACTGAATCGTAGAAATTCATGGACGACGCTAACCTTCCTCCTCTATGGCGGAGTCAGTCGTCTTCCAGCCAACATTGCCGGCGTTCAAGATTCTAATATCTTCGGGCTTTGACACTAGGTTCATGCAAAAAATGAGCGGCGCTTCTAGGACAAGGTCGGAGGCTGCTCTTGTTTGAGTGTGAAGTCTCGCACGCTGCCCAAAAGCGTCCGCTCATTTTGAGCATCGAAGAAACCGAAGGTCTTCGCAATCTGCTTCTCCGATGGCATCTCAATAAAACCTCAAAAACCACTGAAGTCTTTGATGTTGATCAGACAGCACCGCTGTCCTATTCATTAGCAAAGTGATGGCATCGAAGCGTCGGACGACAACGAGCGCGTCACTTTCCGCTTCGCACTCGCTTCGCGTTATCTATCTCAGACGATCGTTCCACTTTGATGTTCGCATCGCGAATGATGCGAGGGTAGCCGTCCGCTTGAGCATTAATGAAATGTGCAAAAACATTGCCGCAGCGGACCGCCGGATAAACGTTGGCTCTCCAGCTTGGTGTGTACCCGGACGAACTTCATAGTCGCGGCAAACCATTCGGCAAGCTGCGCAATCCTGCCCCGGGGCGTAGCTGCCGGTGCGAGCAAGCCTATCCAAACTCCAGCGGCGCAGCACCGGGTAGCCCGTGCGTGACACCTTAGGCGCGGGTTTCAGACAGCTGGTAGAAGCGGTCGCGAGCGCACGCAGCTTACCGGCTTCGATCTGGCTTACATCAGGGCCAGCAAAGGCGCAGCTCCCAACATGGGACCTATCAGATAGTGCACGCAGGCGTTGATGTACGTCAAAGCCAAACAAATGGGGTGGGTGACTGATATCCAAACGCCAAAAAGCTGGCAATGACTGGGTGTTGCCAAACGTGCCAGGCCACTGAGTGGAGGAAACCAATGGCAGACAAACCTCACTATTGGAACCGATGGTGGATCGTCGTCGCCGCAATGCTGGGCCTCATTGTCGGACAAGGCTCCATCAACGTCTTTGCGGCCGGCGTATTCCTAAAACCAGTGGCGCAGGATCTTGGATTCGGCCGTGGTGAAATCTCGACCGCCATTGGGCTGTCGTCCGTGGTAACAGCGGTGACGACGCCGTTTTTTGGCCGGCTTGTGGACCTGCTAGGGGTCCGCTTCATGCTGCTGTGGTCGATCGGTTTATTCGCCGTCGCGACCGCGGCATTGTCATTGCTCATTGCCTCAACAACGGTGCTTTTCCTCCTGTTTGCAATCTCAGGCGTGATGTCGGTGGGGCAGACGCCGACGGCCTATTGCAAGGTGATCACCGAATGGTTCGACCGGCAGCGCGGTCTCGCGCTCGGCATCGCTCTTGCCGGTGTTGGGCTGGGAACCGCTTTGATCCCGCAAATCTCAAATGCGCTGATCGCGGACTTCGGCTGGCGCTTGGGTTATATCGGACTAGGGGTCACGATCTTAGTTCTGGCCTTCCTGCCGGTAGCGCTTTTCGTGCGCGAGCCTGCAAAACCGCAAATCCTACAGTCGTCGGCGAAGGCCGTTCACGAGAGTATTGCGCTTCCGGGTGTCGGTTTGGCCGAGGCGATTCGCACTTGGCGCTATTGGGCGATGACGCTGACGTTCTTTTTTGCCGCGACGGCAATTAATGGCTCGCTCGTTCACGTCGTGCCGCTGCTCACCGACCGTGGCATTCCTGTCAGCGCAGCAATCAGTGCGCTTTCTGCCGCGGGCCTTGCGCTAATTGGTGGTCGCGTCGTTGCTGGCTATTGCGTCGACAAGATCTTCGCTCCCTACATTGTGGTTCTCTTCCTGCTCTGCCCGATGATAGGTATCGCGATTCTCGCGACCGGAATGGTGATGCCGATCGTCGGAACCATTCTCCTCGGACTTGGAATTGGCGCCGAGATCGATCTGATGTCATTCATCATCAGTCGCTATTTCGGTATCCGCTTCTTTGGCGCCTTGCACGGGTTCATGTTTGCGCCGGTGTTGCTTGGCAATGCCGTAGGAGCAAGCATTCTCGGTTGGTGCTTCCAGCTGATGCACAGCTATTCGCTCGGCTTTGCGCTGTTCGAAGTACTCCTCGCGATCGCCTGTGTATTGATAATGACGCTCGGACACTATCGCTTCCCAGCCGTACGCGAAGCACCGCTGGGCGAACCTGTCAGAGTAGTGTGAGTTAGGCGGTTAGTAATGACGGGGTAATTTCACGTCGGTTTGTTACTTCCTCGGGGCATTTACGCGCTCGATGAATGCATCAGTACGCTTAGCTCTAGTACAGAGGCCATCAGGTCTCGCGCCTTCGTATTCAATGTTTCCGCGCGTTGAGCTTCGTAGATATCGTCCGGAAACGTCGGCGATCACGCCCGGAATGCAGGCTGGTCGGATTACGGCGCGAGAGATCGCGACAAATTATCGCAGGCCATTTTGCTCGCTTTCCTCATGGTACGAAGGAGAACCCCGTAGATTCGCCGGGCCCCCAGCGAACGCATTGGAGTTGCATCGAATGTAGCGTTTACTGAGGGATGGGATCTCGTGCTGGCGCGGCGATGTGGCGGGCAGGTCACAGAGCCGAGCTACTTCCATGTCACGCGGTAGCCTGCCCTCGACGGCTGCCTTGACGAGATCGGGTGCGAGGAAAGCGAGCATGAAGCGGATTGCAAAAGCCATTGCAGAGGCCAGTGAAGCCTTATCCCGGCATGTTCTTAGCGTAAAATTTGGGCAGACAGCCGGTAAATTCTCGAACCGTATTGCGTTTGCTTGGAAGCTCGCGTCCCACGGCGTTCCCACCACGCTGATCTACCTTGTTTTACTAGGGGATGAAGGCAGCCCCAACGTTCTACAGGACCATAATCATTAGCGTGAGTTGATACTCAGCAGCACCAGAGAAATTTTCCAACATCGCCGTGGGAGCAATCAATCGACATTAACGGCACTCCATTGTGGTTTCTGACCCGGTCCCTTCCCTCTATCCGTTAATCACCGCCGAAGGCTCGCGCTGACCAGACACCGTCACCTACGGAATTCCTTATCTGGTCTTTTGGAGGTAACTTATTGCGGATGAGAAGACCTTTAGCCCACAAAGAGGGGAATCTGATGAAAACGCTCATTTCCCTGGGATTAGCTGGCGGATTTGCTTTTATATTGAGCAACACAACGGCTGCGCGTGCAGATGAGATTACTGTGCTCGCCTCGAGCGGGGTTAAAGC
>Ga0207779_1000098_pt1 | contig 18106 bp, 17 predicted proteins | sample LuqExpMetageno44_FD_187802 | JGI IMG/M metagenome (GOLD analysis project Ga0207779, IMG submission 187802) | Tropical forest soil microbial communities from Luquillo Experimental Forest, Puerto Rico - Sample 44 (SPAdes) | ecosystem: Environmental > Terrestrial > Soil > Tropical forest ...
CCCGAGCCGGAGCCAGACCGGATCGCTGAATTCGATGCTGCGCACCCGCCGGGAAGCGCCGCCATCGCCGAAAACACCGTCGGCCGAAAACGCGTAAAGCCGGTCCGGGAAGCCCATGTTCCAGCAAGTATTATCGCTTTTGCAGCGGATGCCGTCAGGGTAGACCGCCTCGAACTTGGACCGCATGAAGGCGTAAACATCGGACGGCAATCCGCGCTCGAGCACATTGCCGGGCTTGCCCGGCAGAAAAATGTTTTCACCTTCCGTGATCGGCGCCGGCGCGATCAGCAGTGGCAGCAGCGCGGCGGACAAGCAGCAAACGACCGCGACCGTCCAACGCCGCGTTCCGAATACGACCGTCCCGCAGAAGATCAGCACGGCCGCGCAGAGCAGCAACGCATACGGCCAGACGTGATTGATCGGCAGCCCAAGCGCGCCGGCGAGGAGCACGAGCACGAGCGGCTTTGCCCACAAGCGAGGACGATCCTCGGCCGTTTCTGCTATCGTGCCGCCAGTCATTTTTGGTTCAGCGCCGTGTTCAAGCGGAGCAGCAGTGGTCATGGCCGACTTTGATTATTCTTCCCTGAAGTCGGTCGGAACCGACGTCGTGATTAGCCCGAATGCCGAAATCCGCCGCCCACAGATCGTGAGCATCGGAAGCCATGTCGCGATCGATACCGCCTGCATCACCACCGCCGCAGAGATCGCAGATTACGTCCACATCGGGCCTTATGTCACGGTGATCGGCGGGCCAAAGGCGCGGCTCGGCATGGGTCATTTCACAAATCTTGCCGCCGGCTGCCGCGTGATCTGCGGAAGCGATCGTTTCATGGGCGAGGGCCTGATTGGACCGGCCTCCATTCCGGATGAATTCAAGGACAAGTTGAAACTTGCTCCCGTCATTCTGGAGGATTTTGCCAATGTCGGGACGAACGCCGTCATCATGCCCGGCGTGACGTTGGCGCAAGGCTCGGTGATCGGCGCGTGCTCGCTGGTCACTCATAGCACCGAGCCCTGGACCGTGTATGTCGGCGTGCCGGCCCGGCCGCTGAAGGCGCGTTCGCGTGAAAAGATGCTGCGATATGCGGCCGAGATGGGATACGTCATCGCCGCAAAGTAGAAACGATGACATCGCAGATGCGGTCGATGGCGCCTTCACCCATGTCGAGGCGCGAGGGAAGCCAGAGGCCGCGCTCGGAGACCGCAATGCTATTGGAAAAAATGGCGTCGACGTTCCGGTAAGGCTCCTGCCGGTGCAGCGGAAACCAGAAATTCCGCGAGGCGATCTGCTCGACTTCGAGCGCCGCAACGATCTTTCCCCTCTCCTCGATCAGGACATCGGTCCACTGCCGCACTTCGCCCGGCTCACTCGTCGGCGCTAGCCGCAAGCCGGGTTGGTTGGACAGGCGTTCGCGATAGGCCTCGTCGCGCCGCACCGCCTGCGCGAGCCGCTGCTCGATCTCCTCAAACTGCGCCAGCGCGACCGCCGCCTGCAGGTCGGTGAACTTGAAGTTGAAGCCAAGCACCGGATGCATGTCGTCGCCTCCGGTGCCACTTTTGCGGCGGCCCTGGTCCTTTAATTCGCGTAAGCGGTCGTGCAACGCGTCGCTGTCGGTCACGATCATGCCGCCCTGCCCAGCGGTGATCGTCTTGTTGGCGGAGAAGGAGAAGCATCCGGCAACGCCGAATGAGCCGAGCATACGTCCGACAAACCGCGAGCCCAGGCCTTCGGCCGCGTCGCAGATCAGGACCAAATCTCGTTCGCGGCAGATCGCTTCGAGGCGCGTGTAATCCGCGCCACGTCCGTTCACATCGACGGTGACCAGCGCGCGCGTGCGCGATCCAATCGCCGCGCGCACCGCATCCGGATCGACCCCGAACCGTACCGGCTCGACGTCGACGAGTTTCACGTCAGCACCGGCAAGCCGGACGGCATTCGCCGTCGCGATGAACGTCAGATCAGGGACGAGCACTTCGTCGCCTGGGCCGATGCCGGCCGCCATCAAGGCGAGCGCGATGGCTGCCGTCCCGCTGGTCACGGCGACCGCGTGCCGGGTTCCGACGAACGCGGCGACCTTGCGCTCGAACTCACGCGTGAGCGGGCCGTCGTTGACGTATTCGCGCTCCAGCACACCGCGAACGAGCTCAAGTTCGCGGCCGGAGAGATGCGGCCCGAACCAGGCGATCGGCGCTGCGGACCCCGGCAATGAACCCCCTTCAACCGCTAATCAGCGGCATCAACTGTATTGACCGACGAGGCTTTCCAGCTAGCCCGATTGCCGGTATTGCACAACGCGAAAAGTAGGGGCAGTCCGCCAACTTCGGGGTTTTAGGGAATGCATCTGGATTCGGCAGTTTCAGGTCCATTTCGATGACCGGAGCCAGGATCCTCGTCACCGGCGGGAGTGGCTTTATTGGGGCCGCTCTGGTGAGAGCGCTGCTCGAAGCCGGCCACACCGTGCGGGTGCTGGACGACAATTCGCGCGGGAACCCGCGACGGCTCGTCGGGCTCGAGAAAGAAATCGAGTTCATACCCAGCGATGTCCGCGATCCCGAGGCGGTCGCGCGCGCGACCGCGGGCATGGACGAAGTCCATCACCTCGCCTTCGTGAACGGCACCGAGTTTTTCTACAGCCGGCCGGAACTGGTGCTCGACGTCGCGGTGCGCGGCATCGTCAACGTCATCGACGCGTGCCGCCGGAACAATGTCGGGCGGCTTGTGCTCGCATCGTCGTCAGAGGTCTATCAGACACCCCCGGCGATCCCGACGGACGAGCGCGCGCCCCTCTCCGTCCCCGATCCGTTAAATCCCCGCTACTCCTATGGCGGTGGCAAGTTGATCAGCGAATTGATGGCGATCAATTTCGGCCGCAAACATTTCGATCGCGTGCTGATCTTCCGGCCGCACAATGTCTACGGGTCGGACATGGGCTTCGAGCACGTCGTGCCGCAATTCGCCGTGCGCCTGAACCGGCTCATGGACGCGCAGCCGCAAGGTCGACTGCGTTTTGACATTCAGGGCAGCGGACAGGAGACACGCAGCTTCTGCTACATTGACGATCTCGTCGCCGGGGTCATGCTGATCCGCGACAAAGGCGAGCATCTTGGCATCTATCACATCGGAACGATGGAAGAGGTCGCGATCGCCGATCTCGCTCAGCGGATTGCGTGCGTGGCCGGCCGCGACATTGAACTCATTCCCGGCCCCCCGGCGCCGGGCGCAACGCCACGGCGCTGTCCGGACATTTCGAAAATAGAGAGGCTTGGTTATAAGCCGTGCGTCGCACTGCAGGCGGGACTCGCGCGCACGCTGCCGTGGTACTGGCAAAACATGCAATTGGCGCCGCGCGCGTGAGCGCCCGACAAGGAGCACACGATTTGAAGTTTCCCAGCAAAGTCGCCCGGGCAGCGGGCAGCGGCGCCAGTGTACCGGTTGAATGTTGCCAAATCTGCGGCAGCGGTAAACTCGATTCCGTGCTCTCGCTCGGCTACATGCCCCCCGTCAACCAGATGGTGCCGATCGGCGCGGTGCCGCACCAGCAGCCCTGGTTTCCGACCAATCTCCTGCACTGCCGCGAGTGCGATCTCGTACAGCTCGGGCTCGCCGTCGACCCCGTCATCATTTTTCCGCCCGAGTACCCCTACACCAGCGGCACGACCAAACTGCTGCGCGACAATTTCGCCGACCTGCAGCGCGAGAGCGCCGAACTTCTCGGCCTGACGGCGCAGGATCTCGTCGTCGACATCGGATCGAACGACGGAACGCTGCTGTCAAATTTCAAGAATGCCGGCTATCGTGTGCTCGGCATCGAGCCGACGGATGTGGGCAAAATCGCCAACACGCGCGGCATTCCGACCATCCAGCGCTATTTCGGACCCGATGTGGCGCGCGAAGTTGCCCGCGAACATGGATACGCCACCGTTGTCACGGCGGCCAATTGCTTCGCCCACATCGAGGATGTGCACGGGATCGTCGACGGCATCGTTGCGATGCTCAAGGACGACGGCGTGTTCATCTCGGAATCGCACTACCTCATTCCGCTGCTCGACACCCTGCAGTACGACACGGTCTACCACGAGCATCTGCGCTACTATTCGCTCGCGAGCCTGAAGCGTCTCTTGGAGATGCACGAGCTCGAAGTCTTCCATGCGCGGCCGATCCCGAGTCACGGCGGGTCGATCCGCGTGTATGCTGCGCGCCGTGGGACGCACACCGTGCAGGCAAGCGTGGAACGGATGCTTGCGGCGGAGCCGCGTGGGCCTGCGATGAGCGAGCGGCTCACGCAATTCCGCCGCGACGTGGTTCTATCGAAGCTGCGACTGATGGCGATGCTGCGCGAGATCAAGGAAAATGGCGCGCGCATCGCCGGCATCAGCGCGCCCTCGCGCGCGAGCACGATGATCAATTACGTCGGGCTGGACGAGGGCATCATCGACTACGTCTGTGAGATCGCCGGGTCGCTCAAGATCGGCAAATGCCTACCCGGCACTGGAATCCCGGTTGTCGACGAGGCGAAACTGTTCGAGGATCAGCCGGATTGTGCGGTGATCTTCTCCTGGCACATCGCCGACGAGCTGGCGCCGAAACTTCGCGCCAAGGGCTTTCGCGGTGAGCTAATTACGCCGCTCCCAGTACCGCGCAAGGTCTGAACGATGACTATACGGCCAATCATCGCGAATGCGGCCGCATCGGCGACGATCGAGAACGCAGACGTCACCGTCGTCGGCGGCGCAGGTCACGTCGGCATTCCGCTGGTGCTCGCACTGGCAGAGTCCGGTTTACGCGTCAACGTGAACGATCTCAGCCGCGACACGCTGGACGTCCTCGCCTCCGGACGTTTGCCATTTATGGAGAACGGCGCGGAGCCGGCACTCGCGCGGGCGCTCGCCGACAAGCGGCTGGTGTTCACGGACCTCCCGGAGCACGTCTCGACCGGCGGTCCCGTGATCATCACCATCGGCACGCCGGTTGACGAGTTCTTCAATCCGGTACGCCGAGTCGTGCAGGATTGCATCGACACCCTGTTGCCCCGGCTCGTCGACGACCAACTCCTGATTCTCCGCTCGACCGTCTTTCCCGGCACAACCGAGTGGCTCGCGTCTTATCTGAGCGAAAAAGGCCGCAGACTTAGAGTGGCGTTCTGTCCGGAGCGCGTGGTGCAAGGCAACGGACTTCCGGAGTTACGCGGCATGCCGCAGATCGTCAGCGGCACCAGCGAGGAAGCGGCGAACGAAGCCGCTGCACTGTTCGACCGCATCGCGCCGGAAATCGTGCGGCTCTCGCCGATGGAGGCGGAGTTCGCAAAGCTGTTCGCGAACGCGTACCGCTACATCGAATTCGCCACCACGAATGAATTCTATCTGATCGCCAAGGCGGCCGGCGTCGACTATCACCGCGTGCTTGAGGGGATGAAGCGCAATTACCCGCGGCTCAAGAGCCTTCCGCGGCCCGGATATGCGGCAGGACCGTGCCTCGTGAAAGATACGATGCAGCTCTCGGCTTTTGCGAGCAATCAGTTCGGGCTTGGTCACGCAGCGCTGCTGATCAACGAAGGTCTCGTGCTGCGCGTCGTCGAAGACATAAAGCGCCGGTTCGATCTGCCGAACACGCGCGTCGGTCTCCTCGGTATGGCGTTCAAGGCGGACAGCGACGACATACGCGCCTCGCTCAGCTATAAATTCAAGAAGGTGATGGCCGGTCAGGCGCGCGCCGTGCTCACGACCGATCCTTTCGTCAGTCCCAATGTCGATCCTGATCTCAAACCGCTCGATGACGTGATCGCGGAGAGCGATCTGCTGATCCTCTGTGCGCCGCATGGCGCGTACAAGAACACGGATTTCAAGGGCAAGCCTGTGTACGACCTGTGGGCTCACGTCGACGCGCCGAGCGCAATCCGCTGATAGGTCTTGGCTGGGAGAAATGACGATGGCGGAGGATTGGCCGAAGATTGTCGGCCGGCGCACCATTCCGGTGTCACCCTGGATACGTCTCATGGAGCGCGCGGTCGAATTTACGCCCAGCGCGGAGCCCGAAATCTATCACGCCGTCGATCAGCAGGATTACATCGCCATCGTCGCGCGCACGACAGACGGCCTGTTCCCCATCGTGCGGCAATACCGACCTGCGCTCGAAAGACGCACCTGGGAATTGCCCGCGGGCATGGTCGAGACAGGCGAGGACCTCGCCGAATGCTGCCGACGTGAATTGCTCGAAGAGACCGGACTCAAGGCGCGCGCCGTGCATCCGCTCGGAGTCTACGCGCCTTGCACCGCGCGGCTGTCCAATCTGGTGCACTCATTCTTCGTCGAGTGCGAGCCGCTTGCTCCAGGTGCACAGCAGGAAGCCGGGATCGAGCTGAAACTGGTTTCGCCTCGCGAACTTGCCGCGCTGATCCGCTCAGGGGAATTCGTGCTGCAGCTTCACATCGGCGCGGTAATGCTCGCGGCAATGCGGGGGCATATCGACCCCGCGCCGTTTTTCATCAAGTAAGCGCACGCGTCGTGTCGTCGAACAGTTCGTCCACCGTGAACCGGCGGGTGATCAGCTTCTGCGCAACCGCGAGGTCGATGATCGTCTCCAGCGAGCGCCGGATCGGCTCGATGCCGAACTGAAGATCCGCCGCGTTTTTGTTGCCCGCGCGGACCGCAGCATCACGGCTTTCCTTAAGCAGCCGAAACACCTCGCGCACGACGTCAGGCCGCGTGCGTGACAACTCGCTGCGGATCACTATCAGGTGATTCACCGGATAGCCGTGCTTGTCCGCCCAGACTTTCGCGGCCGTCTCATGATCGGGGATCAGGTGCTTCAGCCGTGGATCGGGCATTTTGTCACCGACGATGGCCGCATCGAGCTCGCCGTCGAGCAGCATCTGCGCGATGTTCTTTCCGGTCGGCGCGCGCTCGATGAAATCCGGATCGGAGTATTCGGCAAGATGCGGGTCCTCGAACGTAACCCATTTCACCTTACCGAGATCGACCCCGTATTGCTCTGCCAAGATGCCGCGGACCCAAACGCCTGTCGTAACGGTATAGGCGCGCACGCCGACGCGCTTGCCGGCGAGTTGTTCCGGCTTCAAAAGGCCCCGCTCCGGATTGTAGGCGATCGTGTGGTGCTGCCCGCGCGCCAGGACCACTGCGGGCGCAAGCACGTATGGCTTGTCGTAGGTTTTCGCTTGGAGATACGTGACGATCGCGAGTTCGGAGAGATCGAATTTGTGCTCGCGCACCAGCGGCTTAAAGCCGGTGTTCGCCACCTTGATGTCGGCAAAGGAGAAGTCGACGATCTCGGAACGCAACTCACCCGATTTCAGAGCTGACGTATTTGGATAGTCGCCCAGCAATGTGAAGAGCTTCACCTTCTCAAGCGTCGTCACGCCATTCTCCTCCGTCACATCGCCTCTGTTATCCGCCGACTTTCCGCCACCGGATAGAGCACCCCGCCCGGATTGCCAACTCCCCTACTGCACACTCGCCCGAGCACCGTGATCGCCGTTCGCATCCACCGCTCAAACAGGAAACCATGCTAACGAGCCTCCGGCTTTCGAGTTAGCGTCCTCACGGGTTTTTTCGCAGGCGCTTTCTTTTCAGCTTCGGCGCGCGCTTTGTCCTCGCGCTGTTTGCCCTCATGCAGCTGCTCGATCCGGCTTTCCGCGTGGTCGCGAGTGAGTTCCAGTCCTAAAGCCCGGCCATCTTTATCCCTGGCGTGAACCTGCACGCGGAAGATCATCGATAGCTCACGACTCCTGATTTAGCTTCCCGACCCGACTAAGGTTCGCACGATCTGAGCTCTGCAGTAGCCCACACGCTGTCGTTGGCGCGATTTTTGGGGTTCAGTTGCGTGCAGGGAAGCCGCCGAAACGGCAAAGCTGACGAATAAACAAATTAAAAGATGTCCGCACGCCTGCGACGGAATCACAACGGCGGCGGACGAACGATGTCCGCCCCGAGAAATATACCAAACCGGCGCGGCCCTCGTTGCGAGTGAAGGCGCGAACGCGGACGTGAATTGGCTTACCAGCCGCCGTAGTAATAACGCCGTGGACCCCAGCCGTACACGCCGACGCCGTAATACCCGCCGTAGTGCGCAATATACGGATAGGGATCGTAATAGACGTGCCGGGGGTAATACCCGCTGTCGTACGGATCGGCATAGACGCGGCGATATCTCCGCTCATAGCAGCAGGATGTGTACCCGTAAGAATAATGATCGTGAGGGTGGTATCCGATGTATCTGACGCCACAACACCCGCCGTAGCCGACGCCGTAATACCCGCCGCCGGCCGATGCAGACGGCACGGCTGCGCATGCGGCCAGTCCTGCGGCCAGCATCGCGGACTTCAACAACTTCGACATTTCAGCCTCCTACGTTTCAGTTGGAGTAGTTTGATCCGTGGCGATCGGCACAATTCGGCATTGACGCAATTTCGGCATGAACACCGATTTTGTCCCACTATCGTGCTGTTGCGCTCCTTCGACCGCGTCCGTAGCCGTAATAGCCGTCGTTGTAGCTGTAATAAGTGGGAGAATATCCGTAGTAGTCGTAATCTCCGTAGCAGCGGCTATAGCCGTTCGCTCTCTCCTTGCTCAGAAGACGCTGCAGCAGCAACTTTTAGTATTTTGCCGATCGAATGGAATGTAAAGCGGTTTGTTAACCATATAATGCATTGAAATAGATACATTTTCAGCCGGCAGGCCGACTGGACTCATGGATTGCCAGCGCGCGGAACTTTGCGGCGTTGATGCTCGTCTTTAGCCCGCTGAACCACGTCTGCGCAGGTTGCGCCCGTCCCGCTCGCTTAGCGACGCCGGCGCGCGTTCGAGAAGGCGGATGGGCTCACATCGGCGGCGTCACGCCACGGCCGAAATACAGTGCCTTCACCAAAATCGTTCCGTCCGTCTGTTTTTCGCCGCCAAGGATAAAAATGGGCGTGCCCGGCTTCAACTCACTCTTGTCGCCGGCTGCGACCGCCACAATCGAGGTCTCCGGCGTCACCAATATCTTTTTCTCGCCGTCCTTGTATTTCACCGAAAGCGTGTTGCCATCCTTCGCGGCGACGATGCTCTGCACATAAGCATTCGTCATGCTGCCGCCGGGCATCCCGTCCCACGGTCCGGTGCGATCAGCAATCTTTCCCCGCTGCGCGGGGAGGAAGATGTGAATCGAATAGGCCTTCACGCTGCCGTCGGGCTGCGGGAGCCCGCCGATGCCCAAAAACGTGTCTTCTTTGATGTCGGCGAGCGAAGCCTTAACCAAAGCGGCAACGCGCGCATCGTCGGCAATCTTCGCAGTATACGTCGCTCCGTCGCGCGCTTTTACCTGCATGGTTTCCGCATCGATCTTCTCGACCTGGCCGCGAATTCGAACGGGTTGCTGCGCATCGGCGGTCGCCATCGCGCACACGAGCGCTAGCGCCGCGAGCAGAACGCAACCAGTCGTGTGAAATGGAATCATCTGATCTTCCCCTTTGGCGTCGTACGCCGTCAGGGAGCGGCACCCTTTCGGCGCTTGCTTGTGCGTTTTTTCTCGGGCGCAGCCGGCGCCCGCGTGGGCTCGCGGCCCTTGCCGAGATCGGATTCGATCATCGCGCGTAGCTCGGGCGTCACCTGTGGACGAACACCGAACCACAGTTCAAATCCGCGCACCGCTTGGTGCAAAAGCATGCCGAGGCCGTCTGCTGTCCGCAAGCCACGCTCGCGCGCGGCTGTCAACAATTTCGTGAGCAGCGGGTGATAGACGAGATCGGCGACGACGAGCGAGGCCGGGCAGCGCAAATTGATCTCGAGCGGCGGGCAGCCTTCCATCCCGAGCGTGGTCGTATTGACCAGCAATCCGGCTCCGCCGAGCAGACCCGTGGTCTCATCCCATCCGGCCGGACGCACGCGCGGACCAAACTGCTTCTGCAGAGCCTCAGCGCGCGCGATCGTACGGTTGATCACATGAATACGCTGCACGTCACGTTGCATCAGCGCGAACACGGCGGCGCGTGCCCCGCCGCCGGCGCCGAGCACGACCGCGCTTTCGAGCCCACGGTCCCAGCCGGGCGCGGCGCTGTCGAGATTGGCGAGGAAGCCCTCGACATCCGAATTGGTCGAGCGCAGCACGCCGTCTGCATACCAAAGCGTATTCGCCGCACCGACCGCCCGCGCGCGCGCGTCCGGCTCGCTCACCGCCATCGAAGCTTGCTTATGCGGCACCGTCACATTCGCGCCCACGTAGCCGTGTTCGCGCAAACTCTGCACGAAAGCGGGGAAATCCTGCGGCGGCACTTCCTCTGTACGATACTCGGCATCGATCCCGTGCTGCTTGATCCAATAGTTGTGGATCAGCGGCGAGCGCGAATGCTTCACCGGATAGCCAATGACGCAGACAGACTTTGCGCTCATTGCTCAGCCACCACTCTGTTGCGCAGCACGCCGACCGCTGGACACTCGATCTCCAGCGTGTCGCCGGCTTTCAGCCACCGCGAAGTCTCGTCGCGCTTTAGCTTCACTGGCGTGCCAGTTGCGATGATGTCGCCGGGCTTGAGCGTCATGAACGTACTCACATACGCGATCAGATCGGGGAAGGATTTTATCAGGTGATCGGTGGTGTCGTCTTGCGTGACTTCGCCGTTGAGACGCGCGGTAATCTGCAACGGTTTAGTCAGATCCACCTCGTCGGCGGTGACGATCCACGGCCCGATACTGCCGCTCGCATCCCAGTTCTTGCCTTGTGTGACATTGAACTTGCCGTGCCTGATCCAGTCGCGGATCGTGCCTTCGTTGCACAAGGTGACCCCGGCGACATGCGCCAGGGCCTCCTGGCGCGCGATCCGGCGGCCGCCGGGGCCGACCACAAGCGCAATCTCGCCCTCGTAGTCAAGCTGTTCGGATTCGCGCGGGATGATCAGGTCGTGCTCGTGCCCGACCAGCGAATTCGGCGCGCGGTAGAACATGCTCGGATACTGCGGCGGCTCCTGATCGCCATAGTCGGTGTTCCGGTTTGCGTAATTAATGCCGATGCATAGGATCTTTTCCGGCGACGCGATCGGCGGTAGCAACTCAATGTCGCGCAGCGGGAAATCCGGGCGCACGCCGCGCGCCGCAGCGAGCGCCGTGTCGAGCGCTCCCGCACGCAGCAGATGAAGAATGTCGGTGTAGTTCGCGCCGAGCCTGAGCTTGAGGTCGACGACACCGTCGCCGCTGACGGCGCCGAAACTCTCCCGTCCGCGCGCTTTATAGCTGGCGAGTTTCATCGACGGTCCAATGGCCCACTTCCAGCGCGCGGCATAGCGAGGCTTCCGGACGCGTATTATGCTGCGCTCCGGTTTGCCGCAGTCCGCAACTATTCCCCAAACCGGAGGCGCGTCAACGGCCACGGCTTGACTGGCGCAAAGCGTTCTTGTCACAAGCGAAGCGTAATGAAATCACTGTTCATCGACTGCAACGATCAGCTCGCGCCGGTGTGGGCGAAAGTGCATCGCACGGGCGATCCGCCGATCGACGTGAACCGTACGCCGTTTCCGCGCGAGCATCTCCCGCGCGTGCTCGCCGGCTATGACATCGCGCTCGACGATCATTCCTACATGCCGACCGAACTCGTGGCGCAATGTCCGCAACTCAAGCACATCGTCTTTCTCGGCACGGGCGCGGCAAGCTATATGAACCTCGCCGACCTCGATGCACGCGGCGTGAAAGTGCACACGATCAAGGGCTATGGCGACACAGCTGTCGCCGAGCACACGATCGCGCTGATGTTCGCGGCCGCGCGCGACATCGCGCGCATGGACCGCGAGGTGCGCGGCGGCGCGTGGACGCCGCAGGAAGGCGTTCAACTGCTGGGTAAGACGCTGGGCGTCATCGGGCTCGGCGGCATCGGCTGCGAGGTTGTACGCATCGCATCGGGCATCGGCATGCAGGTGATCGCCTATAATCGCACGCCGAAGACCGACGCGCCCTGCCCTCAGGTCGACATCGACACGCTGCTTGCATGCGCGGACGTTCTCTCGCTCAACCTCGTGCTCAACGACGAGACGCGCAGCTTCTTGAGCCGCGAGCGCATCGCGCGGATGAAGCCAGGCGCATTGCTGGTGAACACGGCGCGCGGCGCGCTTGTCGACGAAGCGGCTTTGATCGAGGCGCTCGAGACGAAGCACATCCGGCATGCCGGGCTCGACGTGTTTCACGCAGAGCCGCTGAAGGCGGATCATCCCCTAGCCCAGCTGCCGAACGTCACGCTCACCTCGCACGCGGCGTTTCGCACAGAAGAGGCTTCGATGACGCTGCTGCGACGCGCGATCGATATCGTGAAAACGCTCGTCTGACGCGCATTGCGCGGCCCGCCCTTCCCCGCCAGAATACCGCAAAAGAATACAGGGGGAGGACGTGAAGCCGGCGCCGTTCGCGTACAAGAAGGCCCGCTCGCTCGATGAGGCGCTGAGCCTGATGGCTGGCGAGCCCGAAGCGCGGCTGCTCGCCGGCGGCCAGAGCCTCATCCCGGCGCTGAACATGCGGCTTTCGGCTCCGCCGCTGCTGATCGACATCAACGGCATTGGCGAGATCGACGAGATCGAGGTGAAGGACGGCACTGTCTCGATCGGCACGCTAGTGCGGCATGCGCAAGCCGAACGCGACGAGACGCTTGCGCGCTCGGCGCCGCTGATCGCACGCGCTTTGCCGCACATCGCGCATCCAGCGATCCGCAATCGCGGCACAATGGGCGGCTCGATTGCCTATGCCGATCCGGCCGCCGAATTGCCGGCGTGTTTGCTTGCGCTCGGGGGCGAGGTGGTCGCGCGCGGCGCGAAGGGAGAGCGGAGCATTGTGGCCGACGATTTCTTCCGCGGTCTGTTCGAGACGGCGCTCGCACCGGGCGAAATGGTGACCGGCATCCGCGTGCCGACAGCAACCGCAGACAGCCGCTTCGGCTTTGCGGAGCTTGCGCGGCGGCACGGCGATTATGCATTGGTCGGCCTCGCGGCTTCGGCGCGCACAAACGGCAGGACATTCCGAGACATGCGTCTCGCATTTTTCGGCGTTGGCACGACGGCGGTGCGCACGCTCGCATCCGAGCGTGCGCTCTCCGAAGGCGATATCGACGCAGCTGTCGCCTCGCTCGATCTTGCGCCCGCAGACGACATTCACGCGACCGGCGCCGTGCGCAAGCATCTTGCCGGCGTGCTGCTGCGCCGCGTGGCGCAGCAATTGATGCAGGAGGGGCCATGAGCGACTTCCTCCTCGACATCAGCCTGACCGTGAACGGTGAGCAAGTGAGCGAGCGCGTCGAGGCGCGCAAGAGTCTCGCCGACTTCCTGCGCGAGGATCTGGCGCTTACCGGCACGCATACCGGCTGCGAGCACGGCGTCTGCGGCACCTGTACCGTACGCGTGAACGGCGAGATCGTGCGCGCCTGTCTCACCCTTGCAGTGCAATGCGACGGCGCAACGGTCGAAACGATCGAAGGACTGTCGGATGCAGGCGAAGTCGCGGACCTGCAAGCCGCGTTCGCGCAACGCAATGCCCTGCAGTGCGGCTATTGCACGCCCGGCATGCTCATCGCGGCGCAGGATCTGCTCGCGCGCGGCGGCATCCCGTCGCGCGACGCGATCCGCGATCATCTCTCCGGCAATTACTGCCGCTGCACCGGCTATCAGGCGATCGTCGACGCGGTCGAGGCGATTGCAAAACAGCGCGCGGAAGAAGCATGATGGACATCGCCGAAGACTCTCCCGCCGTATTGAGCGCGCTCGACAGGCCGAACTCGTATATCGGCCGTTCGGTGCCGCGGCCAAATTTGCAGCGACTCACCCAGGGCCGGGGACAATATGTCAGCGATGTCGCGTTGCCGCGCATGGCGCATACCGCATTCGTTCGTTCTCCGCATGCGCATGCGCGGATCGTCAAAATCGAGACGACGCGGGCGAAGCAAGCACTCGGTGTGATCGCGGTCGTAACCGGCGCGGAGCTGGCGCAGGTGATGACACCGTGGGTGGGCGTGCTCACGCATCTCAAGGGCCTCAAATCTGCGCCACAGCATCCGATCGCGGTCGAGCGCGCGTGCTGGCAGGGCGAAGCCGTCTGCGCTGTCGTCGCGCGCACCCGAGCACAGGCCGAAGACGCCTGCGAGTTGGTCGAGGTGACCTACGAGGAACTGCCCGCGGTCGTCGACCCGGAAACCGCGCTCGATGCGAACACGCCGGTGATCCAAGCCTCGCTGGGCGACAATCTGTGCTTCGAACGCAAGCTCGACGTCGGCACGGTCGACAATGCCTTCGCCGAATCCGATGTGGTGATTGAGACCACCTTCCGCTTCGGGCGCCACACCGGCGTGACCAACGAGCCGCGCTCGATCGTCGCCGACTGGAGCCAGGGCGAGCAGCGCCTGACCGTGTATCAAGGCACGCAGGCGCCGCACATGATGCAGGACCTGTTCGCCAAACACCTGAACCTCCGTCATGATCAGGTGCGCGTCGTCACCAAGGACGTCGGCGGCTCTTTCGGCATCAAGGTGCACACCTATGCCGACGAGATGGCGACGGTCGCGCTGTCGAAGCTGCTCAAGCGACCGGTCAAATTCGTCGCCGACAGGCTGGAAAGTTTCGTCACTGACATCCATGCGCGCGATCACCGCATCAAGGCGAAGATTGGCGTGAAGAACGACGGCACGATCACGGCCTTCGAAGTCGACGACCTGACCGGCATCGGTCCCTACTCGGTCTATCCGCGCACGTCGGGGATCGAGGCGAACCAGGTCGTCAATCTCGTCGGCGGCCCCTACACATGCCCGAACTACCGCGCGCAGGCGCGCGTCGTGTTCACCAACAAGAACGTGATGTGCCAGTACCGCGCGGTCGGCCATCCGATCGCGGTCGCCGTCACGGAAGGTCTCGTCGAGCTTGCAGCGGCGAAGATCGGCATGGATCCGCTCGAATTGCGCCGGCGTAATCTGTTTGCCGACGACGCCTACCCTGCGCAGTCGGCGTCGGGGCTGAAATTCGAGCTGCTGTCACATCATGCGGCTCTCGCGCATCTCGACTCGATGATGAACTACGCAAGCTTACGCGCCGAGCAGGCGCGGCTGCGCGAGAAAGGCATCTATCGCGGGATCGGATTCGCCTCGTTCATCGAAGTGACCAACCCGTCCGCCGCATTCTACGGCGTCGGCGGCGCGCGCATCACGTCGCAGGACGGCGCGACGGTGAAGCTCGACGCGCAGGGCGCGATCTCGGTGCATACCGGCGTGACCGAGCAGGGCCAGGGCGCCGAAGCCGTGATCGCGCAGGTGACGGCGAGCGCCTTCGGCGTGCCGATCGAGAAGGTGCGCGTCGTCACCGGCGATACCGACAACACGCCCTATGGCGGCGGGACGTGGGCCTCGCGCGCGGCTGGCATCGGCGGCGAAGCCGCGTGGCAGGCGGGCAAGGCGCTGCGCGAGAACGTGGTCGCGCTCGCCGCGGCCATGTTGCAGGCGAAGCCCGGCGATCTGGACATCTACAACGGCATCGTTGTTGATCGCGCGACGGGCGCCGAACGACTGCCGCTGGAAGAGCTCGCGCGCGTCGCCTACTTCCGGCCCGACACTTTGCCCGCTGGCATCCAGGCCGAACTCGTCGCGACGCGGCATTACGTGCCGCGCGGCTGGCCGTTCGCCTTCACCAACGGCATCCAGGCGAGCTATCTGGAAGTCGATATCGACACCGGATTTGTCAAATTGCTCAAGCACTGGTGCGTCGAGGATTGCGGCACGATAGTCAACCCGCAGCTCGTCGATGAACAGATCCGCGGCGGCATCGTACAGGGCATCGGCGCGGCGCTCTATGAGCAATGCGTCTATGACGAGCGCGGGCAGATGCTCAACGCCAGCATGATGGATTATCTCGTGCCGATGGCGGCGGAGATGCCCGACATCGAATGCGGGCACGTCGTCTCGCCGACGGCGGACAGCGAGCTCGGCGCGAAAGGTGCCGGCGAAGCAGGCACCGCCGGCGCGCCGGCCTGCGTGATGAACGCGATCAACGACGCGTTGCGTCCCTTGGACGCCGCTCCGCTCGTGGATATGCCGTTCGCGCCGGGGAAGATCTTGGCGGCCTTGGGAAAGGTGTAAGTCGCAGCAAAAGGGTCATGCCCCGCGCATGCGGGGCATCCAGTTCGCCGGAATCATTTTCATCCTCCCAAACGTCGCCGATTGATCTTCGGCCATCCGGCTTGATCATGAGCAAGCCTTGCTCGCGCTGCAAAGCTACACTCGCCTTGAAGTAATGCCTCCGCCCGTCGCAATATTGTGATCGGCGGACGGAAAAACGCACGCAGAAGAACATAGAAGGATACGGTTGGATGAACATCAAGGTGGGCAAAGAGGCGATCGCGGAAGCCTCAAGGAAGCTGAGCAACTGGGGACGCTGGGGCAAGGACGACCAGATCGGCACACTCAATCACGTCACGCCGGAAGACATCGTCGCCGCCGCGCGGCTGATACGCACCGGCAAGGTATTCGCGCTCGGCATCCCGCTCGACCGGACCGGGCCGCAGACGGGACTGTTCGGCGGCCGGTTCAACCCAATCCACCAGATGCTCGCCACCGGCACCGACGCCATCGCCGGCCAGCAGGACTGGAATCAGATCCGCTACGCCGATGACACTTTGATGCTGTGCGTACAGGGTGCGACGCACTGGGACGCGCTCGGCCACGTGTTCTACGAGGACAAGGCCTATAACGGGCACGACGCCAAGCTGATCGACTCGCGCGGCCTGTCGGTGCTCGGCATCGAGCACTCGAAGAACAAGATGGTCGGCCGCGGCGTGCTGCTCGACATTGCGCGCTTCCGCGGCGTTAAGTGGATGCAGGACGGCGAGAGCATCTCCAACGACGAGCTCGACAAATGCGCTAAGGCGCAGAACGTCGAGATCAGGAAGGGCGACTTCGTACTCGTCCGCACCGGACAGATGGAACGTTGCCAAGCTGAGGGCGAGTGGGGCGGCTACGCCGGCGGCGATGCACCGGGCGTGAAATTCGAGAATTGCTACTGGTGCCAGGAAAAACAGCTTGCCGCGATCTGCACCGACACCTGGGGTGTGGAGGTTCGGCCCAACGAGACAACCGAAGCCAACCAGCCCTGGCACTGGGTCGTGATTCCGTCGATGGGCCTGTGCATGGGCGAGATCTTCTATCTGAAGGACCTCGCGCAGGATTGCAGCGACGACGGCGTCTACGAATTCTTCTTCTGCGGCCCGCCGCTGATTATCACCGGCGGCACGGGCAGCCCGATCAACCCGCAGGCGATAAAATAACGGTCTCTTGTCCCGCACGCGGTGCAGCGCGCAGCGGTGCGCTGCAGATGCGGGACCCCGGTTAGGCATAAGGCAACCGGCATCCCGGGTCTGCAGTGCACCACTTCGCTTTCGCTTCGTGCTGCGCTGCGCCGGGACACAAGAAAGGAGAACTCCAATGCCCCGCTATCTCAAACGCGGAATGGACGCGAGCGCGATCGAGGCGGCCGACGCCAAGGTGCGCCAGACCGTCGAAAGCATCCTCGACGACGTGAAAAAGCGCGGCAACGCGGCGATCCGCGAGCTGTCGGAGAAATTCGATAAATGGTCGCCGGCGAGCTTCAAGCTCACGCCGCAGGAGATCGAGCGCGCGATCGCGCAGGTGCCGAAACGCGATCTCGACGACATCAAGTTCGCGCAGACGCAGGTGCGCAACTTTGCGCAGGCGCAGCGCGACAGCATGAGGGACGTCGAGGTCGAGACATTGCCCGGCGTCCTGCTCGGCCACAGGCACATCCCGGTCAATTCGATCGGCTGCTACGTACCGGGCGGGCGCTATCCGATGGTCGCCTCCGCGCACATGTCGATCGTGACCGCTCGCGTCGCCGGCGTGAAGCGCATCATCGCCTGCGCGCCGCCGTACAAAGGCGGCCCGCATCCGGCGATCGTCGCGGCGATGCATTTCGGCGGCGCCGACGAGATCTTCGTGCTCGGCGGCGTACAGGCGGTCGCGGCGATGGCGCTCGGCACCGAGACAATCGCGCCGGTCGACATGATCGTCGGGCCGGGCAACGCCTATGTCGCGGAAGCCAAGCGGCAGCTCTACGGCCGCGTCGGCATCGACCTGCTCGCGGGTCCGACA